>Ga0114996_10002260_pt1 | contig 25031 bp, 14 predicted proteins | sample ArcticOcean_MG_C_4_FD_87039 | JGI IMG/M metagenome (GOLD analysis project Ga0114996, IMG submission 87039) | Marine microbial communities from western Arctic Ocean - ArcticOcean_MG_CB4_134 | ecosystem: Environmental > Aquatic > Marine > Oceanic | place: Arctic Ocean: Canada Basin | collected... | reverse complement strand
CGGCTGCGATGCGATGACGACGTGCACCAACACGGACGGAAGCTTCGAGTGCGGTGCCTGCCCAGACGGTTACGATGGGGACGGGGCTAGCGGATGCAAAGACATCGACGAGTGTGGCACGGACAACGGCGGCTGCGATGCCATGACGACATGCACCAACACGGACGGCAGTTTCGAGTGCGGCGCGTGTCCCAAGGGCTACACCGGCGACGGTGCCAGCGGCTGCAAGGACATTGACGAGTGCGCGACCGACAACGGTGGCTGCGATGCCAGCGCGGTGTGTGCGAACACGCCCGGTAGTTTCAAATGCGGCGAGTGCGACGAAGGTTTTACGGGTGGCGGCGACGCGGGATGCACCGACATTGACGAATGCGCCACCGACAACGGCGGCTGCGATGCGATGACGACGTGCACCAACACGTATGGTGGGTACACGTGCGGCGCCTGTCCTGCGGGCTATACCGGCGACGGTGCCAGCGGCTGCAAGGACATCGATGAATGCGCCACCGACAACGGCGGCTGCGACGAAAACGTTCCCTGTGCGAACACACCCGGTGGTTTTACCTGTGGCGATTGTCCTGTGGGCTTCACCGGTGGCGGTGACAGCGGGTGCGTGGACATCGACGAGTGCTCTACCGGCAACGGCGGCTGTGATGCCATGACGGCGTGCACGAACACAGAAGGGAGCTACGAATGTGGTGCCTGTCCAGACGGCTACACGGGCGACGGCACTGTGGGCTGCACGGACGTGGACGAATGTACGGCCACTCCCAACCCCTGCGACACCAACGCGGTGTGCGCCAATTTCGGTGGTGGCTTCGAGTGTGCATGCATCCCCGGATACGAAGGGGACGGTGCCACCTGTACCGACATTGACGAATGCAAGGCCACTCCCGGCCCCTGCGATGCCAACGCCAATTGCATCAACACAGAAGGAAGCTATGATTGTGACTGCAAGACGGGTTTTGATTGGAACAGCAGTAACACCGCGTGTGCGGACATCGACGAGTGTTTGCTCGAGCCGGGCCCTTGTGGGGGGACGGCGACCTGCAACAACATCGAGGGTGGCTATGACTGCCTCTGCGCAGAGGGATACACCAGCGATGGAACCGACTGTGTGGACATCAACGAGTGTTCCATCGCCTTTGTGGCGGACTACGACACCGAAGGCTCGGCCTGTTTTACCTGTGTGATCGGCGAAGACTCACTTTGCGACGGCAACTGGGATTCGTGGTGTGACAATTGTGCCAACGGGTCCGGCACTTCGTTTTGTGCTGCGGGTGCATGCACCGACGTGTGTGTGGCGGGGCCGGCAACCGCCGACTGCGATCCGGAGAACGCGAAGTGCACCAACACGGACGGCAGCTACGAGTGCGAATGCGACTCGGGCTACGAAGGCGACGGGGTAACCTGCGCGGACTTCGACGAGTGTGCCGATCCTGCGGACTACGATTGCCATGAGGACGCCGACTGCGACAACAACGAGGGCGGCTACGACTGCGAGTGCAAAGAGGGCTATAAAGGGGACGGCGAATCCGGCCCATGGGACGATGGGTGTGACGATGTCGACGAGTGTATTGGGCAATTTGTCAGCGATTACAACACCGAAGGCTCCGACTGTTTCAAGTGCGTGATCGGTCAGGATTCGTTTTGTGGCATCAGTTGGGATGGCAATTGCGACAGCTGCGCTGATGGGTCCGGCTCATCTTGGTGTGATGCCGGCGTGTGCGGTAGCGTCTGTCTGGCACCGTCGGACGCCTGTCCGGCCAACGCCACCTGCACCAACACCGAGGGCAGTTTCGACTGTCCGTGCGATGCAGGGTTCGACCTTGAGAACGGTGAATGCGTCTGCACGCCCAACTGCGACGGGAAAGAATGTGGCAGCAACGGTTGCGCCGGCGATTGCGGTGCTTGTGCTTCAGACGAAGCGTGCAGCGAGGCCGGGCAATGTGAGCCGTTCTGTTCAGCGTCGTCGTGCGAGGAACAGAAGGCAAACTGCGGCAGCGTTGACGACGGTTGTGGGAACTCGCTCGCGTGTGGTGAATGCACGGGCAGCGACCAGTGTATTGGGAACGCGTGTGTCTGCGAAGCCCAATGCGAGGGGAAGACATGCGGTAGTGACGGTTGCGACAGTAACTGCGGCACGTGTAACGCCGGTGAGACGTGTAGCGCGGCGGGCCAATGTGAATGTGCGCCTTCCTGTGATGGCAAAGTCTGCGGCCACGACGGTTGCGGCGGAACCTGCGGCAGCTGTGACGGTGCTGACTTGTGCGACAACGGTTCCTGCGTGTGCGACCCGAAGTGCGACGGGAAGCAATGTGGCGACGACGGTTGCGGCGGTGATTGCGGTACATGCAGTGCAGGCCAAGCCTGTGACGCCGGTGGCCAATGTGCTTGTGCGGCTTCCTGTAATGGCAATGTCTGCGGCCCCGACGGTTGTGGTGGCAATTGCGGCAAATGCGGTGCCGGGCAAGCCTGTAATTCGGGTCAATGCGAATGTCTCCCGCAATGCGACGGGAAGCAATGCGGTGCCGACGGTTGCGGTAGCGATTGCGGCAAATGCGGTGCCGGCGAAGACTGCGACGCGGCGGGTCAATGCGAATGTGCCCCCAATTGCGATGGCCAGAAGTGTGGAGACGACGGTTGCGGCGGTAGCTGCGGGACGTGTTCGGGCAACAGCGTCTGCGACGGGGGTGGCCAATGCGTTTGCGCACCTGTCTGTGACGGCAATGAATGTGGCGACAACGGCTGTGGTGGCACCTGCGGTGTCTGCGCTGCGGGCCAAGCGTGCAGCGCGGCCGGCCAATGCGAATGTGTCCCCCAGTGTGACAACAAGCAATGTGGCGGTGACAGCTGTGGCGGGGACTGTGGGTCGTGCACCGGCAGCGACGCCTGCGCAGATGGCCAGTGCGTGTGTCAGGCCAGTTGTTTGGGCCTCGAGTGCGGGGGCGATGGTTGCGGCGGTAGCTGCGGCGACTGCACGGGCAACGATGCATGCAACAGTAGTGGCCAATGTGCTTGTCAGCCAGACTGTGCCGGCAAGAAATGTGGTACCGACGGTTGCGGTGCTAGCTGCGGATCGTGCTCTGGTAATGACTCCTGCGACGACGGTCAATGCGTCTGTCAACCCGATTGCGGTGGCAAGCAGTGCGGTGGCGACGGCTGCGCCGGTAGCTGTGGCAACTGTCCTGGTGGTTCGGCTTGCGACGGTGCGGGCCTTTGCGCCTGCCAGCCCGATTGTTCCGGCAAGGTATGCGGTGGCAACGGCTGTGGTGGCGACTGTGGCACATGTGGTTCGGGCGAGAGCTGCAACAGCTCGAATCAATGCGAGGGTAGTGTAGCCACCCCGGGTAGCCCCATCTGCACCCTCACGGGTGATGCGGGCTCTACGGCCGAGTGTACGCTGAAAATTGCTGCAGAAAACGGCATACCGGCATCTGGTTATGCAGCCGCGATCACGTATTTTGTGTATTACAATCCAGCCAAATACACCTTCTCGGATTTGTCCTGCCCGGCCTTTGGTGGGGTGATCAACACATGCTCCAAGTACTTGCCGGGTACGACCTCTCCGAATATCGACCAGACCCTCCCGCCGGTATTTGCTGGCGGCCCGGGTCACAAGATCTTCGTCAACGACGCTCCAATCGAATGCACCAATTGCCTCAAGATCCTCATTTACACCACGGTTGTTCCAGCCAACGCCATCTCAAGCGCTTCGCTCGATGCTTCCGGCAATGTGGTCGGCGATGACATCGTGATGGAGATGATGTTTGATTTGGTGTCGGGTCTCGCGAATGAGCCGGTCAATCTGCTCTTGTCCGATGCGTCGGATAAGGATGGCAACCTGCTCTATCTAAGCGTTGAGGACGAGCGGATTTTAACCGGTAGTTCGTGCACGGAGAAAGATACGGCGGACTGTGTGTCGGGCGGTTTACCACAAGGTACTCCGGGCTTTTGTGACAGCTATGATGCCACCTGTGGCGGCGTCATGACCTGTGGCGACGGCACCGAGTCCTGCGCGTTGGCCGATTGCGCCACTTGGTGGGCTGCGGCAGCAGCGGGTACGGACGGCGACACGTCCGTCGCGACCCAGAGTTGTTACACCTATCACTTGAGCGTGGCGGCAACGGATGCGGCATCTGCCGATGTCCACTGCGCACACGCCAAGGGTGAGGCCGTCTGTGTGGGCGGTGATGCCACCCCGGCGGATGTGGATGTGAGCATTAAGGGCTTCAAGTTCAATCAAGCCCACATCACGGTGGCAGTGGGGACCACGGTGACCTGGACCAACAACGACAGTTCCGGTCACACCGTGAGCAGCACCGACTCGCTGGCGAGTAACAAGCTGGACTTCACTGGACCACTCGATAGTCCTACCCTCCTCAAGGGAGGTACGTACTCCCACACCTTTGAGACGCCGGGTGTGTACACCTATCGCTGCAAACCGCACTCTTCGATGAAAGGGTCTGTCACTGTTCAGTAACAGCGAATCATTATTGACACGATAGGACCGTGCGCCGTTGGAGTCCCAACAGCGCACGGTTTTTTTTGGCGAGTCCCTCTCCTCCATGGATGTGAAGAAACGAACGAGCGACAATCAACGTTGCATCATCACACGAGCATCGGAGGGTAGCGCCTTCTAGGCTGCCGTGATGACGACGGTCTTTGGCCTCGGGGTGTGATTGAAGAACGCCCACGCTTGGCCCGTACGTTTGGCTTCGTACATGGCCGAATCCGCGGCCGCCATGGCGCGTGCGACCGTGAAGGGATGCCTGGACGTGCCAATCACGATCCCGATGCTCGCCGTCACTTGCAGTGTGCGTCCTTGGAATGTCACGGGTTGTGCCACTGTGCGCGCGAGTCGCTCGGCGATCATCTCTAGACCATCGAAGTCTCGTACGTCCCGCAAGACGGCGGCGAACTCATCGCCGTGGAGTCGTGCGACAGCGTCATCGGGACGGAGAGCGTCCCGCAGCCGTTGAGCAGTCTTCTGCAAGAGGAGATCGCCGGTGGAGTGGCCGTAGATGTCATTGGTGCGTTTGAAACGATCCAAATCCACGTAGATCAGCGCGTACGGGATGTCCCGACGTTCCAGCCGGTGGATGGCTTGTTCCAACGCCAGGAGCAATGTGCTTCGATTGGGGATCCCGGTCAGGGGGTCGATGGTTGCCGCACGGGTGAGCTCCAATTCGCGAGTTTTTGTGTCGTGAATGTCTCGAATGGAGCCACCTGACAGTACGAATTCACCCTTCTCAAAGATGGAGACACCGCGGATGTTGAACCAGCGATATTGCCCATTCTTTGCCAAAAACCGGCCTTCCACTTCATAGGGTTTCCTGGAAGGACTGGAGACCAGTTGGCGACGACGTTCGGCTTGTATTGCCTTGTCGTCGGGATGGATGAGGTCATACTTCCATTCGGGGGGATGTGTAGCGATCTCTTCTTTCGAATACCCCAAGAGCTCGCAGATCCGATCACTCCACCAGACTTCGAGCCCGCCGTTTGACGGGTCGCATCCCGGCTTGGGGCTGATCAACCAAGGGGCATCATGCGTCCCGGCGAGGACCAACTCCAGTCGACGAATATAATCTTCCGTCGAAACGGATCGCTTACCGACAACCTCCGCGGGTTGCACGGCGTCTAGTGCCGCATTTCGATTTCCAACGTCCTGCATGGCTTGAGCCTCCACTTTGCACAGGTTTCCCATAGGAAAATTGAGGAGCGTGGTTTGGAAATGCGGGTATTTTCAATGGGTTGCGTGGATGGGAAGAAGCACACTGGCCGCGCATAGCGCCACGTTGGCGGCGTGCGGAAACGACTTGCTTGGACATGCCCTTTCCCATCGTTGGAAGGAGAGTAACACAGCAGTAGGGTGGGACAATGCAGTTTTCCCCATCCGGTTCATTATTTGTTCGCCGATCGTGGCGACGAGAGGGCGGGTTGCGCTATGATAAACGCTGCAAAATCAACGAAGGCGGTGGTTCGATGAGAACGGTAACGAGGATGCAGGGATGGTCAGGACACTTTGGGTTGGTTGCGCTGGTAGTCCTTGGACTCTGTGGGGTGTCGTGTGGCGGTTCCGGGACCAACTCTGACGCCAAGGGGACGGACGCAGTAGAACCGGATGCATCCCCAATACCCGATGTGCCGACGGGACCGGATGTGTCAACGGAGCCTGACGTGTCGACAGAGCCCGACGTGCCAACAGAGCCCGACGTGCCGACTGATGTCGATGTTCCACCCGAACCCGTGGATCATTGCGAATCCCTTGGGCACCCCAAGGTGGCCATGAACACGGAGGGGCCTTTTGGGGTGAAGCGCCACGACCTCGCAAACGACTTCACCTTTTATCCCTTGGAAGGCGACGCCTACAAGCTCAGCGATCTGTGGACGGGGTGCGATACGTACGTCTTCATCACCGACGCCCGACCCAATTCGGCGCTGGACCCCACCACCATATGGGCCCGCGATGTGGACGGCCTTATCGCCAAATCGCCGAAGAACGTTCATTATTTTTTCATGGCGACGAAGAGCATCTCGAATACCATGCCCGCTTTGAAGGCCATGCAAGGTCGTATTGATGAGGCCTTGGGCAAGCTGAAGGTCGCAGAGTCGGACTATTGGAAAGAGCGTCTACATGTGGCGGGGGGCCACCCCAGCAGTTTTGGTGGTTGGATTAAGACGGTTTTTGGTGGCGACGCGCATTTCTACGGGTTTGCCATTGATCGCCGACAGCAGATCCGGTTGTTGGGTAGTTATGCGGATGTGAATCGCTATCAACAAGCGTTGGAAGATGCGGATCAGTGGCCTTGGGAGAACAACATGGCCTACGCGGCCCACGAAGTCCGTCATTACAATTATGAGACGTTGCGCGACGCGGAGTTGGCCGCCGATAAGAACGTGACCATCGTGTCTCCGTGGAGCGGGGAGGTCGTCAAGGGGACTGTGGAGGGCACCATCGACCTGCCGGATGCGGCCACCATGGCGACCTTTGATACGTTGGAGATCGATTGGACCATGGACTGCCCCGATCCGGCCAAAGGAGAGTTCGGCAATTGCGGCGCCTGGGATTACCTCTCACATATCTTCTTACAGGATGAAGCGGACGCCGAGAAGTACATCGAGGTGGCTCGTTTCATCACGACCTATCACCGAGAAGGACGCTATGTGGTGGATGCGACGCCCATGCTGGCGTTCATGCGCAATGGCGGCACCCGGGCGCTTCGTTTGAACGTGAGCCCATCCTGGAATCAGCAGGCCTACTTGAGCCAAATCGACTTTCGGTTTTCGAATCAAAATAAGCCGGACAGCCCCTCGGCGGCTCATTTCCTCTGGAGCGGCGGTGGATTCAACGCTGGATACAACGCCAGCTTTGAGCCGGTGGCCGTCGACATCCCCGCCACGGCCAAACGAGTCGCTTTGTGGGCCGTGATCACGGGCCATGGCATGGACACACAGAATTGTGCGGAGTTTTGCAATCACCAACATTATTTTACGGTCAATGGAAACACCCACGCCAAGCAGCACCCGGAGACCAACAACATCGAGGGGTGCATCGATCAGATCGAGAATGGCATGGTGCCCAATCAAGGCGGCACCTGGTGGTTTGGCCGTGGCGGTTGGTGTCCCGGCCAGCAGGTGGATCCCTGGGAGGTGGACGTGACCAGCGACGTGACACCGGGGGAGCTCGCCACCGTGGAATATCAGGCGAAGCTCAACGGGGCCTCGCCACCGGACAACGCGGGCAACATCCGAATGGTGAGCTACTTGGTGATTTACGAGTAGACGCCCGCCCTTAGGGTGCGTCGGTGTCCAGACGACGTGGCGGCAGCAAGAGCAGTCGAGATACACGGCGCATGTGCGCGGCGTAGTGGGGCCGCTTTCGCAGCATGCGTTTGTCCATCATCGGAATGCTGATGAACACGAAGAGCAGGGTCATGGCCACTGCGCCTGCGATGGACCAGCCCACTAGGCCCGTGGACGTGGCACCAAAGAGCGCCAGTCCCCACCAAAAGGTGACCTCACCCAAGTAGTTCGGATGGCGTGAATAGGCCCACAAACCGGTGTCGATGAATCGTTGGGGGTCATCATTGGTTTGCACAAAACGATGGAGCTGTTGGTCGGAGATGGCTTCCAAGAGAATGCCCGTGAGCGTGAGGACAGCCGCCAGCCCGTCCCAAACACCGAAGAGCGCATCGCCCCCGCCCATGGCCAAATACACGGGCACCAGGCCCAAGAACACCAAGAACGATGGGAAAAAGTGGATCCCGGAGAAGCTGACCAGCCAGAACACCCGTGGATACTTCGTCTCCAAGTCCCGGTATCGCCAGTCGCAGTGTTCCAAGTTGTCGAAGCCCCGCAAGAAGTTGTAGGTGAGGCGGAGACCCCACAAGGCGATGAGGCCTTGCATCACCAGGCTCCGTGTTTCGTGGTCGGGGGACACGATGCTCACATGCCAGCCCCATGCGATGGCGATGGGCACACCGCTCCAATAGGGATCGTAAAAGCTGGAGTTCCGAAAGAGCATGCTAAAGAGGAAAATGGTCGTGGTCCCGGCCACATCGGCGAGGACCATGTCCCACAGTGGATCGCCCATCAAGGCATGGGTGTATACGCTGACTCCTGCCGCCAATGTGCACGCGTAGGCAATGACCAACCACAGGACAGCTTTGAACCGTTCGGACATGTCTGAACGTACCATGGACGACCCGCCTTGTGCCCCCCGGCGAGAACGAAAGCTTTTCTCTGCGGCCGCATGGGCGTAAAGTAGGGCGGTTAGGAGAAGTTATGGGAAACACGCGATCTTTCAATTTGGAGGTCAGCCTCGCCACCACACTGCGCCCCGTCCAGGAGATGGCCGCACAGTTGGGCATCGCTGATGAACATTTGTTTTCGTATGGCCCTCAGATGGCCAAGGTGCTGCCCGGCAGCACCGTTGCCCAACAGGCAGCGGGCCGTAAGCCAGGGCGACTGATCCTGGTCACGGCCGTCAACCCCACGCCCAGCGGCGAAGGGAAGACTACTACCAGTATTGGCCTGACTCAGGCGCTGGTGGCTGCGGGTAAGCGGGCGGTGGTGGCTTTGCGCGAACCGAGCCTCGGGCCCGTCTTTGGTATGAAGGGCGGCGGCTGCGGCGGAGGCCGCTCGCAGGTCCTGCCCATGGAAGACATCAACCTGCACTTCACCGGGGATCTGCACGCCATCACCTCGGCACACAACCTGCTCAGCGCGTTGGTGGACAACCACCTGCACTTTCGCAGCGACGTGGGCCTGGACAGCCGGCGCGTGGTGTGGCCCCGGGTCATGGACATGAACGATCGGGCCCTGCGTCATGTGAACGTGGGCTTGGGTGGACCGACACAAGGTGTCCCACGGGAAGAGCGCTTTGACATCACGGCGGCCTCCGAAGTGATGGCGATCTTGGCCCTGGCCAGCGATGGCGACGATTTGAAAAGGCGTCTGGGCAATGTGCTGGTCGGTTACCGAGCCGATCGCAGCCCGGTTTTTGGACGAGACCTCAAAGCCGATGGGGCCATGAGCCTACTCTTGCGGCAAGCGTTGCGCCCCAACCTGGTGCAAACCGTCGATGGTGCACCCGCGTTGGTACACGCCGGCCCCTTTGCCAACATCGCCCACGGTTGCAGCTCGGTCATCGCGACCAAGATGGCCTTGGCCCACGCGGACATCGTGGTGACCGAGGCCGGCTTTGGCTTTGATTTGGGTGCCGAGAAGTTCATTAACATCAAGTGCCGTAGCGCCGGGGTTTATCCGGACGCCCTGGTTCTGGTGACCACCACCAAAGCCATGAAATTTCACGGTGGAGTGGACAAAAAAGAGGTGAGCCAACCCAATATGGCCGCCCTCAAGAAGGGCATGGGCAACCTGACCCGCCACCTGGAGACAGCCCGCAACCTGGGCATCCCGGCGGTGGTGGCTATCAACCGCTTTGGTGATGACAGCGATGACGAGTTGCAAGCCATTCACCAGCATTGCGTTTCAGTGGGGGCCGATTGTGCCGTCAGCGACGTCTACGCACGCGGCGGCGAAGGCGGGGTGGAGTTGGCCCAGCGGGTCCTCAATACCCTGGAGACCCACGGTACGGCCACGCCAACCTTCATTTATGAGTTGGACGATCCGGCCGAAGTGAAGATGCGCAAGATCGTCCAAAAGGTCTACGGCGGAAAAGACGTGGTCGTGGACAGCAAGGCCAAGGCCCAGCTCCGCAAAATCGCCAAAATGGGCTTTGGCGATCTGCCCATCTGCATGGCCAAAACCCAGTACAGCCTCAGCGACGACCCCAAGGCCATTGGTCGTCCCGAAGGATTCGAGGTCCACGTCCGTGAGGTCCGTCTGTCCGCCGGCGCCGGCTTCATCGTCGCGCTCACCGGCTCGATTATGACCATGCCCGGCCTGCCGCGTGTGCCGGCTTCCGACCACATGGGTGTGGGTCCCAATGGTGAGGCTCAGGGGGTCTTTTAGGCGGTGTCGGTTGGTCGGGAGCGCCGCGTGGGATGCGCCCGCTCGGCGTTGCAACTCCTCGACGTAGCGGTGCTACGCCATCGTCCTTGCGCCTGGATCGAACACACCCCACCCAACGCTCGCCTCAACCGATCCCTTTAAAACACCCCCTCGGGGTCTTTTAGGCGCGCACCAGACCCGGCCCCGGCCCCGGTCCTGGATTGTGGTTGGAAGCACGGATGACGTCCGAGCCGAAAAGACACCGTCGGCACGATCGTCCGTTCGCTCGTCATCATTGACTCGCGGGTGTCTGCCAGACACCTCACCTCGCTCCGCTTCCTGCTCCGCTCGCCTCGACGTAGCCCTGCTACGCCCGCGTCCCAATGCCTTGCCATCACCAACCACCAACAATCCCGAACGCAATGCCGCACTTTAAAACACCCCCTCGGGGTCTTTTAAGGGCGTGTTCAGGAAAACGGTTTAGGGACCGCAGTTGTTTGGATTGGCCTTGATGTCCAGCAGGGGGACAAAGGCGTCGATGATGCTGGCCACATTCTCCAACGCTACGGGCACGTGTTGACCACCACCCAATGCGGCGATGAGCGAGTTGCCAGTCACGGCGCCCGAGGCGTCCACCACATGAACCGTCACGGAGATGGGCACGCCCTCTGCGTCGCGTAAGACGTCGGCGTTCTGAGCCTGATCCACATAGCTCGTGCCAAGGACTTCGCACTTGCCCGAGCAGGTCTGTGCGGGCCCGCACGGATACTTGTACTTCTCGAAGCAGGGATCGTTGTTGGCGCAGGGGACATCCGTGCGGTGGCAAACCCCTTTCAGGCGGCAACACGCTTCCCCCATGGCCGGGGCTGGGTTGCAGAGGGAATCATCCACAATCTCCCCCTTGTAGCACTTCGTCTCGTCCACTGCCTGAAGCGTGCTCTTGGGCATTCCCTCTTCTGGGATCCGACACACGCTCTCGTGGCACACGGCACCGTTCAAACAGTCGGAATCCGTGGTGCAAGCCAAGCCATAATGCAGGCGTTTGGCCTGAATCCGAGGATGGAAAAATACCTCTGACGAGAGCTTGTCCATGGTGTTGCTTACGGTCTCGGCGCCATCGGTGAAGATCACGATTACGTTGGGACGGCAGGCCCGGTATGGATCGCGGCATTGGCCCGACACACACGTATAGTGTGGTGACCCGCAGTCCGCGTCGGCCGCGCAAGCGCGTCCCTCCACGACCACCAGATGGCGAATGATCTCACCGGCGTAAAAGAGACCTCGGCCGAGCGGTGTCTCTCCATCAGCGCGTAGCTCGGGCATGGTTTGAACGGCGCATTTCCCGCTGATGCAGGCTTTGAACTGACCCGACTCACTCGGGCAATTGGTCGGCAGGAGGCCACAGTTCTTCTCAGAGATGGAGAAGTCCTCCTGAAAGTCTATCCACGGGAGCATACTGTCCTTACTCGGTGTGCCGTCCGCGCTGAAGGGCACGGGCATGATCTGGTACAGGCTGGGCCCTTCGAGAACCTCCAGGTCTACCTCGTGGGAGGTGGTCTGATGGCCCGACCACAAGGTCATCCCTTTCATGTATCCAGCACAGTTGGGTGCAGGCGTGCCGGCCAAGGCGTAGATGTTGGGGATCTGAGGAAAGCGTTGAAGTGCCATTCGCACCGACGCGGTCGCCTCGCCCTCCAATACGCTCTGCAGAGCTTTCTTGGCCTTCCCAAGGCGGGTCTTCGGAACGGTCGCATCGTCGCAACTTGGCCACTCCCACGGTGGACAGTTCTCCCCCGTACAGTCTTTGGGCATGTCGCCCTGGGGATTCATCGCGTTCATAGAGCCCGAGGTATCCAAGAGCAAAATGACGTTGGATTCAATGGGGACACACTGACCTTCGTTGCAGGCCATCCCTCCGGGGCATGGGATGAGGTTGTAAGCCAACCCCAGGCCGTTGCAGATTTTCTGTTGGCCCTCTTCGCAGGTGGGCGGATCTTCGGGATCGCACAGTGGTTTCGTGCACTCTCCGAGGTAGCAAGCGTCTCCTTCATCACACGGGACCCACTCAAAACCCGAGCCATCTTCGTTGCAGATCTGGACGGCTTCGCTGGACTCACAGGTGATCGCTCCCTCCACACAGACGTCCTTAGTACAGGCGCCACTGTCGTCGCAGTGCTCCGTGGCGTGGCACGTGCACTCGTCTTGGGCGTCCGCTGTATCAACCGGCGGCACATCACTGGGCGGGGGTGGCACGTCGATCGTGTCGTCGGGCACGGTCACTTCAACGGTGTCCGTAGGCGTCGACGTCTCCTTGTCGTCAGAGCCACAGGCACCCGCCATGAGAAGGAACATGACAAGACACAATTTCGACCAATCGGTGGCTCTCATCGCGGCGGTCCTCTTCCAAGGGAATCAATATACACACAGGCTACCAAAAAGAGTCGATCGTTGAAAATGGATGAATTGAGAGTTGGCTGTCCTGTGTCGGTGAACCCTAAGGGCGTGTTTTCGGCGGGGGCTGAGTAGGGCGATTGCTCGCTGTATTCCACCGCGATACACTGTTCCCATGAAACGAGGGATTTGGGGTGTGGGCCTGCTCTTGCTGCTGTGGGGATGCAGCGTCGCGATGCACACCGCAATCCAGGAGGTGCCCGTGAAAGCGACCAGTCCATCCACCGTGACCGGACCGCGCGTTCGGATTCTGGGGATCGCCCAAGACGGGGGCCTGCCCCACGCGGCGTGCTCGTGTTCCAACTGCAGCGCCGCGCGCACCGATCCCAGCCGGGCCAGCGGCGTGGCCAGCCTGGGCATCATCGCCGCCGACAAAGCCTACCTGGTGGACGCCAGCCCCGACATCATTCAGCAATTGGCCACCTTGTCCGATGTGCGCACGCTGGAGCCCAACCGGGTGGATCGCACGCCGGTGGACGGCGTCTTTTTGACCCACGCCCACATCGGCCATTACCTGGGCTTGGCGCTCCTGGGATTTGAGGCGGTCAATACGAAAGAATTGCCCGTTTGGTGCAGTCAGAAGATGGGTGAGTTTCTCACCCAAAACGCCCCCTGGGATCGACTCATCAGCCAAAAAAACCTAGCTCTGAACGTGGAACAATCCGGCGAGCCGGTGGCCTTGCCAGGCGGCGTGCAGGTCACGCCCATCGGCGTGCCCCACCGGGCCGAATACACAGACACCTACGGCTACCTGATGGCGGGCGCCCGGCAGCGGGTGCTCTACATCCCCGACACCTCGCCCTGGCACGCCTGGTCTCATCCCATGGAAGAGGTGCTGGAGGGGGTGGACGTGGCGCTGTTGGACGGGACCTTTTACTCGGGCGACGAGCTTCCCGGCCGGGACCTCACCAAGATTGGCCATCCCTTGATGGTCGACACCATGGACCGGCTGCAATCCCGGGTGGATTCGGGCACTTTGCGGGTGATCTTTGTGCACCTGAACCACTCCAACCCGGCGCTTGATCCGAGCAGCGATGCGCGCAAGACCGTGGAGAAACGGGGGTTTTCCATCGGCGGGACAGGGCAAGAGTTTGCGTTGTAGATTGGGTCCGTTTAGTCCGCGTTGCGGAACGTCGAGACCAGCCGTTTGGCCCGTGTGACCCATTGGCCCATACCCGCCATAGAGCCAGGTACCCGCACACTTAACAAGATCTTTAGAAAGGACTGGGCCAACTCCGTCATGGTCAAGAGCATACGGATATGTTCCGGATCATAGGGGCTCCGCCCGCCGCGTTTGTCGAACCGTTCAGCCTCCAGAAGAGCGGCCTCCAAGGTGTTGCGTGCGGATTCGAGCATCATCCACTCTCGCCCACGCAGCACCTCGGCGATGGTGGGCCACACATCGACGGAGGCCTCGTAGGGGGCCAATCGATGGTCGGAGACAGGGCGGACCAAGCCGTAATCCACCAGCTGGCTCATGGCGGTGCTAATGAGCGAGCGACTCACCCCCAAGGTCTCCCCAATGTCGATCTGGTTCATGGGTTCGCGACGCAAGGCGAGCAGTGTCCAGATCCGCCCATGAATCGACTTGAATCCCCAGTATTCGATGAATTCACCTGTGACATCACACACTTGCAAGATGCGGCGATGGAGACGCTCTTCTTCGGGGTTGGGGGCAGTTGTTTGCAGAGTCATAAACAAAGCGTAATGCAAATTGGCGCGATAGAAAATGGAAAAACAAAGAACAGTGCTTGCATCTAGGTGTTTCACTCGCTATAGCAACGAGACGTTGTTCACGCGCGCGTGAACAACTGATTTGGCGCGCTTTGGAGGGCAATTGCTCGTCGATTATAAGCAAGAACGGCTCGACACACCCTCGATGAACGAGACCTTGGAAGAGGCCGTCGCGCTCTGCCGTGCGCGCGCTGAGGCGCTTGGGCGGCCCGCCCTGCTTCGCGTTCACACATCCATTTCAGTCTCCGATCCCTGGTCGTTGTTGCCGGTGGAGAACACCCCTTGGATCGGTTGGTATGATGGCAAAGATGGCAGCTGTCTCGCGGGCCTTGGGGCCATTCAGACGGTGGATATTGAGGGTGTAGACTGTCTCGAACGAGCCGGTGAGGTGTGTGACTCCATCCTGGAAGGGATCGTTGACGCGGGAGATGTGGCCCTGGCTTGCAACGCTCCCGTTTTGCTCGCAGGCCTGGGCTTCGTGCCCGATGGAGACGCCCTACGTGGTGCGTGGCAGGGTTGGCCGAGAAATCAGCTCGTTGTCCCTGAAACCCTGATCATTCGCCCCCGAGGCAGCCGCTCCAGTGGCTCCGTTGCCATTCTCGCCGCACGAATCGGCGCCGATTCACCCATCGATTTCCACGTCCACGCGTTGGCACAACGCTTGAGTTTACTGACGAAGAGAGCGAAACAAGCCGCCGACCTCGTGGGTTCAGCGACGGTCGGACTGTGGGAAGAGCGAGCATTGGAGGACCAGTCTTCTTGGGAAGGTCGCGTGGAAGACGTGCTCCAGGGCATCGCTTCCGAGACGCTCCGCAAAGTGGTCTTGGCACGTGCGACAGAGTTCGAGACGGACGAGGTCCACACAACCAATGTCATGGAAACCGCCAGAACCCTACGCCGTCAGCATCCGGGGAGCTATTGTTTTGCGTATGGACGAGCGGATGGTTCCGTGTTTGTTGGGGCGTCTCCGGAGACTCTGGTTCGGGTCCAATCGGGAGAGATTCGAACCCACGCGTTGGCGGGGACCATCGCGCGTGGGCGGAACGCTGAAGAGGATGAAGCGTTGAGTCGCGCGTTGCTGGAGAGCGCAAAAGATCGCGCGGAACAGGCCATGGTCGTCACCGCCATTCATCGTGCGTTGGAGCCCTTTTGTTCGCATGTAGACGTTCCGGACAGTCCCCGCGTCAAACGCTTGGCACAAATGCAGCATCTCATGACGCCGATCACCGGAGGACTTCGAGAGCACACGAACATTCTGCGTATTGTGGAGCGTTTGCATCCTTCGCCGGCCGTAGGTGGATGGCCCACTGACGCCGCAGCCGTGTGGTTGGCGGAGCACGAACCCATGGAACGGGGTTGGTACGGTGGTCCCATCGGCTGGGTGGACGCGAAGGGCGAGGGCGTCTTTGCGGTCGCCATTCGATCTGCGTTGCTTCGGGACCGTCGGGCGACAGCGTATGTGGGGGCCGGCATTGTGGCCGATTCACAACCCGTGTCGGAGTGGCACGAGACCGAACTCAAGCTCAAGACCATATCCGATGCGTTGTGCCAGAGTGAGGTGTTGTCATGAGCGTGGCGATGGCCAATACACGCTGGGCTCACACGTTGGTCGACAGTTTGGTCGCCGGTGGGGTCGCGCATGTGGTGATTTCACCCGGCTCCCGCAACACGTCGCTGGTGTTGGCCTGCGATGCACATTCGACCCTTCAAACGCATGTGGTCCTGGACGAGCGCGCTGCCGCATTTGTCGCCTTGGGGATCGCTCGTGCCTCTGCTGCGCCGGTGGCCTTGGTGTGCACGTCGGGCAGCGCCGGCGCACATTATTTGCCCGTGATCATTGAGGCCCGGTATTCCCGCATCCCCTTGGTGGTCCTTACCGCCGACCGACCTCGAGAGTTGCAGTATTCGGGCAGCCCACAAACCATCGATCAACTTCAACTCTTCGGAGACAATGTGTTGGCGTCCTTTGCGTTGGCGGCACCTACCCACGACACGTCCCCGCGCTGGTTGGCTAGCGTCGCGGCGCAAGCTATGGACACTGCCACGTCCTCGCCAGCGGGCCCCGTTCATCTCAACGTGCCCTTTCGTGAGCCCCTTTGGGAAGCGGACTCTGAGCCCGCTGGGGACGCGCTTCGGCCGGCGACGATCGATCGCCAACCCACCGGGCCTGGGTCGGAGTTGGTGTCCGAGTTGGCGGCCCAAGTGCGGGACTCGGAGCGTGGTGTCATTGTTTGTGGACCGTGGACTTCGACGGTGGATGCCAAGGACACGGAAGAAGCGATTGGGGCACTGGGCGCCGCGCTTGGCTGGCCGATCTTGGCCGATCCAGCGTCGGGCGTGCGCTACGGTCGACACAACACCGACGTGGTGTTGAGTGGCTACGATGCCTTTTTGCGCAGTGAAGTGGTGGCGGCGAAGCTGCGACCCGATTTCGTACTTCAATTTGGGCAAGTGCCCACCTCGAAGATCCTCACGCAGTGGTTGTCGGGGGCAACGTCGACTCGGCGCGTGTTGGTGGATCCCGATGGTTGGTGGCACGACCCGGGACATCGGGCGGATCGTCTTGTGGTGGCGGAACGAGACGCGCTGTGCTGTGCGCTGCTGGCCGAGGTGCCCGCGGCACCTGCGTCGAGTCACTGGTTGACTCTATGGCAAGGGATTGAGGCGTCGACGTGGAGCGCCATTGACGAACAGTTGGATGTAACGCTTTGGGAAGGTCAAGTGGCCAGGACTTTGCTAGACACCTTGCCCGAAGGCAGCGCATTGCATGTGGCGAGTAGCATGCCCATCCGCGATCTGGATGGGTTTACGCCCACGTTGGACCGACGTCTTCGGGTGTTGGCCAATCGAGGCGCCAATGGAATTGACGGCACGGTAGCCACGGCTGCGGGTGAGTCGCTGGCGTGGCGTGATGGACCCACGGCGGTGCTTTTGGGCGACCTCGCCCTCTTGCATGACGTGAGTGGGCTTATCGCTGCCATCGGTCTGGGGGTTCGGATGACCCTGGTTGTGGTGGACAATGGCGGTGGCGGGATCTTCCACCACCTCCCCATTGCGGACAATGCACATGCCTTTGAGCGTTACTTTCTGACGCCCCAGCAAAGCGACATTGTCGCCCTCTGTCGGGCCGCCGGTGCTCGGGTGACGCGGGTTGATGATACAGCGCTCTTGGGGCCGGCCATCGGTGCGGATTTGGAAATGGATGGCGTGGGCGTTGTCCACATCACTATCGATCGAACGACGAATTTGGAGACACATCGCGCTGCGTGGGCAGCCGTGTGCGACACGCTGACACACTTGGACTCGGAGGACAGACCATGAACGTGGATTGGACCGAAGTAAAACAATACCAGGATATCACCTACCACAAAGGGCAGGGCATCGCTCGGATCGCCATCAACCGACCGGAAGTACACAATGCGTTTCGGCCCCAAACCCTCTTTGAGCTGAGCGAGGCGTTCTTGGATGTGCGTGAGGATCCCCGGGTTGGTGTGGCGATTCTGACGGGTACCGGCGGGCGTTCGTTTTGTTCGGGCGGTGATCAGCGAGTCCGGGAAAACCAAGGCTATGCGGGCAACGATGGGGTGCCTCGTTTGAATGTTCTGGATCTCCAAAAACAGATCCGATCTTTGCCCAAGCCCGTGGTGGCCATGGTGGCGGGATACGCCATCGGTGGCGGTCATGTGCTGCATTTGATCTGTGATCTGACCATCGCGGCAGACAACGCGGTGTTTGGCCAGACCGGTCCCAAGGTGGGAAGCTTCGACGCCGGGTTTGGCGCCAGCTACATGGCGCGAGTGGTCGGCCAGAAGAAAGCCCGTGAGATCTGGTTCTTGTGTCGTCAGTACAGCGCCAATGAGGCGCTTGATATGGGCCTCGTCAACACCGTGGTACCCCTCGAACTGTTGGAGGAGGAGACGGTCAAGTGGTGCATGGAGATGCAGAACCACTCCCCCATGGCGCTGCGCTGTATGAAGGCCGCCTTTAACGCGGAGTTGGACGGACAGGCAGGCATCCAGGAGTTGGCGGGCAACGCAACACTGCTCTTCTACATGACCGAAGAGGCTCAGGAAGGTCGGAACGCGTTCTTGGAGAAACGTCGTCCGGACTTTGACCGCTTCGATCGCCTGCCCTAAGGCTCGCAATGAGCGAAGGAGCCAGCCTGGTGGAAGCGCGCCCGTCCTCGTTGCGGGTGTGGATGGCCGCCATTCGTCCCGCAACCCTGACGGCTGCTTTGGCGCCTGTGGGGGTGGGGAGCGCGTTGGCCGCTGCGGATGGTGTGTTTCGTCCCCTGGTTGCCGCGGCCGCGCTGCTGGGCGCCATGTTGATTCAGATCGGAACCAACCTGCACAACGACTACGCAGATTTTGAAAAGGGCGCTGACACAGAGGAGCGATTGGGTCAGGCCCGGGCCACTCAGCGGGGATGGTTGACGCCCATGCAGGTTGCCCTCGCGGCGGCGCTTGTCGCTCTCTTGGCCATGGCCGTTGGGGTCTACCTCGTGTCGATCGGCGGATGGCCCATTGTGGTGATTGGGCTCTGTTCGTTGCTCTGCGGATGGGCGTACACCGGTGGACCCTTTCCCCTGGGCTACGTGGGCTTGGGCGATGTGTTCGTCTTGGTGTTCTTTGGGGGCGTCGCGGTGTGTGGCACCTATTATGTACAGGCGCTCACCTGGTCCACCTCGGCGCTCTGGGCATCCATACCGGTCGGTGCTCTCGCTACGGCCATTTTGGTGATCAACAACCTACGGGATCGCCACACGGACGCTGAGGCCGGGAAACGCACCCTCGTGGTTCGCTTTGGCGAGCGCTTTGGGCGGGCGGAGTACCTGGTCATGCTCGTGGTGGCCTACCTGATTCCGCCGCTCGCTTGGGCGCTGGGTTTCGGTCAAGCGGGGTGGATGCTTTCATGGCTGAGCGCACCCGTCGCATGGATGGAGCTGCGTACGTTGAGTCGTTCGGACGGGGCCGCGCTCAACCCGCTCTTGGGTCGCACAGCGCGTCTCGGTTTGCTCTACGGGATCTTGTTCTCCATCGGAGCGTTGCTATGAAGCTCACAGCGGCTCATCTCTGGTCCTACAGTCTCCCGTTCGTCACCCCCGTCGTGACGGCAAAGGCGGTGACCAGTCTTCGACGTGGTTGGGTACTGGCGTTGGACGATGACGAGGGCAACCGCGGATTGGGCGACGCCGCACCTTGGCCTGGTTTTGGTGCAGGCCATGGGGTTACTCGGCAGGTTCTGAAGGGCCTGGTTACGGAGTCGAATCTGTTGGTGGGTGCCCAGGTCGATGATCCGGAATCGTTCTTGAACAGCCTGAACCCCGTGCTCTCGGCCGCGCCCGAAGCCCGGGCGGCGGTGGAGCTGGCCCTGTTGGATCTCTTCGGGCAGCGCAAGGGGTGTTCGGTGGCTTCGCTTCTGACCCACGCTCCGCGAATGTCCATCCCGATCTGTCAGCTGGTGAGTACACCGGACGAGGCGAAGGCGGCGCTCTCGAAAGGCATTGAAACCCTCAAGATCAAAGTGGCGGCGGGCTCGCTGGACCAGGATGTGGCCCGCGTAGCGCTGATTCGTGAGGCGGTGGGATCGGCCATCGCGCTCCGTTTGGACGCCAACGGTGGGTGGACATTGGAACAAGCTCGTGAGGCGCTGGCGCGTTTACAAGCGTTCGATCCCTCGTGGGTGGAGCAACCCCTGCCCGCGGGAGAGATCGAGTCTCTGCAGGCGTTGCGCAAGACCACCGACGTGCCCATCGCCGTGGACGAGGGCCTCGCCACGCCGCAGGACCTGGAACGCCACCTGGACGCCGATGCGTTGGATGTAGCGGTGCTCAAGCCGATGTTCTTGGGTGGACTGCTCACGGCTCGACGAATGGCAGAGCAGGCCCTCGATGCGGGCCATCGGGTGGTGGTGACCACGGCCATGGAGTCGGCAGTCGGACGATTGGGCGCTCTTCAATTGGCGGCTTCCTTGCCGGCGTCCAGCGAGGCGTTCGGGCTCGGTAGCCCTTTGGCTCAGGACATGGTGTCCATGCCACGACCTCGGCGGGGGCGATGGTTCCTGTCGGGCACGCCTGGCCTGGGCGTCGAGATGCCCCAGGAAGGGTCCGCTACGGACATCCCCAATCCGGTGGCGAGTACGGGGATTGCCCGCCCTGACCATCCGGTCTTGGTCTCCGAAAGCGGTCGGTGGACTGGACGAGCGTTGGCCGAGGCTGTGGCCCGCCGTGCTGCGTGGCTACATCGCATGGGCGTTCGAGAGCGAGACATGGTGTCGTTGCTCGGGCCGTCGTGTCCCCAATGGGTGATCACGTGGCATGCGCTGGGGTGGCTGGGGGCTTGTGGGGCACCCATTGCTCAGGGTTCAACGCCTGCGGAGCTGACCCAACACATGGTGGCGACTCAGCCGGATTGGGCCATCGGGACCACCCGCGAGGCCCACGGGCGTTTGACGTCTTGTTGCCCATCGGATTCGGTCCTTGGGCTCCCAGATGCAGAGGACGACGCGGTCCTTCCCGAGCGGGACTGGCCCTTGGAAGAGCCACGGGCGTTGCTCGCCACCTCGGGCACCAGCGGTGTCGCCCGCACTGTGGTGATCAGCACCGCTCAATGGGTTTTCAGCGCGTTTGGGTCGGCCATTCGATTGGGTCACAATCCGGACGATGTCTGGCTGGCGTGCTTGCCGCTGCATCACGTGGGTGGACTCTCCATTCTGATGCGCTGCGCGTGGGGTGGAACGACGGTTCAACTGGAATCGGGCTTCGACGCGACCCACATCGCCCAGACGTTGGATGAGGGTCGGATCACCTTGGTGTCCATGGTGCCCACCATGTTGGAACGCGTCCTCGACGCCCGTGAGGACACCCCGTTCCCTTCGTCGCTCCGCGCGATTCTGGTAGGGGGTGCGCCGACGCCAAAAGCTTTGCTGGAACGCTGCAAACGACTCAACGTGCCCATCGCGCTGACCTGGGGCATGACGGAGACTACGTCCCAAGTGGCCACAACCCATCCCGGCGAGACCGTGGAAGCGGGATGTGCCGGTCCGCCGTTGGCCTTTGCCCGGGTTCACGAGGGCGACGAGGGTCTGCACGTGCGCGGCCCGATCGTGGGTCGTCCCTTGGAAACGCACGACCGTGGTCACCTCGATGCAGACGGACAGATCTGGATCCAGGGCCGTCGCGATGACGCCATCACCTCGGGGGGAGAGACCCTCGATCCGGCGCCCATTGAGGCCGTCCTGTGCGATCATCCCGACATCGTGGACGCAGCGGTGATTGGCAAAGCCGACAGCACATGGGGACAACGACCTGTGGCATGGCTGGTTCGTCGCTCGGACGCGCCACCGGTGGGTGACGACGTCCTAACGCGGTGGTGCGGTGAGCGATTGAGTCCAGCCCAACTGCCGGCTCGATTTCATTGGGCCGATGCGTTGCCCCGGGACGCCCTGGGCAAGCTCGCCCGAAATCGACTGCCCGTATCACAACCCGGCTGACCGTCAGCCCCACCATTCCACAAACTTCCTTGGCAACTATCGGGCTAACCGCGCTATGATGACGGTATGTGGATAAAGACTCGGCGAGCATTCTTGGGTGCGTTGGGTGTGGGGGGAGGAGCATTTTTGCTCGGCCGTCCGCTCCAGGCGTTCGACGGACCGCTCATCAGCGCAGCCATTCGTCCGCGGCGGGTCGGGTCTCTTGTGAAACCGGTCCGTGCCATGGTGGGCGAGGTCTTCAAGGTGCGGCGCACCTTTCCTGTGGCCGCGTTGGATCAGGTGGATCCATTTTTGCTTTTGGACTTCTTTGACTTCACGTTGGCTCCGGGGGAGCTGGGCGGATTGGCGCCCCATCCCCATCGCGGATTTGAGACGGTGACGCTGCTCTTTGATGGTGCCATTGAACATGGAGACTCCATCGGCAACCGGGGCCGCATCGAATCGGGTGACGTTCAGTGGATGACCGCCGGCTCGGGGATTGTGCACGAGGAAAACCCCGACGACAGCTTGCGCGAACGAGGCGGACGGGTGTTGGGGATCCAGCTTTGGGTGAACCTGCCCAAACGCCTCAAAATGACGCCACCCACGTATCAAGACACCGCAAGCCCGGCCATTCCGGTACTCACGGACAAGGGGGTGCGTGCACGGGTGATCGCGGGCAGCGCCCACGGGGTGACGGCGGTCATTGGTACCCACACACCCATGGCGCTCATCGACTATACGTTGCAGCCGGGGGCGGAAGTGAGCATGCCCTACCCACGGGCTTGGACCGCTTTTGTCCATGTGGTGGATGGCATCGCCACCATCGGGGACACCCAAATCGGACCGGGCCAGCTCGCCCACCTCAACACCGAGGGGGATGGGATCCACATACATAACGAGACGAAGCGGCCGGTTCGCCTGCTACTGGGCGGCGGTCAGCCCATCAATGAGCCCGTGGCACGCTGGGGCCCCTTCGTCATGAACACCAAAGACGAGATCCGAGCAGCCCGTGCCGATTATCGCTCGGGCCGCATGGGCCGGGTCGCCAACCCCACCTACGACCGAATCCGACGACGCTGACCGATTTTCTCCGGGGCGACGCCAACGGCGACGAGCTGGTGGAGTTTCCGCTACACTCGGCGACACAGTTGTCGATGATACAAGCCGCGTACTGCCCGTAACAATCCGCGCCGCCCGTCCCGGCTGGTCAGAGAGCGCGAATTGCACGCATCAGGGCTGGAAGAAAAACGGGTTTTGGTAGTCCGGCGTGATCTTGTAATTGCCTGTTTCATCCAAAAAGAGTGACACTTCTGCGGTGGGCCAGTGAATCGTAGCCGCATCCCACATGTCGTGGTTGACCATTTTTATGCCGCTCTCCTCAAATTCCAACTTGCCCAGGATGTAGACACGGAGGGTCGCGTACGCGGGTCCATACTCGTGGTCACTCCAATAGTGGACGCCAAGACGGTATGTGGTGTCATGTTCCGGAATATTTAAGTTCACGTTCTCGGGGCCGGCACCATCGGTGTCGTCCCGGTCCAGTCCTGGATCGTCATCGACGGTGGGGTCGAAGCTGCCCCAGTTGGGATGCGCGTTGAACCAAAAACAGTCGAAGGGTTTATCAAACCAGGGATCCGGCTGACCATCCTTGTCCAGGTCGGGCCCACTCTTGGCATATATATTGTGCACAAAGTGCAAGTCCAGATCCGAACCGGCTTCAGGTCCTTCGTCCGACTCATCCGGGTCGTTGGGCGTGACCCACGATAGTTCTACGTGGATGGTCTCGTCGGGGATTACGGCCACATGCTGGACCCAGGGCATGCAACTTTCCACGCCCTTGTCATCCCAGACTGTCAACTTGAACGTGTAGTTCCCGGCGCTATTCGCTTCGAAGACCGGATTGGGGAAGGTGTCGCTCGGAACGATAGTTTCTAACGAATTCGCGGGTTGACTCACGCTCCATTTCCACCCGCCAATGCTTCCGATGGGTGCAAACGACTGATCACCATAGAGATGGAGGACTGTTTGTGGAATGACTTCCTGACCTTCTTGGATCACTCCTACCGCGGTGGGGCAGGCCTGCTGTACACCCTTGCCGGTGACGTTAATTTCAACGGCCGATTCCGGGGCATTGGATTCGAAGAGAATGGAGGCTGTTTGTACGGGGCCCACTTTGGATGGGGTGTATTCAATGTCCACGGAGGCTTTCTTATCCGCCGGAATGATCATGGGGTTCTTGTTACTTATGGGTTGTCCGTTGAACGCCGTTGACCAACCCTCGGTGAAGTCCGGGTCGGATCCTTCGAGGAGTTCAATGTTGGTGACGGTGAGCGGCAGGGTTCCACAATTGTTAATGGATATGTTCATGACCGACTTGCTTCCGACTACTTTGCCGCCAAATTGCACGTTCTTGGGGTAGACGAGGATACACGGTTTCGCCTCGTTGCCTTTCATCGTCACAGTCGTCCCCAAAGGTTGGTTCAGGTCGTTGGTCAGGAACGTGAGGGTGCCCGAGGCGCTTTGTGCCGATTCCGGATCAAAGGACACACTGAAGATGACGAACTTGCCGGGAAGAACGGCCACTGCGTCGGAGAACGCGATGGTGACATTCCCAGGCTGGTATTTTTGGGTGTCAAAGATGACTGAAAAATAGGAACTGGCTTGGAAGATGAGTCCGCTGATCATCAAATTTCCCGTGCCGGTATTGTGGACGGTGATGTGCTTGACGGGCGTATCCCCTTTACCGACTTGGCCGAAGTCCAACAAGTCCGGAGTGACCTCGACAGCGGGTGACTCTCCGCCTGATTGACAGGTGCCGTCATTGGAGCATGTGCTTGATGGACCACACGAGCCGCATGAGCCTCCGCATCCGTCGTCGCCGCATTCGAGCGCATTGCCGTTGGAGTCGCTGCATT
>Ga0114996_10002259_pt1 | contig 25041 bp, 20 predicted proteins | sample ArcticOcean_MG_C_4_FD_87039 | JGI IMG/M metagenome (GOLD analysis project Ga0114996, IMG submission 87039) | Marine microbial communities from western Arctic Ocean - ArcticOcean_MG_CB4_134 | ecosystem: Environmental > Aquatic > Marine > Oceanic | place: Arctic Ocean: Canada Basin | collected... | reverse complement strand
GATCTAGGGGCCGACCTGAGGATCGTCGTCTGCCTCATACTAGTTGTTTGTATCGGATGAAGACGCGAAGGAACTTATGAGAAGCACTCCGGATATTGTTGTTATCGGAGGCGGCGTCATGGGCGCGGCTATCGGCTACGAGTTGGCCCGGCGCGGTGCCGGCGCCGTGACGATCCTTGAGAAGTCAGTGCTCGGCGCGGGCTCGACAGGAAAGTCCGGCGCGAATATTCGCTGTCACTACTCGCACCCCCTGACGACATCGATGGCGCTCTACGGCCTGCGCGCGTTTGAGCGCTTCGCGGACGACATCGGCGGCCCTTCCGTCTTCACGCGGGCCGGGCTTCTGTTGACTGCTCCCGAGTCAATGCGCAAACACTTCGACTTCGTCATCAAGCTCCAGCGTGATCTTGGCGTCAAGGTTAACCTTGTCTCTCGTGATGAACTTCGCGAGATCGATCCCGAGGCCGCTCTCGCCGACGGGGAGCTTGCCGCCTACGAGGAAGAAGCCGGCTACTGCGACGCTCTGCAGGTTGTCACCTCGTACGCCGCCGCGGCACAGTCAAAAGGCGCGGATGTCCACGAAGGCGTCGAGGTCACCAAGATCCTCACCGAGAACGGAAAGATCACGGGCGTTGCAACGACGAAGGGCGACATCGCCACCGGCACGGTTATCCTGGCAGCCGGACCTTGGAGTGCCGCAGTGGCTCGCCAAGCCGGAGCATCGCTTCCGGTGAAACCCTGCCGAGTCGAAGTCGCTCTGCTGCGCGGCCCCTGTTCCACCGGCGAACCCCGGCGTCGACCCGTCTATTGTGACTTCACTCACGAAACCTACTGCCGCGAACTACCCGGCGGACTGTTCCACATCGGTAACATCGATCCGCGCGAAGAGCGCGACGTAGTCGACCCGGACACGTACAACGAAATGGCGGATCGCGCCTTTGCCGCCGAAATGCGCGAGAAGATCGAACGCCGCAACCCGTCACTGCGTCGTGCCGTGAGTCGAGGGGGCTACGCCGCGCTCTACTCGGTAACACCGGATTGGCACCCGATTCTTGACCGCCTTCCCGGCGTCGAAGGTGCGTTCTGTGCCGCCGGCTTCAGCGGGCACGGCTTCAAGATGGCCCCCGCCGTGAGTAAGATTCTCAGCGAGATGGTCATTGACGGTAAGTCCACGACCTTCGACGTGCATGGCTTGCGAGCAGGCCGCTTCGAGGACGCCGAGCCGTTTCTCAACCGCGAGTCCGCACAAGTCATGGGCTGACCAATCCTGGTGGGCTACGCTCGTGCGAGTTCGGGCCGACAGGGCCCACGTTCGCGGCCGGCAAAGCGATTCGAGATCAATTGCAGCGAGAGCCCCGCGTCGCGCGACTCGCCTCCGGTTTGCTCGACCGATTTGTGGTTGTGATACACCGGACGGCCATAGTCTTCGATGCCCGCCGCGGTAAGTTGCTCCTGAATCTCAAGGATACCCGCGTCAAGGCCTGTATCGCAGACGAATCCAAGGCGCTCGTAGATTTTGGCAAACGATACGCGATAGTTACGAACGTCTTCGTTGGATTCCCGAACGATTGTTACCCCTGGTACAAGCCGGCCGATTGCCCGCCCCACATCTCCGAGATGATGGTTCATTGCCTCCGAACCTACATTGAAAGTCTCCCCGCTTACCTTCGTTACCGGGGCGTCGAGCATCAAGCAGAACGCGTGGGCAATGTCGTTGACGTGAACAAAGGGCCGCCACTGCTCCTCGTTGTAGATCACAACCTTCTTCTCAATAGCGGCCTTGGCGCTCAACAGGTTAACCACCAGATCGAACCGAGGCCGATGGGACCAGCCAAACGCCGTGCCCAGCCGCAATATGGTCGGATGGAAACGGTCACTCCGCGCCTCGACCAGAATTCGCTCCGAGTCGATCTTTGTGGCAGCGTAGAGCGAAACAGGGTTGAGGTCAGACTCCTCGTTGACGATTGCGTCGTTGGACCCGTAGACGCTGCACGTCGAAGCAAAGACAAGCCGCGAGACACCGTATCCCTTGCAGACATCAGCCACAAGCGCTGTCGCGGCATAGTTCGTCTGCAAGGTGGTCTCCTCATCCAACGCGCAAGCCGAGTCACCAACGATCGCGCCCAGGTGGATAACGGCGTCCATACCCTTGACGGCGTGGATCACGGCGTCTACATGGCGGAAGTCACCGCGCACCAGATCGAAATCCGGGCGGTCGACAAGTTCGCGGATCGGCCCGTCACCGAAGAGCAACAGATCCAAAACCCGCACCTGATAGCCGGCCGCCAAGAGCCGTCGCACCAGCACGCTGCCTATATAACCCGCACCTCCGATCACCAAGACACTTTCAACAGGATCTTCGGGAACCGGTGTTTTTCGATGGACTTCAAATCGATAGGTAAAGTATGACTTCGCTGTCCGGACACCTAGGCTCCCGCCGGCGTTGAGCGCGAAAGCCACCAAGATAATCTGCTCCAGGGCGACCCTCGACTCAAATCCCAAGCCCCAACCAGCCAGCAACAGCAGCAAATATCCGATCACCACTGACTGCGCAACGCCCACAAGCTTCTCTCTATGTGTGCGAGTCGGCCTTCTCTGGTAGACGCCCGAAACACTGAGCAGGGCAATGGTTACCACTCCCAAGGTCGGCGCCGCCCACAGAAGAAAACGAAGATGCTCGCTGAAGAGCTGCGTGAAACCACGCCCGTCTGGTGCGCCCAAGGCCCATAGGAGCGCGGCAAGGACCGCCATGGCCAGTGACCCAGAATCACTACGGTGTCGGCTACTACGCGCATCCCTGCTCCTGCAACACGGGTCGTGACCCGCACGTGACTCGCTCCGTGGTTTGGCAATCGACAGAAGCACGTAGGAGCGTTAGGACTCAAGAATCCTCCGAGATCCGCGGATCACGGCCGTCAACGAACCTGAATCCGGTGTCATTGCCGTGTCGCTAGAATAAGGTTCCTTTCGGCAAGCAATGTCCTCTCCCCTTCCCCCCCAAAGTGGTTCCTTCGACGTCGCTGTCATCGGCGCCGGCCCAACCGGACTCTCCTGCGCCATCGAACTGAAGCGCCGTGGTGCCAAGGCCGTTGTCTTCGACAAGGGATGTGTCGTCAACTCCCTCTACAACTACCCGACGCACATGACCTTCTTCACGACACCCGAGCTGCTCGAAATCGGCGATATCCCGATGACCGCTGTCCGCGAGAAACCCACGCGCGGCGAGGCGCTCAAGTACTACCGCCGTGTCGCTGACCACTACCAACTCGACATCCGCCAATACGAGCAGGTGGACGATATTGACGGTGAGAACGGCGATTTCTCCCTTTCGACCACAGATCGCAAGGGTCGCGCGGGTAGTTATCAGGCTCGCAAGATCATCATCTCCACCGGCTACTACGACATCCCAGTTCTAATGAACGTACCCGGCGAAGACCTCCCGAAGGTGCTCCATTACTACAAAGAGCCGCACCCTTTCTACGATTGCGATGTAGCCGTGATCGGGTCAAAGAACTCGGCCGCCATTACCGCGCTCGAAATCTACCGAGCCGGCGGGCGCGTTACGCTCATTCACCGTGCGGCCAAACTCAGCGACAGGATCAAATACTGGATACTGCCCGACATTACGAATCGCATCAAGAACGGCGAGATCCCCGCCTACGCCCATTCGAGCGTTCTCGAAATCACCGAAACCACGATTCGCATCGCCACGCCCGACGGCGAGGCGACACTCAAGAATGATTTTGTTCTCGCCATGACCGGCTACTCCCCGGACCTTGAATTCCTGCGACGTTGCGAGATCACCCTCGAACCCGACACGCAGAAACCGCGCACCAACGACGACACCTACGAGAGCACCAGGCCGGGCATGTATCTCGCCGGGGTCATCGTCGCCGGCATGCACACCAACGAGATCTTCATCGAGAACGGACGCTTTCACGGCATCGCCATCGCCGACGATATTGCAGCCCAACTCAATCCCGCCAAGAGTTAGCCCTGGGGTCCCCTTATGCGCATCGGCATCACCTGCTACCCGACCTACGGCGGAAGCGGCATCGTCGCCACCGAGCTCGGCATCGAACTCGCCGAGCGTGGCCACGAAGTCCATTTCATCACCTATGCCAACCCGATTCGCCTCGGTGCGGGATCGCCCCGCCTCCACTACCACGAGGTCGAAGTCACCAACTATCCGCTCTTCCAATATCCGCCCTACTCCCTCGCCCTAGCCTCGCGCATGGCCGAGGTTGCCGAGTCCGCTAAGCTCGACTTGCTCCACGTGCACTACGCCATTCCGCATTCGATCAGCGCGATGCTCGCCAGCCAGATGCTCGACGGACGCCTTCCGTTCATCACCACTCTCCACGGCACCGACGTCACTCTGGTCGGCACCGACCCGTCCTACTTCCCCATTACCAAGTTCGCCATCGATCGCAGCCCGGGCGTCACGACGATCAGCGAATACCTGCGGAAGCGCACCGTCGACGTGTTCGGTGTCACCAACGACATTCGCGTGATCCCCAACTTCGTCAATTGCGATCTCTATCGAGTCGTCGAGGACGACGGCCTCCGCGCCCGCTATGCCCCGCCCGACGAGAAGATTCTGATCCACCTGTCGAACTTCCGTCCGGTTAAGCGTCCCCAAGACTGCGTGCGCATCCTTGCGCGGCTCAACAAGACGATCCCGTCGCGGCTGCTGATGGTGGGCGACGGGCCCGAGCGCGGCCCCTGCGAATCGCTGGCCCGCGAGCTGGGCGTTGAAGACCGCGTCGAGTTCCTCGGCAAGCAATTGCAGGTCGCCCCACTGCTCGCCGTGGCCGACATCTTCCTGCTCCCCAGTGAACTCGAAGGTTTCGGACTGGCAGCCCTGGAAGCGATGGCCTGCGGTGTGCCCGCCGTTGCCTCCGACGTCGGAGGTATTCCGGAACTCATCACGCCCGGCGAAGACGGCATGCTCTGCCCCGTTGGGGATACCGACGCGATGACCGATGCCTGTGCCTCTCTCCTTGCCGACTCCGACCGATATCAAGCCGTTACGAAGGCCGCTCGCGAGACAGCGTTAACACGGTTTTGCGCCAGCAAGATCATCCCGCGCTACGAAGACTACTACCGTGAGGTGTGCGGCAAGACCAACGCGGAAACAACTTCTGCGTCATCCGTTTGACACCCCCTCTTCTGGTTCCTACAATCGAAGATTGCGGCGAGGTAGCTCAGTCGGTAGAGCGCGGCCCTGAAAAGGCCGGCGTCGGCGGTTCGATTCCGTCCCTCGCCACCACAAAATCAACAACTTACAGGTCACCAGGAACTCTTTTGCATAGGCGGGGAACAATAAGGGTACATTCCAGGAGGCTCAGCCCACCCGCTCCGAGTCTTCTCCCTCACGTTTTTCGATCATGCGCCACATCTCGCGGGCCGTGTTGCCGGTCCTGGCGATATGTTGCTTAGCTAGTTTCGCGTACCTCTCGGTCATCTTGATGTTGGCGTGGCCCAGAATCTTGGCGAGTTCATACAAGTCCCCGCCGTTCATCATGTACCAGGAAGCGAAAGTGTGACGCAGGTCGTGGAACCGGAAATTCTCGATTCCCACAGTCTTTAAGGCACTCTTGAAGCTGCGATCCACTCGCTGCCGTCCGCTCTTGGTTCCCGGCTTGGGAGGAAAGATCCGCTCTTCTCCAAACACCTTCGGGAAGCGACGGAACTCCTTAGCCAACTCCGGTGACATTGGGACATAGCGTGTCTTACCGTTCTTCAAGCGCGACCGAACGGCGATCAACCCCTGTCCGTAGTCGAGGTCACTCCAGCACAGGGCATAAATTTCGCCCTGCCTCATCCCCGTGGTCAAAGCCACGAGAACGATCAGCCGCATCCGGTAGTGATCCCAACTGATAACACGTCCGGACGGCGACTCGTCGCCACCGTGCGGTCGGAAAGCTTCCCGGTCCAAAGCCTTCTTCAGGCTGGGAAGCTCTTCTGCCGACAGAAAGCGATCACGCTGATCATCTGGTCGCTGTATTTCTTACTCGTCAGCAGAATTCCGGGTAAGACCGGTGTCTTTGGTCCACACGGTAGCTGCCCGCCCCAGCATGTGGTGTAAAACATTGAAGTGCCTCACCGCCGTCCCGGCCGATAGTCCCTGTACAACTGTCAGGTCGTGATACCAGCGCTCCACGGCGGCTCCATCCACTTCCCTCACAAACCGGCCCCGAAAGGTCTTGCGAATCCCTTTCAGAATACTTCTCTCCCGACTGTAGGACTTCTTCTTCTTACCGTACTGCTGCTCGTACCGGTCGATCAGTTCCGACATCCGAAAGTGAACCTCCTTCTTGATGTCGAGATGGCGGTTCTCATCGCGGGCCGACATCCTTTTCCGCTCGATCTTCTTGGCCATCTCGCGCGGCCCGTAGACCGTCAGGCTGCGGTGATGCCCGGCTTCTCTCCAACGTACTTTCCATTTTTGCTCTCCTAACTTGTGAATAGACATTGCTCGCGTTCTCCTTTCAATCAAGGGTTTTGATCGTGTGTTGTTCTACATAGCGCTCAAGCGCTAGCAGATCGAACCGCAACGATCGACCAACCTTGACGGAGGGAAGCTCTCGCAGCCGGGCCTTTTTGTAGACGGTTTCTTCCGCCAGACCCAGATACTCCGCAGTCTCCCTCGTCGTCAGGAGCCGCTTACCGACGGTTCTATTAGAGCCGATCTGGGTCGAGTCTGTCATCTTCCCGCCCTCAGTCAGAAGATTTCTCAATTTCAGCCACGTGCATCTCGATACGCAGCCGCACTGCTACAGCCGGCGTGAGGCCGACGATAGCGCGCACACCGGTCCGTGATTTCAACGCGAGGGATGGGGAGCGAGTCGAGCATGCGGTCGCTGACGCCCAGGTAAACGGCGGCGTCCTTGCGGCTCAGGAGCGCAGGTAGGGAGCTGGCGCGGAGCTCTTCCAGTAGGTCCCTGAACGCGCCAGCTAACTCCCTGATGTCGATCTCTAGCCACATTCCCATAACGCTTTGCTAATCAAGCCGAGCCGCTTTGCTTTCGTAACACTCACGGCGTCACTCGGCGGGCTGTTAGCCGGACCTCATGTCCTTGTAGCAACACCCTTGTCTTGTGTCCCGGCACTCTGCGTACGCTGACGAGCCCAGCAGACTCGAGCTGCTTGAGGCCGCGGTAAGCCGCGTGGCGGTCGACGCCCATCTCTGCCAGTTGCTTCAACGGTAGAGGGACTTCTGATGCCCGGTGGATCCCAGCCATAAAAAGAAGAGCCACGCCGACCTGAAGCGCCCGGCTTTTCAATGCGCCGGCACGAGTCAGCCAATGCCAGGCAACCGGACCTTTGAGAAATCGATGATCTGGGGGGTACATAGTTACTTCTTAATCTCTAAAAAGAAAGAAGAAATAAAATAGACCGGGTGAGCGCTGGTGCAACATGACTGTTGCACCCATGCGCAGGTACTGTTGCACCGGTGCGCACCCCCCTCATCCGATCTCCTGGAGGATCTCCTGCACGAGTTTCCACATCTGTTCGCCTCGCTGATCTCGAAAACGCTCCGGATGCTGAACGACCTCTGCGTCGGTGCGTAGGCGAAAACCGTTGAGTACGATCTCGCCGGCCTCTGCCATTGCATCTTTGGTTTTCCGCACCGTCTCATCCAGGTCGGCCAAGGGCGCTTCTACCAACAGAGCATCGTGGACGGGAGCGCAAACCCGGACACCTCTCTCGGTCGCCAGACAGCAAGCAAGGCGTAGCATTTCGGCGCCGTTCCCTTGCATTAAAAAGTTGCGCAGGGTGCGTGGGTTCGTATTCGGGCCTACGTGCAACGTCCAGCCAAAGACGGTCCAAATCTTCCCGCGAAGCATCGCGTGATCAACAGTCCCATCCGACCAGGGCCAGAAATCGGGATAGGTCCGGTGGTGAGTTTCAAGCAGTTGGCGAGCATGAATGGTCGGCTGTCCGATGCGTTGTGCCAAGCCCTGCTCGCCCATCCCATACAGAACACCAAGCGCACAAGTCTTGAATTGCTCACGTGTGCGTGCGTGGGAGTAGGTATTGAAGTCGAATGGTAACGTTCGAGATGACTCAGGGTAAGATGCTAGCCTATTACCGACGATTACATGAATCAAGCCTCTTGGGATCTTGCCGGTATCACTCCGGACTGTCGTGTTCAGACGTCAGCGCTGCTCGCTCCGCATCCAGACTTGATTCACATTTCGAGTGGCGACTTGCTGTGGCCGGTGCGGTCAGCGGACGGCGATGGCATTCGAAAGGTAAAGCCTGCCAAGAATCTATTGCTCCGGTTCGTCAAGTTACGCGAAGCGAAAGATGACGCGATCTGGCAGTTCGCCCAACGTTGGGGGTGTCTGGAACTCTGCGAGAAGCACGGTCTCCCTGCTGTGCACGATCCAGGATATTGCCTGCCGGCGTTCTCACAGAAGAAATCTCAGTTTGTTGAATCTCTCAACGATTGGCGAGCGTATGCGCAAGCGGCATGCTCAATCATCGAATTGCGGGCGGCACTTCCGAGGACGGCATCCCGCCAGGCAGTCGATTGGGAGAACGCGCTCTTGGTTTCGGCTCGCTTGTGGGGTTGGGCGAGGAAGATGCGTGAGGCTACGGGCAAGCCGAATAGGTTTAGCCACTTTAGCGAGCAGGAGTTGGCGACCTGTGTAGGGGATTGGCTGCTGGCTACCCGAATCGTACCTCAGTTTCGTTGGGTTCCCGAAGACAGTGCCTACAGGGTGACACTGGGGAGTCCCCCACAGTTACGGTCCACACTGTTCGGGCACCTCGCTATGTGTCTGATGCTCACGGTTACAGGAACAGAGCTCCTCTGGATGTGCTCAGGGTGCAATCAACCGTATGAGCCCAAGCGCGCCCCGGCCGAGAGCCGCAACAACTACTGTCCAGCTTGTAGGAAAGCGAAGGTGCCACAGCGAGATGCGGTTCGGAGGCACCGAGCTAAGCGAAAAGTGTGACGCGATTCGAAGTCGTGGACCTCCGAACGTATAGAGGCCACGATGCAGACCCCGGAAAACAGGTCGCCGTACGGTGCCGCACTACTTCAGACGACTTAACTTTCGCTCCAGCTCGATGGGAACAGGGCTGACTTCGAACCCAAACAGGAGTTAGAACAAGTACTTTTCTAATAGAGTTTGAACGCGACGTATACTAAGGCGAAGTTGTTATGAATACACGCGACACGAAAGGGCGCTTCGTGGCGGGCATCAGCGGCAATCCATCGGGCCGTCCTCGCAACCTGAAGCCCGGTGTTTGGCTCCGACGTAAGTTGACCCCGCGCGGTTTGGCAAACATGGTTTTCGAGCAAGTGAAGGCGGGGAATCCGTCTGCAATGAAACTTGCGCTCGAGATGATCACCAGCGAGCCATCCGAACCACCACCGCAGTCCAAAAAGCATGACCTGAGCGTGCTGACTGCCGAAGAACTCAGAGCCCTGCGGCAGCTCATGAGAAAGCTTGACGGAGAACCAATAGAGGACGCCCTAACGGAATTCAGGTCGAAGCCCGGCAAGACCTCGACCCTTGGGCGAAAACCCAAACCGGAGTAGCACAGGGGGGGCAAGTGTTCTGAGGTTGAAGTCCGCCCTACGTCAAACGGGGGCGCCGAGATAGTGAAGTCGGCACCCAACGTGATATGGGAAGTTAGAAAGGAGTAAGAACCCGAATTAGAATACCTCTATTTCCGTCTCTCGCTTCGGCTACGCTATGCATGAGTTCTAAGTGACCACCTTTTGCCTTCTCCATGCCTCAGGCACGCCAGGGGGCCTCCCAGGGGGCCTGAATGCGATTCGGTCAAGAAGCCCCAAAAGGGACTTCTTTGCGGATTATGCTCGGTACGACCCAAGTGTCCGCTGGCCTGCCGACCTTGTGGGTAGTAAGCCGATAGGTGGTTGTCAGCTTCCCGCCAGTGAGATCACCGACTGACTGTAGGGGATAGCCAGCGCAGAACGATCCGATTCAATGAACAGAACAAGACCTGGGGAATGTGGTTCGAACTCGCATTGATTGCCACGAAGGACCGCCGACGATGACTCTCGACGTCTGAGGTGCTCGTGTCCCAAAACCGTCTAGCGATCGGCCTGAGTCTGGGTATTGGAAAGACAAGACTTATGGATTGTGAAATAGCGTACCTTAACTGAACAGTTGTTGATACACTCGGGGCATGTCGTCCCGAAGCAAGAAAGCCGTTGCCATCTACGCTCGCGTCAGCCGTGCCGACAAGGGGCAAGAGGTAGAGAACCAAGTCCGAGAACTTCGAGCCTTTTGTCGCAAACAGGGCTGGCGCATCTCCCATGTCTACCAAGATGAGGCTTCAGGCAAGAATGGCGATCGTCCGCAGTTCAAGAGGCTGTTCGAGGACGTGCACAAGCGCAAGTGTGACCTCGTGCTGTTCTGGGCCTTGGATCGATTCAGCCGAGCGGGAACGAGGGAGACGCTCAACTACCTGCAACGTCTTACGGACGCGGGTGTCGATTGGCAGTCCTACACCGAGCCGCATATTAAGTCCGCGGGTCCGCTGGGAGAACTGGTGATCGCCATGCTTGCGACGTTCGCCAAACTGGAACGGGAACGCATCCGTGAGCGCACTCTCGCCGGAATTGAAACGGCACGACGCAAGGGTAAGAAGATCGGCAGGCCGCACGCGATCTTTGATCGCGACAGGGTCCTACGGATGCACAAAGACGGGCTCTCGATTCGTGCAATTGCGGACAAGCTGAAGGTTTCCAAGACGACTGTGCATCGAACCTTGAAAGCAGCCTAGCGGCCCCAAGCTGTTGGCCTGCGGCGCTCTGCGCCCCCCCCAACGACGTTCCGGGAAGCTCCAGCAGGCGGAACGAGTGCGTACTTGCCCGGCCCCCTGCCTTCATGCGAACGGAAACAACAGTCCCGTCGGTAAAATGAGGGTCTTAGGAGTACTACCCGGGCATGAGACTAGGAATCGACTTCGGCACCACCCGCATAGTTGTAGCCAGCGTTGATCGGGGGAACTATCCCACCATCTCGTTTGAGACCCCCGACGGCGACGCACGGGACTGGTTTCCGCCATGGATCGCTGTGAACGACGACCAGCTACTCTATGGCTGGGACGCCTGGGCTAAGCAAGACCTTTCCGACTGGACGGTTGTGCGATCGCTGAAGCGCCTTTTGTCCGATGCGGGAATCGATACAGAGATTGAAATCGGAGGCCAGGCCTTCCCGATCCAAGATCTTCTCCGAGGTCTCGCGGCAAACCTGAAGAGGAACCTACTCCAGCACTCCAATCTGCCTCGGCCACGGAAAGCCGAGCCCCTTCAGATTGTCTTGGGCGTCCCGGCCAACGCAAATACCAACCAACGATTCTTGACGCTAGAAGCGTTTCGCGATGCGGGTTTTGAGGTGCTCGGATTGCTGAACGAGCCGTCCGCCGCAGGTATCGAGTTCAGTCACTTCAACCGCGATGAACGCCCCAAGGGCCATTCCGAAATGCTAGCCGTGTATGATCTCGGGGGTGGCACTTTCGACGTCTCATTGGTTCGGCTCGATGAACAGGCGCATTCGGTCGTCGATACAGAGGGTGTTCTGAATCTGGGAGGCGACGATTTTGACGAGATCATGGCCGAGATGGCTTTGAACGAGGCCGGACTCGAAGCCGTCGGCCGTGATCTGCTCACGCAATCCGAGTGGTACCGACTATTGGAGGAGTGCCGCCGAAAGAAGGAGGCGCTTCATCCGAATACCCGTAAGATCACGATCGATCTGGATCTGGTCCGGGAAGGCTGGGGCCACGTCTTGTTGTCTGCCGCAGACTTCTATGAGCGTTGTGAACCCTTAATCGATCAGACAACCCAGGTCCTGAATGAACTACTGACCAGGCATCTCGATGTGTACTCGAACTTTCGTGCGCTTTATGTGGCTGGCGGGGGGAGCGAGATGCCGCTCGTGCCCCGCGCACTGCGGCGTGAGTTTAGCCGTCTGATCAAGCGTTCGCTCCACGCCCGCTCATCGACTGCCATCGGACTTGCGATCCACGCGGACGCAAGCGCGGGCTACTCGGTCAAGGAAAGGCTAACAAGACACTTCGGTGTCTGGCGAGAATCTGTGGGAGGGGCCGAGGTCAGCTTCGACCTAATCTTCCCGAAGGGCACTTCGCTCCAAGACGAAGACAATGTGGCTGGTGTCATTACGCGTTCGTACACGCCGGCCCACAACATTGGCCATTTCCGCTACTTGGAGTGCGCGGGACTGCGCGATGAGGGCCGACCCGCCGGTGAAATCACCCTGTGGGACGAAATCCGCTTTCCCTTCGATCCGGCCCTACAGAACGGCGGAGCCCTCACAACCCTTGCTGTTCACCGCTCGCCTGCGTTTGCGGATCGCCATATCGTCGAGTCTTACCGCTGCGATGCGAGCGGTACTGTCTCTGTAACCATTTTGGACGAAGTGAGCGGATACAACCGGGAGTACAAGCTAGCGAAATGGGCACAAGCGAAGCGTCGCGTTAAACCAGGGCGGCGCACGAAGTCCGTGAAGCGAGCGAAGACCCGCACGACTTAGATCGGGCCCCCCCCCGTGAGTCTTCGCGGACTGCTCGCCCGAACAACCGATGTCATGAACGATCGGCTTCTTGTTAGCGAGCCTGTTGAGCCGGAGCGGTTTCGGGTCCGCCAACAGTGTCCAGAGCGGGTTTAGACCGCGGATTGGTAGTGCGAACGCGATATCCCGACAGTAATGCGCGAAAGCGGCACTATGTCGTTCGCTGTGTATGAGTTAGGTCGCTAGTCCTGCTCGCGGTCGCGGAACTCTTCGTGCCAGTTTTGGACAACACGGATCCTGACTTCGGAATCACCCAACTCGGGCTCGCGCACGATGAATTTTCGGCCGTCGGGTGCGACGTCATAGTTGAGATAATCTTCACCCGCTCCAAAGGTTAGATGCGCGTCGGAAAACAGTCTTTCTGCCGACCCGATCGTCAGCGTCGGAGTTGTTGAAATTGGGGCGGCCATCAAACTGTCACCCTCCACATAGAACAGTTCTTTGCCGTCCTTACGCCAACGCACCTGCGTGCCGCCGTTGGGCGACACCCTACGCAACCCGGTTCCCTCGGGAAAGGAACGGATGTAGATCTCTTGCTGGCCGGACTGGTTTGAGTCGTACGCAATGAATCGTCCATCGGGAGACAACTTTGCCAACTGTTCCCTGTATTCCGTCTGCAGAAAGGGAACTTCCTCCCCACGTGCCATCCGCCTTTCGCTTCAAATACCAGATCTCCGACTTCGTTAACGTCCAGATCCTGTCGCCAAACCAAAATCGTCTTTCCATCCCGAACACAGGCTCCTCGCTACCGTCGGCTTTGGTGACGTAGAGGTCTCTGGGCGCTCCGCCGCTCATCTCCCCAGAAGAGAAGATGATCCGATCGCTCTCTGGGGACCAATTGGGAAAGATCTCAAAGTTCGGAAAATCGGTTAAGCGTGTCTTGATGGGACGATCCACCTCATGAATCCAGATGTCAAAGTTGTTCTGGACATCCATACTCTGGACCACCACGCGAGACCCGTTCGGTGATAAGCCCGGGTAGGCAATCCCAGCGTCGTGGGGCTCCCCGATTTCGCCCAGACGATTACCCTCGCGATCTTTCCAGACCAACCTCCAGCGATCCGCTACTGTCCCACCCTCCACGTAGACAAGCGTTCCATCCGACGCAACACTGGGGTTGGTAGCGTTTTCAGCGACGGAAAACGGGTTTCCGGTGGCTTTCATCGTGTCCACCGAGAAGGGTACGGCCCAGAGTCCCTGGGTGTCGAAGCTTCGGTAGATAACGTGGCCGCTGGGATTGTAGACGGGCTGCCCTCCCGCTGCCAGGATCTCACGCTGCCCCGAAATGCGATCGAGGGCGATGACCTGGCTATCAGCCTCCGAGTCCCCCTCCGCGTAGAGCAACTTCTCGATGCCGGTTTGGGGCGAGAAGAACGCAGGACCGGTTACAACAAATTCCTCCTGCTGTGATGCAAGCCACGGTTCGGGCTTACCACCGCCCGCGGACACCTTGTACAGTTCACGGCCCATGTTAAAGACGATTGACTCACCATCGGGTGTCCAACGGGTACTGCGTACGGCATCGCCCACATCGCAGACCGTAACGGTCGGGCCGCCCGAAACAGATACCTTCTTGAGTTCGTTGCCCAACTGGAAGCAGATGAACTCGCTGTCGGGTGACCAGGAAGTTGTCCGTCTAACGTCGGTGGGGCCTGCGATCGAACGCGGCTGGTCTTGGTCAAGGTCTTGCACCCAAAGCACGCGATTGCCTTGGCGGCCCGTGAGATAGGCGACATGCCGCCCATTGGGAGAGATGGCGGCTTGGCTGGGCCTTTCGCTGGTTGGCAAGGTGAAACGCGTCACGGGAGCTTCGGTAACGGGTCCGGCTGAGAACAGCCAGAAATAGCCGAAGACCGCCGCGAGAAACGCTGCTAGGAGCGTGGTCGTCCGCCAGATCTTTTCCTTGCGGCGCTGCGCCTGCTCGATTTGTTCGGCTGAGCTTTGCGGCAGAACGCGGATCGCGACCGAGCGGTGTAACTCGGTGTCTTCAGCGACATAGCTGACGGTGTCGTCCTGCTCTTCCAGGTTTTCGATCACGCGGTACTTCGCCAAGGGATGCTCGGGGGCCTCCTCGGCTTTACGTGAGGGAGCAGCACCCTGAGCCTGTCTTTCTTGGGCCGTCTCACGCGCACCGAAAACAGCCTCAGCGGTGTCTGCATGTGAGGGAGCCGACTCCGGAGTCTTCGATTGCAACTTCTTACGCAATCTCCGCAAATCCACAAGCATGTCGTCCACATGCTGGTAGCGTTCCTCTGGCTTCTTTGCCAGAGCTTTTCCGATGACTCGATCCAGTTCCGTAGGCAAGCCTGTCCGCAGTGCGGTTAGCGGTTCCTGTTTCTCATTGATGATCGAGTACATGATCGCCTGCTCATGTTCATGGGCGAAAGGAATCTTGCCCGCGATCATCTCGTAGAGGACGACTCCCACGCCCCAGATGTCAGAACGCCGATCCGTGGCCTCGCCCAAAGCCTGCTCCGGCGACATGTAGGCCGGTGTGCCCAAGCTGGTGCCGCTCTTCGTAAGCTTCGATCGGCCTGCCAAGTGAGCTAGTCCGAAATCAGTGACCTTCACACGACCCTTCTGGGTCAGCATGATGTTGGCGGGTTTGATGTCGCGGTGCGTGACCCCTTTCTCGTGCGCTTCCTTGAGCCCCTCGCAAATCTGGATGGCGATATCGAGCGCCTCGTCGAGCTTGAGTGGGCGCTCCTTTATCTTGGCGGCAAGTTCGGGGCCGTCCACGAAAGCAATGGCCATGAAAGTTTGGCCATCCTGCTCGCCGATGTCATGAACGCCTGCGATGTTGGGGTGGTCTAGGAGGGCGACCGATTGCGCTTCGCGAAGGAAGCGAGCCTTTTGATCCTCATCGCCAAGGGCATTCGTCGCGAGGAATTTGAGGGCGACACTGCGCTTGAGCCTCGTGTCCTCGGCTTTATAGACAACACCCATCCCACCTTCGCCGAGCTTCTCGGTGATCTTGTAATGCGAGATGGTGCGGCCGATCACGACGGTCCGATTCTAGCGCGATTCAGATAGGTATTGATAACAACGGTGGTCTCAACCGATCCGTTGAGTAAACAGTTTTTCGGGTCCGGGCTGCCCGTCACACGGCGGTTCGAGAGTCTGTCCATACCCCTGGGGCCCGCTCTAACGAGTGAAACCTCATGCGAACGCGATATCCCGACAGTAAAGTGCGGAAGAGGGCTTAACTCGCTCGTTCTGAGCAGCTCAGTTCTGGTCGCGGTCGCGGAACTCTTCGTACCAGTTCTCGATCACATGGACCTGGCGGGTCTCCGCGCTCTCAGGTGATTCAATCAGGAGAAACTTCTGAGCATCAGGGGAGACAGTGTAGTTGGGCTTAGGAAACGGCTTCTCAAGCGCCGGATGCGCGAACAGGGGCTGAGCCCTTCCGGGAGTGAATCCTTCCGCGATCGATACCGGAACGCCCATCAGGGTGTCGCCCTCCACATAAAAGATCTCCGTGCCATCTCGACTCCAGAGCGCCTGACTCCCACCGTTCGCGGAAAGCTGCCACTTGCCCTCGCCATCCGGAAACGGGCGGACATAAACTTCCCATCGTCCCGCTTCGTCGGAACTGTACAGGACATACTTTCCATCAGGGGAGAAGGACGGTACGGCCTCGTTCGCCGGGCTTGCCAGAAAGGCTTTCGGTTCCCCTTCTTGATTCGCGTCGCCGACGGCTACATACCAAAGGTCTCTGTTGCGGCTGCTCCCTCCGCCACTCTGAAAGACAATGAAACGCCCATCGGGAGACCACGAAGGTGCCTGACCTTTAACTGTAAGCAAGCGTCGTGCATTCCCGCTGCCATCCGCACGCTTGAGAAAGATGCCGGCTTCGTCTCCGAGCTCCGCATAGGCAATCTCCTCGCCCGGTGGGGACCACGCAGCGTGGAGCTGGCGTCGGGGTTCGGAGGTCAACCGGGTCCGCACTCCGCGTATCATGTCGAACACCCACAGATACTCCTTCCCGCCCTCAGTTGCCCGGAAGGCTAGGCTTCTTCCGTCGGGTGAGAGCTCAGGCTCCAGCAGCCCACTTTGTCGAGGCCCGACTGTTTCTAGCTCGACGCCTTGCCGGTTCCGCCACACGAGTTGCCGTGCTTGATCGTCTTTACCCGTGCTGGTGTAGACCAACGTGCCCTCTGGCGACAGACTCGCGGCATCAACCTGGTTCAAGATGGGATAAGCGTCGCCATCAGTCGTCAGGGTCTCTAGCGAGAAGGGCAAAACCATCAGGCTGCCGGATAACAGTCCTTGCTTGAAAAGAAGGTGTCCTGTCGGTAAATAGTCCCCGCCAGTCCCCGGTAGCAGCTCATTCCGCTTACCGGTTTCCAGATTCAACAGACCGATCTTGATTGCCGCCGAACTGGGCCCAAAGTTGTAGGTAACAGCCCGTTCCTTACCCTGCGAAGGTATGAACTTGGGGAAGACAAAGAAGAACGATTCCTCTGACTCGTCTACCTCGAACAGATTCCTTGGAGTTCCTCCTCGATCGGGCACCTCGTAGATCCGCATTGGTGGACCGCTGGAAAAAACGATGCGTTCACCGTTCGGGCTCCAAGAACCGCCATAGAGGCGCCGCGCCGGTAGATCACTCAGATCCGTCGCTTCGCCTCCACTGACCGCAACTCTCTTGAGGCTCGTGCCGGCTGCGAAGGCAATAAACCGGCTGTCGGGCGACCAGAAAGGACTTTCGGCCCCTTGAGTTCCCTCAAGCCGACGAGGCGTTTCGCTATCGAGGTCGCGGACCCACAGCGCCGGCTCATCGGCTCCCGCCGCGTAGACAATGTGCCTGCCGTCGGGAGAGATGGCAAGAGATCTTCTTTGTAACTCTTCGACGGGGAAGGAGAATCGTCGCACGCGCCGCTCACTCGCATCAGGCGATGAGCCACCCAGCCACAAGAACCCTGAGAGCAGCAAGGCCAAAATGAGCCCGGACGCCAAGCCGACAATCATGTGCCGCTGTGCCTTGGCCCACTTCTCGGCCTTGTGAGCTTCCGATTCGGAAAGAATGCGAATCGCAACCGACCTCTGGAGCTTGGTGTCTTCGGCGCGGTAAGTTAGGGTGTCATCGCCCGACTCGAGTGTCTCGATCACCCGATAGGGAGCAAGGGCTTGGTCGCCCGCGCCAGGGAAGGAAGCCGGGCTCGCCGTAGGCTGAGTTCCTGCCCCACTGAGTAAGGGCGATGTACGGAGGATCGTTGACTTGCCCGACTTGAGCTTGTCACTGACGGTTTCGAGGTCCACGACCATCTCGACCGCATTCTGGTAGCGCCTGTCGGCGTCTTTGGCGAGACACTTGTTCACTAGGAGTTCCAACTCCATCGGCACGCCCGTCCGCAGCCCTGTCATGGGCTCGGGCTCTTCGTTCGTGATGGAGTACATCACCGCCTTGTCGTAGTGCCCCTTGAAGGGCTGTTGGCCAGTGACCATCTCGTACAGAACGACGCCAACCGACCAGATATCCGAGCGATGGTCGATTTCGGCTCCGTACGTTTGTTCCGGGGACATGTAGGTGACCGTCCCCATCGTCTCGTCCATGCGGGTCAGCTTCGAGCGGTCAGCAAGCTGCGCGAGGCCGAAGTCCATGATCGTAATGTGGCCGTCCGGCCCCACCATCAGGTTGGCCGGTTTGATATCCCGATGGACGATGCCTTTGCCGTGGGCCGCCTGCAAGCCCTTCGCAGTTTGGATCGCGATATCGAGTGCGTCCTTGAGCTTCAGTGGACCAGCTTCGATCTTCTTGTCAAGACCCTCGCCCTCCAGGAAGGCCATCGCGATGAAGGTGCGGGCGTTGTCTTCAGCGATCTCGTGGACGGTACAGATGTTGGGGTGATTCAGAGCCGCAGCGGCTTCCGCCTCCCTGCGAAAGCGGGCTTTGACTTCTTCGTCCCCGAGCAAATGGGAGGCGAGGAACTTCAGGGCAACCGGACGCTTGAGGTTGGTGTCCTCACCCTTATAGACAACACCCATCCCGCCTTCACCTAGCTTCTCGGTGACGCGGTAATGGGAGATGGTTTGGCCGACCATGCTGGCCCGATTCTACCTCTTCGCCGATACCTATTGCGAACAACCGATGTCACGAGCTATCAGTTTCTTTCCGGCCGGGCGGTTGAGCTGGAGCGGTTTCGGGTCCGCCCACAGTGCCCAGAGTCGGTTCAGGCGACGGATTGGTAGTGCGAACGCGATTTCCCGACAGATATCCGCAGACACGCCCTATGTAGTTTGTTTCGTGGGAGTCAGCCCTGCTACAGCCACAGAACTCCTCGTACCATTTTTCGGTGAAGACTGCCGGGACTATCCCTTCCTCCGATCGCCAACCAGCAACCGCTCGGAGAGCATCACGTCGCGGTCTTTACATTGATTGAAGTCTACGAGTCGGTTCAGACAGCGGACGGGCGTGCCAACTATGCCGACCGTACGCTATTCGGCTTGGTGAGCGATCATGGGCTGGTTTACACGCCGCGGCTGGTTTCGACGGACCAACTCCTCTTCGATGCGATGCGTCTGAAATTTCTTGCGTCGCGGCGACGAAACCCCTTATCAAGAACCTTCGGTACCGCACCACCAACTCTCTCAAACCCACGTAAACTTTCCGTCGCTACTTGAAGGCGGCGGTGATGCCTTCCTGCGTGCAGTTGTCTCCGGCGCAGACCTTTACGGGCACCGCTGAGCCGACGGGGTTGTTGGTCGGCATGAGGGTCCATTGGTTGGCGCCGCACACCAAGCCTGGGGCTGAGCCAGCGTAGAGGACATCGGCCGGCGCACCTCCGATGGTCGCTGTTGCCGCGAGTTGCAGGCGGGGGAGGGGCTCCTCGGCAGGTCCTACGCCGCCGTCGGGGCACTGCGGGGTGGTCTTTCCGCCGCCGGTACCGAAAGCGACGATGAAGCTGTCCGACGGGTTATCGAAGCTATTAACGGTGCCGTCGGGGTTGAGGATCGCGCCCTGTCCGGTTCCGGAGGCATCGAGCGCGAAGATGCCGGGATTGCTCGGGACGATGGGGATCTCGAAAACACTCGATGGGTCACCATCCAACTCGAAATTGAGGTAGATCGGTCCGGGCACCCGGATCGTGGAGCGGGTGATAAACGTGGTTTGGCTGCGGGAGGCGAACAGCATCGGGTTCGTCTTCGTATCCAGCAAGACACGTGCGCCACCCAACTCTCGCGGCAAGATGCCTTGGCCGTCGAAGATGGGGCCAATGGGGTCTTCGGGGCCGATGTTGTAGCCGAAGCCGACAACGATTTCCTGAGGAGATATGCCGCCGTCTTCACCTGGCTCGAACTTGGCGGCGTTGCCGTAGCCGTTGCGAGGGAGATAGACCTGTTGGAATTTCGCTACGAACGCATCCCCCGAACCGCCGCCAAAGACGGGCTGGAAGGATTCGGGAGTGGTTGGGAATTGGAGACCGCTCTCGCCGACTACGTAGTATTGGCCAAGTGGATCGATGACAATGTCGGTGGCGCGGTCGCGGCCTGAGCCGCCGAAGAAGGACGAAAACTCGATCCAAGAGCCGTAGCCACAGACGCGTGTGACGACCGCGTCGAAGCTGCCGCCGCCGTAGGAGGGTTGGACCGCATCGCTGGAAACGGGATACTCGGGCGACTCGGTACCTCCGGCGACCACTGCGCAGCCGTTGCCGTCGAGCGTTAGGCCGCCTCCTTGCTCCTCGCCATCGGTGCCGAGATAGGTGGCCCAGAAGGGGTCTTCTTCGTCGGGGGTGTCGAAGATGGAGCCCAGTTCGTCGCCGGACAGAACGATGACATACATGTCAGGGTCATCGGGGATGAAGCCTCGGGAGCGGAACGCGTGGCCTAGGGTGGGCAGCTTGCCTGAGTTCGTGGTCATCAGGACGCCGATGCGGTTCGCGGCGAGACCGCCGGGGACGTAGGGCCGCTTGGTCAACTCAAGGTCTTCGAGAACGTCGTTGCGGGTACCACCAATGTAGGTTCCGCCGATCTGTTTGAGGTCGAGAGGCATGCCGGGCTCATCGATCAGACGCCAGGCAATGAGGTGGACGTCGGTCTGTCCACTGGCCGAGGCTTGGAACGGAAGGGGGCCGATGGGCAGACCTTGTGACGTAACATCGCTGCCGAGAAGGATCGACGGGCCCGCCGATTCCTCGCATCCGGCGATGATGATCTCCTTGCCGGACTCTTCGCCGATGCCGCCCATGTATCTACCGGCGCGCTTACGCATGAAGAAATCGCCCGTAGGTTGTTTACGTCGAAGGACTTGCACTTCCAGAAAACTGTCAAGCAAGCCGCCTCCGTGGAACGGTTGGCCGCCGGTGATGGGGAAGTCGCGGCCGTCGGTTCGTCCTCCCTGGACGGCGATGATTTCGTCGCCACGCCGGCAAACATCAACGGAGAGTCCTTCCTCCGCGTCGATGCCGCCGGTGTAGCGGCCGTAGATTCTGCGGTTGCCGTCGCCACTGAGGGCGAAAACGAAGGTGTCACGGCGTCCGCTGAAGCCATTCGGCTCGGTGACAGGGAAGTCAGGGTTGTTGGTAAAACCGGTCATCCAGACGATGTTATCCAAGAGGGCGATGTCGGCGATTTGCTCGTGGCCAGGGGTGCCGATGAAGGTGGTCCAGAGGAGTTCGGAGCCGTCGGCAGTGAGGGCAGCAACGAACCCATCTTGGATGCCTCGGAAGTTGACGAAATTGCCTTCGGGGCGCGCCGGGAAGTTGGGTGAGAAGGTGCGGCCACCGACGATCAGGCGATCGTTTTCTTCGTCGTAGATGGCTTCGTTAATCGTTTCGAGGTCGATGCCGCCGAGATAGGTGCTGAATTCGACATGTGGATCGATGACAAGGGGATAGGCGGGGTCGTATTCACCTAGGGAGAAACCAAAGCTGGCGTCAGCGTGGTTAGTGAAACGGGCGTCGACTTGGCGGCGAAGGCCGGCGATCTGCTGGTAGACAACGGGGCGGTCTTGGACGAGTTCCCCGGCCTGAGTTTGGATCGTGAGTTGTCCGTCGATGATGTCGGCCTCCGATGGTCCCTCGAAGCGTAGGGAGATGGGCGAGGGATCGGCGCCGGGCGCGACGACGAAGTCGTACTCAAGACCGTTGAGTCCCGCACGGTCTTCGGAGCGACGATATACGAGATTGATGCCTGGATAGACGCCCTCGAATTCAACCCGCTGGAACTGGGGGACATCCTGTCGCCACTCGGATGGGTTGTTGCCGATGAAGTAGTTGCTGTGTCCGGGAAGGCGGTCGGTTCCCTGCCCTGGACTCGACGGCTGTGCACCTTCGAGTTGCATGCGAACAGCCTGCCAATCGCCGCTCGAGGCGGGCAGATGCAGTTCCATGCCGTCGCCGGAGAGGGAACCTAGATAGTTTGGGCCCCGGACGACGAAGGACTCGGCGAGGTCACCGTCACCCTGGGCGGGCTCGAAGCGTAGCGGAAGGATTGTGGGGACGTGGGTAAACTGTGGCTGGGAGGGTGGCGGCGAAGGAAGAATGACCGCTGCCGCAGCGACCAGCAGGATCACCCATGCGGTGGTGAAGGTGAGTTTGGATCGGCCGGGTTGCATGCCTTGATCCCTCCTAGTCTCGTTCGTTCGGATCCGCATGGAGCTTATCCGAATCGTACGCTTGCCCTCCTAACTGTAACTCCTCACGCCGCGATTGGACATGGGCCGAGAGACATACGCCCGAATCGATCTAGCCGCAGGTTTGGCCACCAAGCGGTCGTAAAGTCAGGCCACTGCGATGCCGATCGTATTGGGTACCATGCCCGGCTCGATCAGGACTGACTTGAGTTCCCAGCCCATCCGCATCTTGCATGTAGTTGGTTGCATGGATCGTGGCGGCGTGGAGACCTGGTTGATGCAGATTCTGCGGAACATCGACCGGTCGCGGTTTCAGATGGACTTTCTGGTTCACACCGCCAAGCCGGGCGCCTATGACGACGAGATTCAGGCGCTGGGATCTAGAATCATTCCCTGCCTGGGAGGTTAGGATGTTGCGGTTGGAGCTTCGGCTAATGGGCAAGCCACTCGTCCCTCTCAGCGGTCGGACACTCCAGCCAAAGGACTTAACGCGAGTGTTGCATCGACCGGTTGAACTCGCAACCGATGTCATGAACGATCAGCTTTTGCTTGGCCAGCCTGTTGAGCCGGAGTGGTTTCGGGTTGGAAGGCACGAGACCCAATGTGACTTACTCGTGCCTTATCGCCACCATGGGGTCCACGCTTGCCGCCCTGCGCCCCGGCCTAGAGCGGACGGGGGGACACATCAAACTGAATACTTCTCGACGGCGTCTTCGTCGAGTTCAACACCCAGTCCGGGCGTATGCGGGACTATCGCGTAGCTGTCTTTGATATTGATCGGCTCGACGATCAGGTCATCTACACGCTGATGCGAAAGAATATCGCTCGGCAGCGTGCAGTTCGCCGCGGCCGCACATGATTGAACGAAGGCCGCGTCCCTGATGCCAAGATCGTGGCCCGAGCCGTGCCAGCATGGCATCCCGAACGCCTCCGCCACCGCGACATTGATGACGAAACTCACCATCGAAGGCCGCGGGCCGGTATTGATCAACTCGCAGGCGCCCATCTTCGCCGCCTCAACGAGGTGCTCGCGGCTGCGCGGAGTGAGCGTGATCGCGGTATCGAGAGCCTCGGCGATCTTCGTCAGTTCTCCCAGATCGTCAACCGGGTCTTCGATCGTGCGCATATTGCCGATCTCGTCAAGCGCCCGGCCGATCGGCAGGAACTCGTCGGCCGTCTCATACTCGTGGTTGAAATCGACCGTGATCTTGACGTCGGGTGCGACCTCCTGCACGGCGCGGACGGCGTCAACAATCGGGTCTTCTAGGCGGCCCTTCATTTTGAGGGACGTATAACCGCCCTTGAGGGTTCGCTCTGCGACTCGTTTGGCGTCGACCGGATTCTTGCGGCCACACCAGTAGGGTACGTAAACCTTATCCTGCGCCAGGCCGCCCAGCAATTGGTAGACGGGCCAGCCGATGGCTTTGCCGACCACGTCGTACAGGGCCATCTCGAAACCCGCCCGCGAGGCGCTGTCAGGGAGTTCGAGCCGCGGCAGATTAAGGTCCAGGACATTCCGGCCTTCCAGGGCTCGCCCATTCTCCAGCGCTCCTTCTTTGGCGACATGGCGCGGAGTTTCGCCGATCCCAACGAGTCCTGAGTCGGTGTGTAGTTTGATGATGACCTTGGCGCCTTTGGGGAACTCTGAAAGTCCGTCGGGTTTGAACTCAGGGCTATTGATGATGTCGTCTTGAATCGGGACAACGACCTGGAAAATCTCGACCTTGGTGATCTTGAGCCGCTCGGATTTTCCCGCCGCGCACGAGGGGAGGGAGGCGAGACCGGCCAAACCGGCCGTTCCTGCTAGCATTTGTCTACGTGTAGTTCGGACCATCTTCTTGTTCCTTTCAGCGGACCTTCCTTGATGCGTTCACTCAGAGGTGACCTTCGAGGAAGGCCATGACGATAAATGTGCGGCCGTCGGCTTCGTCGATTTCGTAGACCGTGCAGAAGTTGGGGTGGTCGAGTTGCGCGGCGGCCCGTGCCTCTCGAAGAAAACGCTTGCGGCCTTCTTCGTCGCGCAACAGATGAGGCGCCAGGAACTTCAGCGCTACGGGACGTTTGAGCTTGGTGTCCTCGGCCTTGTAGACAACACCCATGCCGCCTTCACCGAGCTTGTCGGTGATGCGGTAATGCGTAATGGTGGTGCTTATCAAGTGCCGACCAGGACCTGATGGAGTATACCGCCTTTCGCTCTTTCGCTATTACGAACAACCGATGTCACAAATGATCAGTTTCTTTCCGGCCAGCCTGTTGAGCCGGAGCGGTTTTGGGTCCGTCCACGGTGCCCAGAGGAGGTTCAGGCAGTGGATTGGTAGTGGGAACGCGATATCGCGACAGTAATGCGCAAAAAGGGCACTATGTCGTTCGCTGTGACTGAGTTAGGCCGTCAGTCTTGCTCGCGGTTACGGAACTCTTCGTACCAGTTCTGGACGACTCGAATCACGGGCGCGGCTTCTTCGCCATCAACCTGTGCTTCCGCGGGCAGGACGAACTCTTCGCCGTCAGGGGTGACGTCGTAGACGACGTCGCCGAGAGGACGAGAAGAGATTGAGCGCTACGTCCCCTTCTCGGCGTCCCTTATCGCTCGAATCTTACTCGTGTATCGTCCTTGACCAGCATCAGCGGCGGAGGGGTCGAGCGTGCGGCGTGCGGCGTCGGAAATGTGGAGCTCAGACTGGGGCCTCGCTTGCCGGTCTTCGATAATGATGCCGCCACCGGATGTCTCCGCGAGAGCTTCCTCGGAGAGTTCTGCCTCCTCTTCCTGCGTCCTGACTACGTGGTCCTTTGCTTTGTCAGACATTAGCTATCCATCCTTTGTTTTTCGTCAGTTCAGCGATATCGTCCAGTGTCATCCCGCGCCCTGATTGTGACTTGAGG
>Ga0114996_10002256_pt1 | contig 25064 bp, 18 predicted proteins | sample ArcticOcean_MG_C_4_FD_87039 | JGI IMG/M metagenome (GOLD analysis project Ga0114996, IMG submission 87039) | Marine microbial communities from western Arctic Ocean - ArcticOcean_MG_CB4_134 | ecosystem: Environmental > Aquatic > Marine > Oceanic | place: Arctic Ocean: Canada Basin | collected... | reverse complement strand
TCAAAGTGTTCAACCTTGATCACACCGTTCGTAGATCCCGGAGGAACATGTGTTGTATGTATCTCCAGTTCCGGATAGGCATCTACTAGCTTCACCGAGAGGACCCTTTCAGGAAAAGGTATATCAACATGACTAGGATCACTTACGGAGAAGCGAAATCTGCTCGCAATGATCTCCCCAAATTTTCTTCGGCCCTGGAGAACGCTGTGATCACCCGCTAGGTCAAAGGATGAAACGAGGAAATATCCGCCTTTATCGCCAAAGAATCTCTTAATGAATTCCTCCGATTTGGCAGAAATTTCCTGTAGAGTAATGAGGTCAAAGCTACCACCCAACAGGTAATCGCACTGGCCCGAGAGCATCGCACTATTTGACCGGGCATTCAGGTTCCACGAAATTATTCTCATGGGCTCTTACCATTATAACCCGTCAGGGGGATGCGGGGGCACAGGGGCGGTTGTGTGAGGCGTGGGGTGCGGAAGCTGCGACGATGCTGAGTAGGAGTCAGAGACCTTTTGTCTTCGCTAATAAGTAAGAACAGCGACGATGGGATTGAGGTCCGAGGAAACAAACACGCGCTATGACGCTAGCTTACGTGCCGGGGGAGGAATCTGGAAGGAGATGCGAAAGGGATACCCTGTTTCTTTACTCACCACTGGACGAACATCGGCATCACTACATGGACATAGTCCTCGTCGCCAACGGGCTTTATCACTCCAGGGCTGGAAGGTGAGGTTGTTTCCAGTGCTACTTCGCCTCTCTCCATGACTGCAAGAACGTCGGTCAGGTAACGGCTGCTGAAAGCTATCTTCGCCTCATCGCCATCTATCTGGGCATCTATGTCGCCTAAGTTGTTCCCTGTCTCTTCGGCACTGGATGTGATTATCATCTTGCCTTCCGGTACAATTTCGAGCCGAATAATGCCTCCCCCGTCGCGGGCGAATACGGAGGATGCGTGGGCCGCCTCTTTAAACTTCTGTAGGTTTACAACGGCTCTGGTACCGAAGCTTTGAGGTATGAGCTGAGAGTAGTTGGGGAAGGTTCCCTGTAGGAGCTGAGAAACTATCTCCACTCCCTTTAGATGCACCAGTAATTGACTTTTTGATGGTGTGATGACGAGTTCCACAGGTTCATCCTGATCCACAAGTAAGCGTTGCAATTCGACCAGAGTTCGTGATGGAACTATTGCCTCTGCATCTTCCTGGACAGGCTCAAAAAGAGGCCCTTTATATACAGCTAGGCGAAACCCATCGGCACCTGCGAGGGTGAACTGCTGACTCGAGATTTCTATCTTTATGCCCGTGAGGACGGGTCTGGTTTCTTCAGTGGCGGCGGCAAATACAACCCTGCTGATGGCGGTTCGTAGAACCTGTGGGTCTATCCTGGCTGTTATACCATCATCAATTGTAGGAATTGGCGGAAATTCCTGTGCATCCGAACCATTTATGTGAGCGTCAAAGCGGTCGCACTTGAAACGAATGCCAAGAGGCTTAGGAGTCATTTCCATCTCTATTGGTTCGCTTGGAAGGGAGTTTATGTAGTCGGTCAGGAGCCGCGCAGGTATGGTGACCGCTCCTTCCTCATCGATTTTGGCTCGTACCCATGTGGTGATTGCCAACTCCAGATTCGTGGCAGATAGTTTCAATTGACCTTGATCAGTCTCAATGAGAATATTCTGGGTAATTGGTAACGTGGTTCGAGTAGCCACTGCACGACTGACAAGCGCCAAGCCGCGACTAAGGTTTTCTTGTAGACAGGATAACCTCATGAGCACATCCTCTAAATTTAGATTGACACTAGTATAATTCTGACACCATATATCGTCAACTGACCATAGTTATACCCAAAATGGAGTATATTTACTACTCGGTCAGCAATTGTTCAATGTCGGATATTATCTTTCTAGTGTCCCAATCGGTACCGCCATCATAATAGGCGCGTACTCGGCCTTCTCTGTCTCCTAGAATCACCCTGTTCGTGTGGAAAACATCGTACTCGTGAATATGGAGGGAGCCATCTTCATGGGTATGTTTATTAGTCTCGTTTATCTGACCATATCCAAGCTTAAGGCCGTCGGTAATAATCTGCTTTATGGTCTCCGGCGAGCCGGTAAGAAACCGCCACGCGCTGTGATTTACGCCATGCTGTTCGGCATAGGAAAGAAGTATCTCAGGCGTGTCGTGTTCAGGATCCACACTGAAGGATAGAAGAATCACAGCGTTACCCAGAAGGGCGCTATCTTCCAGCTTTGCCTGAATCTGCGCCATGCGCGAAGTCAACGTTGGACAAATCGCGGTGCAGTTGGTGAAGATGAAGTTCGCAAGGACTACCATGTCTTGCATGCCATCTTTGGCAAATGTCTGACCATTCTGGTCTGTTAGAGAAAAAGCAGGTATCTCTCCGTAAACAGGCAACTCAGCTTTGTTTGAGGAACTGCATGCTGCGGAAAGAACTGTGATGAACAATATCATCACTCCGGCAAGAGGCCATCGATACATTTTGGAAGCCCACCCTTATGCTGTGAAGCTGCGGTCAAGAACCAGACCCAGAAACAGGAGGGCCAGGTAGAAACTGGAGTACCGGAAAAGCCTCAATGCCCAGAAACGCTCCAGGGAGTAGTACAGCCTTACTGCCAGGGCTAGGAGGAGGATGCCAAGGGAAATGGCTATTGCCAGATACAAGATCCCAAAGATGCCAAGGGCCGCAGGGATTATGGTTACGATCAGGAGTACTATACTGTAGCCGATGATCTGACGACCAGTTTCCCGGTCGCCTTTCACCACAGGCAGCATTGGCACATTTACCTTACGGTAATCATCCTTTAAAGCTAGCATCAGGGCGTAGGCATGAGGTGGCGTCCAAAAGAAGACTATCAGGAAAAGGAAGATTGCTGATGCATCTACGCTACCAGTTATGGCTGTCCAGCCAATCATCGGCGGAAACGCGCCTGCTGCCCCTCCAATGACTATGTTCTGAGATGTCCGACGCTTCAGGAAGATGCTATAGATCAGCACGTAGTAGACCCACGCCATCGCTCCCATGACCATGATCATGGGACTCACCACAAGAAAGAAAGGAATGGAGAGCAGGCTAATGACTGTGCTGAAGACCAGCGCATTTCTTGGAGTGATCTGTCCTGCCGGCAGAGGTCTGTTTCGAGTACGCACCATCACGAGGTCCAGCTCCCTGTCCAGGTAGCAGTTCATGGCCGCGGCCCCACCAGCGCAGAGATAACCGCCTACCATTACTGCTAGACCGGTTTCCCAGGAAATGGATCCTCTTCCCGCAGCCAGCATTCCTGCCGCTGTGCTTATGAGAAGAAGAAGGGCAATCTTTGGCTTGGTCAACTGGAAGTATAACCTGATTAAGTTGCCGATTCGCGGCAGGAATGCTGGCCTGGGCCATGTTAGCTGGAAGTAAGCCTTCACTGAAGGCTCCCAGAGGGAGCCATGTGTCCCTTACCAGGTATATTCTCATTCTCTTCATCCGCTAGGTAACTACCCCATAGGGTGCCTATGAGTAACATTGTGACTGCAAAGAACAACAGTGCGACAGACAGATGTGCCGCTCGTAGTTCTGCTGGAAGCCCCAACACCACGTTGCCGATACCAAGACTCATTTGGATTGCCAGCAGCCCAGTCATGACGCTCATCATTATCGTGATACCCTTATGTTGCACGGCGTTGGATTTTACAAGGGCAAATAACATAAAGAGGCCGACCAAGAGGCCGATAACACGGTGTGTCATATGTATCGACTGTATTTCAGCCATTCCTCCTGACGAAGTCCCGCAAAGAGGTATATCGGTGCATGCGAACGCAGCTCCGTCTGTTCTGGTAACGTAGGCACCAGAGATAATCAGCACGAAGGTAGCAATCCCTAGGGTAGCCATTAGCCATCGGAAACTATCCATTTGATTGTTCTTAATGATTCCCTCGTTCAGCCATCTTGGTCTTACGGATCCGGACACTATCAGGGCCAGCATACCAACAAGGCCGGTGGCGACCCCCGTATGAAACAGGGCTACTACTGGCCGTATTTCAGAAAGGACAGTATATGCTCCAAGCAGAGCCTGAATGATCAGAAGTATAGCAGCTAATGCTACCATGTAGGTTGTCCTGCTCCGCGTTCCATATCGCATGAAGGCCGTCACGACCATCAACAATGTGCAAACGCCGGATACGGAGGCTGATAGACGGTGAAGGTACTCGATCCAGGGTGCAATCTCCCAGGGAGGAATAATCTGTCCGTGACAGAGGGGCCAGTCAGGACAGCCAAGACCGGAGCCGGTAACTCTGACTATGCCTCCCATAACAACAGCCATGAGCGCGGAGATAAGTGTGGCACCAGCCATGACTGGAAACAGGCGTCCTAATCCCTGACTCGACCCTCTGGGTGAAACAATATTCTCTTTTGGATCAGCTTCGCTCGCCATTTATCTCCTGGTGCCTCCACACGTAGATATACTCCGTAGTCTGGCCTAAGAGGCGACCTCAAATTCGGGCCGACCATCTTTCTCCTCCAGATAGAACCAACGCAGAAACACAATGCATATTGACGGTAGAAACACTGTGAGCCAAGTCACCTTCATTATTATTCCACCAAGTTGTTGATCGGCCAAGGGAGAGATATCAAACACCCGAGGTGCATTTGCGTAAAAAGAGTAAATAACATTGTCGGAAAATGTGATTACCGCGAACAGCGGTGTCTGTGATATGGACAAAAGTATGAGATATAGCATTTGGGCCGGGTATGGAATGCGAGGCAACTCAGTCACTGGACTTAGGACAGGCCACCATACTATAACAGCTGTGGTCATAAATAACAGATGTTCAAGAATATGGAAGGCGTGTCCGTGCAAGGCTCCTTCATAGAACACGGGGAAATGCCACGCGGCAAACACGGCATTGAATAGAAGGAAGGCCACCAGCGGTAGGGTTAGGAATTGTCCTAGCTTCATGACATATGCGGGTCTGATCAGAGGGCGCAGCAGCCAGGCGGGCGAGCCAAGCAGCAATAAAGGAGGTACCACCAGAGTGAGAATCATGTGCTGTGCCATATGGGCGCTGAAGAGGTAGTTATCACTGAGCTCATGGATGGGGCCGGCCAGCGCAAAAAACATAATCAAGGCACCGGTCAAGAATGATCCAACCTGCCAACGACTTGGCGGCTGAACCAGGCGGCCTCGAAGGGGGCCAACGTAAAGCAGGTACAAACCAGTGAGTATAAGCAAACCAACATACAAATCCGGGTGCCAGTGCCATTGCCACCAAGAAATAGAGGCATTGGAGCCGTCGGTCAGGATCAGAGGAAGAGTTGATTCAATAGCTACATTCCACAATTCAGAGAACTCCTAAGCCTCCGCGATTATACATCCGCCTCAAACAAACAAAGAGAGTACCTGACAGAACGTAGAGCAGCGGAGAACTAGTTAAGGACTGACATCGCCAAAGAGCAGTGTGTTGCTTACAGAGATCCAAACAGGGTCATTAGTGCGAGGATCACGAAGGTTGCCAGAAGCATTCCGCCCACAAATAACCATGAAAAGAGACGCTCGTCGAACTTCAGGTGCATGTAAAACATTGCTACCAGGGCGAATTTGACCGCGGAGAGTGCGATAAATATTGGTATTAGTACATCTGCAAGAGCGTCGATATAGAATATCCCTACCTCAACTGCCGTGATTATCACCAAGATTGTGGCAATTTTGACATATGTTAGAGGGGTAGGATGATCTGCCTCTCTGCTATGTGGACTATGTTCCATTGGACCCTCTCTTATTCGCTAAGTCTTCAGCCGTGGGCATTGTGCACTGCGTTGGTTATGCCTATCAGATACACCACTGTGAATATGACAATCCACACTACGTCCACAAAGTGCCAGTATAGGGCAATCAGGTCTACGTTAACACCGCCGTCTTTGGTAAGGTCTCCTTTGAAGGAGTAGCCAAAGAGGGACAGAAGCCAAATGACACCCACAGTCACGTGGGCACCGTGAAATCCGGTCAGGGTGAAAAATGTGGTGCCGAACAGGTTGGTCTTGGGCGTAAGTCCTTCCCTAGCGAACTCCGTGAACTCAAATATCTGGAACCCCAGGAATGTTGAACCCAACAGAGCGGTGCAGAGTATCCATATCCTGAAGTTTCTCACGTTACCACGGCTGATGCTCGAATATGCTAGCACCATCATAAGGCTGCTCATGAGCAGTACAAATGTGCTTACAGATGTGGTCGGTATATCTAGTATTTCACCTGGGGTTGGGGTTCCCGGCAGACTCTGACCGTAGTAGATGAGATAAGTAGCAAGGAGAGAGCCAAAGAACATGCACTCAGAGCCAAGGAAAACCCAGATGAGCATCTTCCGGTGGTCAATACCGGTGGTGGTTGCGTGCTCTGATACCTGACTATGATGCAACTTACGAATCTCCCTCTGCTCTTAGGCTATCTATTCGGTTGGTTCCGCGGGCGGTTCCATTGCCCACCCGAAGATGGCGACCAGTGTTATACACGCACCCACAACGCTGGCCGCGAAGTGATATATAAGTCCGTAGCCTGCCACGGACAGTCCAATGGCCGCTATCATGGGCATGTATGAAGGGCTTGGCATATGGATTCCGTGGTGTCCCTCTTCAGTGGCATTGCTCGCTTCCACACTAGCAGGGACGTTCATACCGTCGTGTCCATATTTCTCTTCCCAGAAAGCGTCTCGGCCATGCACTGTGGGTATGGTAGCGAAGTTGTATTCCGGTGGAGGAGAGGAAATGGACCACTCAAGAGTCCGTCCGTCCCAGGGGTCGTTTCCAGCAATCTCGCCGTGGCGAAGGCTACGGAAGAAGTTGTGCAGGAAGACCAAGATTCCAATAGCAAGAATTAGGGAACCTGTGGTTGATACAAGATTCCACAAGTCCCAACCCATTTCGGACTGATAGGTGTACTGCCTGCGCGGCATACCATCCAGACCTAGGAAATGCATTGGGAAGAAAGCCAGATTGAATCCGATTGTCACGAGCCAGAAATTGATCTGGCCGATACGGTCGTTTAGCATACGGCCGCTGGCTTTTGGGAACCAGTAGTATATTCCTGAGAATATTGCGAAGATGCTACCTCCGAACAGGACGTAGTGAAGGTGAGCCACTACGAAATATGTGTCTTGTTGCTGTGCATCTGCGGGAGCTACGGAGTGCATTACACCGCTCAAGCCACCGATGACGAACATGGCGATGAAACCAATGGCAAAGAGCATCGGTGTCTTGAGGCTTATGGAGCCTCCCCACATGGTGGCTATCCAGTTGAATATCTTGACGGCAGTGGGAACTGCTATGGACATTGTGGTTATAGCAAAGACTGAGTTGGCAATTGGGCCAAGTCCAACAGTAAACATGTGGTGACTCCACACGGCCCAACCCATGAAGCCAATGGTGATTCCAGAAAGCACCACCACAGGATAACCGAAAAGAGGCTTGCGGGAGAAAGTTGGCAACACTTCCGAGACAATACCCATGGCTGGCAGTATCAGGATATAGACCTCAGGATGACCGAAAACCCAGAATAAGTGCTGCCATAACACTACGTCTGCTCCAGCGGCGGAGTTGAAGAAATTCATGCCGAAGGTGCGGTCAAAGTAAAGCTCAATCAGCCCAACGGTAATTACCGGGAAGGCTGTAATCAGTAGAAAAGAGGTAATCAGTGTCATCCAGATAAACACAGGCATCCTCATAAGGGACATTCCGGGAGCACGCATGTTTATTATGGTGACTATGAAGTTAAGGGCAGCGGCCACAGAGGATATTCCGAGAATGCCAAGGCCTACTATATAAAACTCCATGCCGTTTCCAGGGCTAAATGAACTAGAAGTAAGCGGTGCGTAGGCGAACCAACCCACATTGGGAGACCCGCCGAGTAACCATCCGGATTGGAGCACAATGGCTCCGAAGAGGAATACCCAGTAACTGAATGCATTCAGGCGTGGAAAGGCGACATCACGGGCGCCAATCATTAGAGGTACCATAAGGTTGAAAAATGCAGCGCTGAGTGGCATTACGCCCAGGAAAATCATGGTGAGCGCGTGCATGGTGAATAGCTGGCTGAATACCTCTGGACTCACTATGTCATGCCCTGCCCTAGCCAGCTGAACTCTCATAATCAGCGCTTCAAGTCCGCCAAAGAGGAAGAATAAGAATGAGCTTACTCCGTAGAGTACACCGATCTTTTTGTGGTCGACGGTAGTCATCCAACGCCATAACCCTGTGGGGCTGGTTGGCCTACGGAGCGCTCCTGCTATTGACGCCATGTGTAGTCTCCTACGCGGGTATCACTTTGATATACAGTGAAGGCGGGTAGAGTGTTGGGTGTGAGTTTATTGTTCAAAATAGAATCTACCAATCACTTTAAGCTATGGAGAAAGGCAACCAGATTATTAATGTCTTCGGCGGTGAGGGCAAAGTTAGGATTAGTATACGCGAGCGACATCGGAGAGTTGGCCATGATGTTGCCAGGCTTAACCTCATTGGGGTCGCTTAGCCATTCTCTAAGATTATCTTGGTTCATTTCCATAGTGCCTGCAGCGATAGTGCCACGACCGCCCATATGGGTCAAGTTTGGCCCTATGACTCCAGCGGCTCCGAGAACCCCTGAAATAGTGTGGCAGGCGATACAGCCCTTGGCTACGAAGGTAGACGCCCCCTGCGTTTCCTCAGGGGTTGTTGGTTTTGCGGCATCTGCAAGCTGCTTCTGTTGCCACGCCTCGAACTCAGAGATGGGCTCAGCGAGGACACGGAACTTCATCCAAACATGAGATTCGCCGCAGAACTCTGCGCATTGGCCAAAATACTCGTCTACTTCATCGGCCCTGAACCATAGTGAGGTTGTTTTGCCAGGAAAAATGTCCATTTTGCCAGCCAACTTCGGAACCCAGAAGCTATGAATAACATCGTTTGAAGTCATTTCCACGTTGATAGTCGTCCCGACCGGGACATGCAGTTCATTGGCTGTAATGACTCCAGATTCCGGATACTCTATCTCCCACCACCATTGGTGAGCTACCACGTTGATTGTCAACTGGTCTCCTGCAGGTGGCTCTGAGATGTAAAACTCGGTCATAACGGTAGGGATGGCAAGAGCACCAAGAATTATTATTGGTACAATGGTCCAACCTATTTCCAATTTTGTGCTTCCATGAACCTGCTTGGGTATTCCTTGCCCAGGTTTTCTACGGAATCTGATCACTGTATAGATTAGTCCGATACCAACCGTTACAAAGATGAACGCCGCAACCCAGAATGTAACCATGAATAGGTCCAACTGTCGCTGGGCAACCGGTCCTTGGGCATCGAAGGTTGATTGAGGATGGCTGGGTGTGCAGCCAACTATGATGAGAAGTCCGAGGAGAGCAAGTAACGTCGCTGTTGTTCTGATGTGTCTACGCTGAAACATCACTGCCGAAGTTATCAACGTTTTGACCACACGGATCGGGGCTGATATTAAATGCTTTATCAATGAAGTATTCGTTATTCTAAAATGAATCTGCCGAATGGCAGGTGACGTTTGTGTGAAACGTGACAACTCTACCACGGAGGTATCCATCTGGCAAGAGGTTTACATGTCAAACTCTCGTGGATTCCAACCATGTTTTTGAATCAGTAGATATGCAGATGAGCCACTTCTTTCACAATTCCTTAAAGGTCTGTTGTTATAAATAGACATATGAAGAACTCAGAAAGGTAAATGTCATTGCATGGTAATCTCCTGTGATAGAATACTAGGCACTTATTTTAGGGACGAGTTTTACGTATCAGGAGCTAGCAACGCTCGCCGTATAGAGTCTGTGTGGTATGAATCAGATGTGCTGGGAAGGTATCTAAGTATGGAGAAACGGGAGGTATAGATGGCAGTTCCATCTTCGGACGGTTCTCAAAAGGTGGTTATTGGGCATCTCATGAACTCTCCATGGGAGTACACACGCGGCTGTGCGGCTCTGTCACTTGGTCAAGCGAAGGAGAAGAGCGCTTTAGAGCCGCTGCTTCAATCACTTTCAGACCCATCTTCCTGGGTGCGCGGCTGGTCCGTCTATGCACTGGGCCAGCTTCAGGAGCCCAGCACCCTATCGTCCCTTTGTGCAATACTTGGGGACGAAGATGCCTGGGTGCGTCAGCAGGCGGCAGATGCTCTGATGCGCTTTGACAGTCGTCTTGCGGATAACGCTCTACTTCAGTCCCTTAAACAGAAAAACCCCATTGCGAAAGCATGGTCTCTCCATGTCATAGCGGGACGGGGACAAATAGACTCGGTCCTGGATGTGGTGCCCATTCTGGAAGACGAGAACCGTTCTGTGCGACTAAGTGCCGTACGTGCTTTGTATCGACTGGGTCAGGCAGAGGCTATCGCGCCGGTGCGGATGTTCATGCAGGATACAAGCGAGCATCTGCGCGGCGCGGCTGCATATGCTCTGGGTGCACTTGGAGACCGTGAGAGTATCCCTGCTCTCAGTCTTGCCCTCACCGACTCCAAGCCGTGGGTAAGGCGCAATGCGGCATGGTCACTCTTAGAGCTTGGAGAGGCCCTCAATCTGGTTGCATCTATGGCAAAGGACGAGGACGCTGGGGTGAGATTATTTGCCGCCAATGCCAGGAATAACTTGCAAGGTTTCCAAATCTTGCAAGTTATCCAAAAACATAGAATAAGAATATGCCCATAGATGAATCCACTCTCATATAGTGGCGAACCATTTGCCAGGGATGTGGCAGTCTGACGGTGTAAAACTCCCCTAGGCTGTGCCTCGGCGCATTCCCATCCGTTGACTGAATCCGTCGGAGTGATAGAATGGACTGTCAAAGGGAACCGTATCCCCAATCCAAGCTGTCCCTGAATGGTTTAGATATGACGCAAGTAGAAGACACAACCGCTGAGATACCCAAGGCTTATGATCCCAAGACGGTGGAGCAACGGCTGTATCAGTCCTGGATGGACGGGGGGTATTTCACTCCCAGGATAGACCACTCCAAAGAGCCTTTTGTCATAATTATGCCTCCGCCAAATGTCACCGGGCAACTGCATCTGGGACACGCCCTACAGGCAACCCTGGCAGACATTATGGTCAGGTGGCATCGGATGAAGGGAGAGCCAACCCTGTGGCTGCCTGGGGCCGACCACGCAGGCATCGCCACACAGGTTATGGTGGAGCGTGCTCTGGTAGAGGAAGGTCTGACGCGCCAGAATATGGGTAGAGAGCAATTTTTGGAACGTGTGTGGGAGTGGGTCGGTCTTTACGGCAATACCATAGACGAGCAGCACAAGCGTATAGGAGCTTCCTGCGACTGGACACGCAGGCGGTTCACGCTGGATGAAGGTCCCAGTCTGGCAGTGCGAACCACGTTTGCCAACCTGTTCCAGAAAGGCCTCATATATAGAGGTGAGCGGATCATCAATTGGTGTCCCAGGTGCTCCACCGCGCTATCTGACTTGGAGGTTGAGCACCTCGATGAGCAGTCGTTTCTGTATCACATACGATACCCATTAGAGGAAGGCGGCGGATTTATAACTGTTGCCACAACGCGTCCTGAGACCCTGCTCGGAGATACTGCCGTAGCCGTTAACCCCAATGATGAGAGGTACAAGAAGTTGGTGGGTACGCGGGTGCTGCTCCCCATCTTGAAACGGCCTCTGCCTATCATCGGCGATGATGCGGTGGACCCGTCCTTTGGAACGGGGGCCTTGAAAATCACCCCCGGCCACGACCCGGTGGACTTTGAGGTGGGACAGCGCCATGCTCTACCCACCATCAACGTAATGAACTTGGACGGCACTATGAACAGAGAGTCAGGGCCGTACGAAGGTATGGACCGATTTCAGTGTCGTGAAGCCGTACTTAAAGACCTTGAGGCAGACGGATTATTGGAGAAGCTGGAGCCTTATGGGCACTCTGTGGGTCATTGCGGGCGTTGCACGGTAGCTGTGGAACCCCTGGTGAGCAAGCAGTGGTTTGTCAACACTCAGAGTCTAGCAGGGCCTGCAATGGATGTGGTGAACAGCGGGCAGATAAAAGTGGTCCCTGAGAGGTTCGGCAGGGTCTATCTCAACTGGATGGAGAACATCCGCGACTGGTGTATCAGCCGTCAGCTATGGTGGGGGCACCGAATACCAGCGTGGTACTGTCTGCAATGTTCCGAGGAGTCGGTTGAGGTTATTTTCGCAGAACCCATTGGTCCGTACGACATTCAGGGCGGCACTTATCTCACGTTGAAGGAAAAGGGCTACTCTTGGGAGGAGATTGAGTCGAATGCCAGCCACATCTTCGTAGATTTGGAAGCTGCTCCGATAGTTTCGATTGACCACCCCGGAACGTGCCCGTCCTGCGGAAGCGCAGATCTATTCCAGGACCCGGACGTGCTTGATACGTGGTTTTCATCGGCGCTCTGGCCCCACTCCACTCTGGGCTGGCCTGGGGGCACCGAAGACATTGGGTACTTCTACCCCACCTCGGTTATGGAGACTGGCTACGACATACTCTTTTTCTGGGTTGCTCGAATGATAATGATGGGGTTGGAAAACACGGGCGAGATACCCTTCCGACAGGTGTATCTGTCCGGCCTTATCAGAGATGAGCATGGAGCCAAGATAAGCAAGACCAGGGGCAACGTAACCGATCCCATTGAAGCCATAGACACATATGGCACTGACGCTCTCCGCTTCACGCTTACCACGGGCAATGCCCCAGGCAACGACCTTCGCCTCAGCGAAGGAAAACTGGGTGCCAGCAGGAACTTTGTCAACAAAGTGTGGAACGCAGCCAGATACGTTCTCACTATCATTGATGAGACACAGGATTCACTGGACTGGCAAACGCCTTCCCTACAGCACCGCCAGGACCGATGGATAGTCAGCCGTCTCAATCGAATGACGGGGCAGGTGCATCATTTCATGGAGGAATTCCTGTTTGGCGAGGCACAACGTGAGGTCCACGACTTCTTCTGGGGTGAGTTCTGCGACTGGTATATTGAGATGGCAAAGCTCAGGCTCCGGGCCGGTGATGAGCCATCCCCCATTCCTGTACTTGTGCATGTTCTGGAAAAAACACTCAGGCTTATGCACCCCTTTATCCCTTTTGTAACAGAAGAGATATGGCAGAGCCTCAAGGTCAAGCTGTCACATACGGAGGACATGCCTGACTCGATAGTAATAGCGCCATATCCAGCTACTGATAACGGTTTTATTGACGAGCCGGCTGAAAGAGAGATGGAGCTTCTGATGGAGATGGTTAGAGCTATTCGAAACGTCAGAGCAGAATTTAAGATAGCACCCAATCAGCCATTACATAGCTTGGTTGAGCTTTCACAGTCCAGCATGGCTCTTGCGGAAGAGGCACAGGCCATAAAGAGCCTCGCCAGGACGGAGCCTTTGGAATTCATTGACGCGGGTACGCCAAGACCTTCGGCAGATACAACAGTGTCTGCCATATTCGCAGGTGCCACGATACTGATTCCTCTGGAAGGCCTGGTTGATACTTCCAAAGAACGCACCCGTCTGCAGCAGGAGTTGCAGGAATGCCTGGACAACATGGGAAGACTCTCACAGAGATTGAGCAACCCGAATTTCACCGGGAAGGCACCTGAGGACGTGGTGGAGGGTGAAAAAGAACGCTTTGCACGTTTGGAGGAGCGGAGGGATAGGATTCAGGAGTTCCTGACCCAGTTCGCCACGTAGCGGATGCGCTGATAGTTCATCGTCTCCACGCAAGAACTTGTTGGACGGACTCCTTCAGCTACCGTGGCTGGATCTGCATTATCACTTGCGTCCCTGCTCCCACATTTTCTGAAGAAACAGGATACCCTTCCGTGTGTCGCTGGCCACACGTTCTCCCTCGCTGTGTATTAGACGGTACTTGAACAGCCAGTAGGTGAACTCCTTGGCCTCTGTGGCGGTGAATGAAGATGCTCCCGAGTAGCCCTTCTCTTCACGGAACTGTCGGTGAAGCTCTTCCCTCTCCTGCCCGTACACCCGGCGAAATGCTCCGTCAGTTATAGCAAAGGAGGCACTTACACCTCCGCTATGGAGCTGCTTCCGTTCCTCTTCCTGGGCAGACTGTATGAGAGCCTCTTCAACGACAATCCCATACCAGTAGTTCAGGTACGCACTGTACTTCTGTGGCCCCAACAGGTTCTTGAATTCCTCTTCGGTGAGTGAGTCAGAAACATCCCCTGAAAAGAGCAGATATCGCTTCTCTTCTTCCGGCACAAGGTCATCCACCTCAGCCAGAAGTCGTTTTGCAAGCAGCAGCCAGTCGAATGCTTCACCGTCCAGCAGATACCTGTGGTGGTGGTTCTGGTATACCTCCTCAGGGAGCGTCCATAGTGCCATTGATTCAAGTAGCGCTGGTACCCAGTCCATCCCCTCTGCCAGAGCGTTCTTCAGATGTGCTATAGCATGGACGTTGCTTAGATCTTCTCGGCTGGTGGTATTACTTTCCATTTGATCGGCTTCTCATGGCTTCCGGTTGAGGGATGAAAGGAATACTCAGGCAGACGCTGGGTGAGATCCGTTCATGGTTTGTAGGACACCCCATACCGTCCTACCCTGCCTATGTCGCTATTCCGTGGCATCGTTTGTATTTTTTGCCGCTGCCGCAGGTGCAGGGGTCGTTGCGGCCTACTTTGGTACTGTTAGTGGTGTTGGCCTGTGCTTGCTTCTCCCGTGCGGCAACGGCACTGATCGGGGTCTCTATGGACTGGTTACTCTGTACACGGCGAGTCCCTGGCTGAGACGCCAGTCCCACACGGAAGACGGTATGCACAATATCGTGCTGAATGAGGTCGAGGAGGTTTTGGAACATCTGGTGGCCCTCATGCTTGAACATAACCAGCGGGTCCCGCTGACCAAAGGCGTGAAGACCTATACCTTGACGTAGGTTTTCCATTGACGTGAGGTGCTGTACCCAATGGGAATCTATGGTGCGCAACATCACAAGCCGCTCCAGGGTGCGCATCTGCTGCTGCCCCGTCTGGCTTTCCTTCTCGTCGTACATGTCATCGGCGAACTTCAGTAGATAATCTTCAATCTCGTCCGGGTGCATATTCTCCATGCTACTCTGACTCAGGTCAGGGGGCGTTGGGAATATGGTTGTCAGCTCTGCCAACAGGGCATTCATGTCCCAGTTCTCGCTGTTTTCGTCGGGGAGCAAATCGGCTACCAGGGTAGATATTTCTTTGTGTGCCATCTCCTGGATATTGGTCTTGAGGTCTGACCCATCCAGTATCTTGTGCCGCTCGGAGTAGATGACATTCCTGTGCATATTTGCCACGTCGTCGTACTCCACCAGGTGTTTACGTGTTTCAAAGTGGAAGCTCTCTACCTTGGTCTGGGATGCCTCAATGGATTTGCTGACGATGCGGTTCTCAATGGGTATGTCTTCGCCCATGCCTGCCCATGACATGATGCCCTTTATGCGGTCGCCTCCAAAGCGGCGCATCACGTCGTCTTCCAGGGAAACGTAGAAGCGGGAACTGCCCGGGTCTCCCTGACGGCCAGAGCGTCCCCTTAGCTGGTTGTCGATACGTCGAGACTCGTGGCGCTCTGTGCCTATTATGTGAAGTCCTCCAAGGGCCAACACCTTATCGTGTGACTCCTTCCACTGCTCTTGCGACGAGTCCGTGCCTGTAGGGTTGCCTCCAAGAATAATGTCCGTGCCGCGGCCTGCCATGTTGGTAGCCACCGTGATGGCTCCCGGGCTGCCTGCCTGGGCGATAATTGTGGCCTCCATCTCATGCTGTTTTGCATTGAGAACCTGGCAGGAGATGCCGCGGCGTTTGAGGATTTCGCTCAGAAGCTCAGATTTCTCTATGGACACGGTCCCGACAAGCACAGGCCGTCCCATCTTGGATAGCTCTTCCAAGTCATGGGCTATTGCCTGAAATTTGGCCTTTTCTGTCCCGTATACCAGGTCAGAAGAGTCCTGGCGGACCATGGGTCTGTGGGTGGGAACTATCACAACCTCCAGCTTATATATCTTGGATAGCTCCTCCGCCTCCGTGGCAGCAGTGCCCGTCATGCCAGCCAATTTTTCATACATACGGAAATAGTTCTGAAGAGTGACGGTTGCATAGGTAACGCTTTCGCGCTGTACCTTGACTCCCTCTTTTGCCTCAATGGCCTGATGCAGGCCGTCAGAGTAGCGCCGCCCCGGCATTAGACGTCCCGTGAAGTCGTCTACTATGGTCACTTCTCCGTCTCTGACCACGTACTCCTTGTCCTTGCCATATAGCAACAGGGCTCTGAGGGCGTTCTCTATGTAATGGGTATATATGTAATTGCTGGGGTCATACAGGTTGCCGACATTGAGCCACTGCTCCATCTTGTTGACGCCGGAGTCGGTGAGAGAGGTTGAGCGGCGCTTTTCGTCGATGGTGTAGTCCTCATCCAGATGTAGACGTGGCACTAGGCGGGCGAAATTGGCATAGAGTTGAGTGGATTCCTCGGCAGGGCCGCTTATGATGAGTGGAGTCCTTGCCTCGTCTATGAGTATGTTGTCCACCTCGTCAACTATGGCGTAGTGCAGTTCCCTCTGTACCCTCTGGGATATTTCCACGACCATGTTGCCGCGCAGGTAGTCGAAACCGAACTCGTTGTTGGTGCCGTAGGTAATATCAGCGGCGTAGGCATCTTTTCTATCGGAGGGTCTCATAAAATCCGGAACGGCACCAACATTTTCCAGCGTGGGGTCGTACAGGAAGGATGACTGGTGTTGCAGGCATCCTACACTGAGGCCCAAGAAGTCGTAGATGGGACTCATCCATTGAGCGTCTCTCTTGGCTAGGTAGTCGTTCACGGTTACCACGTGGACTCCCCGTCCGGCAATGGCGTTGAGATAAACGGGGAGGGTCGCCACAAGCGTCTTACCCTCTCCGGTCTTCATTTCTCCAATTTTGCCCTGGTGGAGAACAATGCCACCCATAAGCTGTTCGTCGAAATGTCTCTGTCCAATGGTGCGACTGGCCACCTCTCGCACGGTTGCAAAGGCCTCCGGCAACAGGTTGTCGATATCCTCGCCATCCTGTATAGCCGATCTGAACTCCTGAGTCTTGGCCTTTAAGGCATCGTCGGAGAGCTTTTCCCACTCTGCTCCAAGCGCGTTAATCTCGTCTACCAAGGGCTGAAGCCTGTTTACGACCTTATCGTTGGAATCGGCAAGAAAGCCGAAGACTTTGCTAAGCATTGGCCACGGTCTCCCCTACTCGAACATTGCTCCCACGGAAAGTCCTTCGTGGATTCTACGTATGGCCTCCCCCAGCAGGGGGGCCACTGAGAGAACTTTTATTTTGCCATTGTGTTTGTCATCGGATATGGGAAGCGTGTCAGTCACAACCACCTCTTTAATGAGGCTGTTCTCTATTCTCTCACTACCAGGTCCGGAGAGGACAGGGTGGGTGCAACAGGAGTAGACGTCCCTTACACCTGCTTCGTGCAATGTATTCACTGCTGCCATGAGCGAGCCTGCGGTGTCTATCTCGTCATCGAATGTGAGGGCGTTCATTCCAGCCACGTCACCGATGATGTTGAGGCTCTCTGAACTGTCCGCGTTTCCCATGCGCCGCTTTTCTATGATGGCAAGTGGCGCTCCAAGGCGCTCAGCCATGTCCCTTGCCCGTTTGCTGATACCGATGTCAACAGCCACCACAACCAGATTGTCCAGAGCCTTTTCCTGGAAATATCTGGCAAGGAGAGGCAGTCCGGTAAGTTCGTCCACAGGTATGTTGAAGAACCCCTGTATCTGTCCCGCATGGAGGTCAACGGTGAGCACACGGTCTGCGCCGGCTACGCTCAGCATATCGGCTATCAGCCTAGCTGTTATGGGAACCCTAGGCTGGTCTTTCTTGTCCGTGCGGCCATAGGCGTAGTAAGGGATTACAGCGGTAATCCTGCCCGCAGATGCCCGCTTGGCGGCGTCCAGCATTATCAGCAGTTCCATGATGTGATCGTTGACCGGGTAGGCAAAGGGCTGAATGAGAAAAACGTCTCGCTGACGTACGTTTTCTCCGATTTGAACAAAGGTATTGTCGTTGCTGAACTTGAAGACGTTCGATTGCGCTACGGGTATATTCAGGTACTGGCAGACGTTTTTGGCCAGATTTGTATGGGCTGTGCCGGCGAATACTTTCAGTTCATCGTGACGAAGCATTATTTCCTTTTTAACCCCCGCTTATTTTAAATTTGGCCAAGCATCTGGACGCATAATACGACCCGACTTTAAAAAATCTCGTGTAAGGATTATAGCATAGCTATGTAAGCTGGAAAAAGTATGAAGGCACAGCGACAGCATGTAGCGCGAGTATATTTAGATTCTGCTGTCTTTCGTAATCCATCTTAAGGAATAACCAAATAACCGAAAGATGGAAACTCATATGTCAATTAACTGTAGAATGCAAATGCGGTTGCTGCCTGCACAGGCGACGCTCGCCCTCTAGAAAAGTACGCTGATATGGTATATCGGATGGCTTTATTGTAGACCGGCGGCAGGACCTTCCGGAAAGCGCGGCATCTTTTCTCATGGATATAAATGGGAAGCTTCTTGTGGCTGAAGTTGCCATAGGACTAGTAAAACTGCCTATTAGCCGGGATGCACTTAACCAAGCGAAACAAACCTTGCCGAGGTGCATGGCCTCGTTAGTCAGAGTGCCCTTAGCTACGGGCTCGTGTTCCACCACAAGCCCTGATAGCCAGCCTTTATGTTCTTCATCAGGGAGAATGAATGAATACGGGAGCGATGTGAGATATGCCAGATGCTAGATTACGCCTCCTTCAGTCAGCACCGACAAGTCTGCCCTGGACAGGCCCAGTTCTCCACACAAGACTTCATCGTTGTGCTCTCCGATGAGGGGAGCGCGACGAGAGATTTTCCAGGGAGAGCCGTTGAAGATCCCGGCAGGGCCAGGATGCCGCAACGTCACTCCAACCTCCGGGTACTCGACCTCAGCCCAGAAGCCTCTGTCTTCAAGGTGTGGGTCTTCCATCACTTCATCAGGCGATCGGACGGCTCCACAGTTAATGCCCATTTTCTGCATACCGTGATAGGCTTCGTCCCTGGTGATGTTAGACAGAAATTCAGCTACTACTTGAGCAATGTGTTGCCTGTTCTCAGTGAATACCGCCCGATCCCCGTACTTCTCGTCCAGCAGATCGTCAGCCAGTCCGTACTCGTTCATCCATTCGGCCAGAGAATGCAGATTCGTCGGTGTCACGCGGTTTCCGACTCCTCCATTGAGGTACTTACCATCCTTGCACATAATCTGGGTAGGGTCGCTTCCTGCTGCGGAAGCGTGACGCCCTGTTTGTCTTCTGACCACCTGGTTGCGGTATATATAGGTGTTCACGTGTGCCTCAGTGGTCAGTGCACAGGACTCATGGATTGAAGCATCTATGTACTGTCCACGGCCCGTTACCGTTCTGCTGACCATCGCCGCAGAAATCGCGATGTATGCGAAGTGGCTCCCCATGTGCCACGCTTGCCCTCCTCCGGGAGCGATGGGCGGTGCCTCCTGTACATCGACCTCGTCATAACCACAGCAACCCATCTGTCCGCCAGCCGCCAGGTGCAGCAGGTCGCTGCTAAGATAGTCCTTCCATGGCCCAGTTTGTCCGAATGGAGTCAGCGAGCACATGATCAACCAGGGATTACTTTGCTTAAGTTCGTCATATCCCAGGCCAAGAGAGGCCATGTATCCTGGCTTGAATGTTTCGAATATCACGTCTGCACTATCGGCCATTTGCCTGAATAGTTGACGCCCGTCCTCTGTCTCTATGTTCAGGGTTATGCCGCGCTTGGAAGTGTTGTAGTGCCAGAATGAAAGGCTTCGCTCGCGGTTCGGCATGTCCTGGTAGAATGGCCCGACCGTACGGGACGACTCTCCACCGGGTGGTTCTATTTTGACGACGTCCGCTCCCATGTCGGCCATGAGCTTGCCAGCCCACTGCCCTTTCTCATCGGTAAGTTCCAACACCCGAAGGCCCTCGAATGCTCCGCCATCTGCACCACGCACCGGCGCTGGCGCGGGATTTGCGATGGGTTCATTTCCCGTCCACTGCACTGGCGAGACGTCCTCGATCATTTCCTGGAGGTACGGATACTGGCTTCTATCCAGGGTTTTGGGCCAGAATGTGCCGTCATCGAAGCCCTCCACTAACTCATCGTGGCTGATGCCCAATAGTCCTTCGAACACCCGCTTGTTGTGTCCGCCTACCAGCGGGCCTGCTTGGTGGTTGTACACAGGGGTTTCCGACATCTTGAATGGTGCATTCTGGAGAGGCCACGTGCCTAAATCTGGATGCTCCACTTTTCTGTACATCTCTCTATGCTGCAGTTGTGGGTCGTTTTCAAAACGGTCCTGGCTGCTCTGAACTGGCATGGAGGGAACTCCCGCTGCCTGACATCGTTCCATTATCTCGTATTTGCCGACGGTCTTCGTCCAATTCTCTATGCCTTGGTCAAGTTCTTCTTGGTGTTCCAGACGGCCAGTGAGGGTGGCGAACTTCTTGTTTTCTACCCAGCTTGGCGAGCCCATGACTCTTATCAATCGGTGCCACTCATCGTCTGAGAAGCAGGCGATGGTGCACCAGTCGTTGTACTCTCCGGGGCTAGTCCTGTATGCGTTGTGTGGTGCAACCGTGCGTCCTCTGTAGTTGTTCGCCAGAGGCGTGCCGGGCCAATGGGCACGGTTGCCGGCAGGATAGCCTTCACGCATCGTGGAGCGTCCGTTGGCCTGTACGTCGAGGAAAGAGGCTCCGTTGAGTGGGGCACCTGTAATCCATTGGGACTGGTCAACGTGCTGGCCTTGGCCCGTTACGTTGCGGTGGTATATGGCACTCAAAGCGTACATAGCACCGTACATACCGCCTGTATCGTCCATGTATGACCATCCCCAGCCCGCAGGGGGTTTGCCTGGGAGTCCCGATGTATATGTCAGGCCGGAAAGCGCCTGGGCTATGGGCCCCATTGTTTGATAGTCGCGGTCACGTCCCGTGTGTCCAAAGCCTGACATGGACAGGTAGATGATGTCTGGTCGAAGCTTCTTCATGTCTTCGTAACCAAGGCCCCACCGTTCCAAGACTCCATACGCAAAGTTCTCTATGACTATGTCGGAGACCGCAACCAAACGCTTGATGAGGTCATTGCCTCTGGCTGTGCGAGTGTTGAGTGTGACGCTCAGCTTGTTTGAATTGGTGTCGCTGAAGTGCCCGTTGGTGTTCAGGTTAGCTGGCAATCCCTCAGGTGTGCCGGCGCCGGATGCGATGTTCTCCCCGCGCGTGTTGGGACCCTGGGGCCACTCTACCTTGATGACCTCTGCTCCCATGGCTCCCAGCCAGCGGTTGCACCATGGGCCGGCCCTAACCCATGTGAAGTCGAGCACACGGATGCCCTCTAAGGCTCTTGGGGTGGTTGTCACTCTTGCTTCGGTTTGCACCATTTATACACCTCCCATACGGACGCCATTGACGCCATTACAGCGCGAATTTGCGGGTGCCGAGAATACCGCAGATTATCATGGTGCCTATGTACTGTCAACGTATTTAAGGACTAATTCATGCGGCCAAATATGCGTAATCAGTAAGTATACGGCTATATCTTTGCTGAAGCAGTAATGCGTAAAATGAGAGGATCCCGTAGATAATAATCATCGGTCGTACAGTTTCAATATCTGAATTCTGTACTGGGAAACGCGGGTTATTTTCCGATGAAATCAAGGAGGCATTTTTGTAAGTGAACGCTAATATACTGCTGTATTGGAACTGGCCTTTCACACAATAGTGGATCCTATAAGACGTGAGATATTACTCCTCGTCAAATAAGTAGAACTATCTTTAGGACAAATCGCCTCACAGTTCGACATTACACCTCTAGCGATTGCCCAGCATCTCAAGATATTGGTGGAAACTGGCCTGATTTCACAGCGCAAGCAAGGAACGCGTCGTCTGTACCGGACTAAGCCTGAGGGCCTACTTTGAGGATTTTCTGGGTGAAGGTTTGCAGTTACTCGAGGCGGCGGCAAAGATGGAGGAGAGAAATGACAAGTATGACAACATCAGACTGGAGTAGCGTGGTCGAGAGAGAGGTACGGATAGCCGTACGTCCCGAGACCATATTCCCTTGGTATTAATCTGGGAGTCTGTGACGTTACCGAGATAAATTCCCTAGTATAACCCTGTATACACGACCCAAATAAAACAAGGACCACAGAAAACTGTGGCACTTGTTTTATTTCAACTATTTTCCTATCTCTATGCTCCTACCCTGAGCCCTCCCTCGCAGGCGCTGCGCAGGGTCTCGATGGCGGAGAGCACCGCTAGATGGCTTGTCATTGGATTTTCCGGATGAGGAACGTTTTCCATGATGAATCGCATCACCCCGCTCCTGCCAGCTGCATGGACTTCGTGTATGTTGCCCTTCGCTTCAGGGTCAGCAATAATCCTTACCCTGGTTTTCTCAGGGCCTAAACCAGCAAGGCTGATGGTTGCGGCCACGTTTATATTGGACGGAAAGCGTCGTACAGCTTCCCGTGCGCTCCCTTCGAACACAACTGTGGCTGAGGTGATGTCCTTGAGTGTGCCTCCATTGGCAGAGTCGGTGTCCATCAGACTGTGCGGAGGTTTACGTGTGGTAAGGGTCACTTCCTGCAACTCATGGCGGGAGGCGCGGATGGCGTCTATTCCGCCTACGGCTCCGGAAGGGACGAAAATCCGGCACCCAGTCTGCTGTGTCAGGGCTGACAGTTCTGAAAACAAATCGGCATCCAGAAGGGAACCCGTACTCATTATCAGCAGGTGCTTACCCATTGAGACGATGTTTGCTCCGTGTTGACGGATGGCTTCCTGTGAAGCTGCCTCAACTACAAGAGTCATGCCTTCAGTGGCCATGAAATTCTCAAACGAATTGGAAGCTTTTGGGTTTGACTTAAGCCGCTTAAGCAGGTCCTGGGTGTTGCTGATGTCTTGATCAAAAATGGCTACCAATTCAGCTCCGCCCACAACTCCTTCATCTACGGCCAAGGCCAGACCGCGCCCAATGGCTCCGCAACCCATAAGCCCTATGCCCTGCTTTGTTTCATCCATCATATCTACTTGAATATATTAACAGGTTAAATTGGGGTGGTATATATGTATGCAGGCAGTAGTATCGATATCTTTTTATTATCTATGTCACGTGACATGAGTAGATAATCTTTTGGTGTATGGCCTGATTTCATGGATGGATTTCTTATCACCAGAGAAATTAAGGCTTTGTTGATGACTTCCTAAGGTCAGTCGCCCCGTGGTAAACTCAGCCAGAAGGCAAAATGGGCTCATTCACATGTACCATCGCCGTGTCAGGCCGTGGAACAACAACGTTTTGTTAGGCATGCAACCATGACAAATAGCAATAGGAACGATGACCGTATGCCATTGATGGGCAACGAGGAAATCGAGATGTCCTTTGGTGAGAAACACGGTTTGGAAGCGGAGAGTATGAGTGACCAGAAACGCATTGTACTCACCGACCGTCGTTTGATGCGGTTTTCCAGGTCAGCTGCCAACAAGGATATGGCATTCATGTCACTGGAAGACATTCAGGTAGCAGAAGTGCAGCGAACCTTTTCAGGCAAGAGATTACTTTTGAGGATAGCTCTGCTGTGGGCTGGTGCTGGTTCTGCCTTGGCCACAATCACGTTCCTTCCTCTGGCTATTCCTTTGGCCACTGTCCTAGCCTTAGCTGGAGGATACCATCTTCTTCGCTACCTCAGTGTTTCACAGGAAGGGACTATTCTTTTTCATGCAGGGCAGGATGAGATAGGAATATCTTTTGATGGAGACATGGCTAATCAGGCCTATACCTTTGTCAATCACTTCTTTTACCTTAAGGAAGCCCTTTCTTCCGCTAGGGAGACTAACGAAGGACAATTGATGGAGCCAGTTATTATGCCGGTTGCTGTGGAAGAGGAACACGGGCAGGAGACCACAGAAGTAGAGGAAGAAACGGTGGTTGTACAAGATAGCGTGACACCAATGGAATATGATGTTGAGGTTATTCTTCCTACTTCTGGCCAAAATGAAGAAAACAAGACCAGTGAGCAAGCGTAGAAGGTTTCGGAACGCCCTCGGTTAACCGGAATAGACGCTAACCCAGTATGACTTATTGGTGCGTAGTTACGCCCTGCCCCAGTTGCAAGCCTGGATATACGTCCATATCCCAACTGTCGCCGCCGACACGTAGTTTTTGGAAATAGCCGCATGCCGCAATCATAGCCCCGTTATCGGTGCACAGGGCTGGGGAAGGAATGAACAGAGGCAAGGTAGCTTTCTCTTTGAGGACCGCCCTAAGCTTGGTGTTGGCAGCTACCCCTCCTCCAAGGAGAATTCCTCTGGCGTCGTATTTCTTGGCAGCGCTCACAGTCTTTACAGATATCACTTCTGCGACGGACATCTGAAAGGCGGCGGCCATCTCTCTGATAAGGTCATGGTCAGGAGGCGTACCTTCCTTGGGAGGATATATGGACTTTTCTCTGGCCTTATGGAGGAGTGCCGTCTTCAATCCGCTGAAGCTGAAATCGTGAGACCCTCTCATCCAGGCCCTTGGCAGAAACACATCTCCTCTGGCATCCTGCGATGCTTTCTGTACTTCCGGCCCCCCTGGATAGCCGAGTCCGAGTATACGGGCCGCTTTATCGAAGGCTTCCCCCGCTGCGTCATCTCTGGTACGGCCCAGGAGAGTGTAGCTTCCGTGGTCATCCATAAATATGAGGTCTGTGTGTCCGCCGGAGGCAATTAGGCACAGTAGAGGGAACCCGGGGTCAGCCTGTGGATCGCTTCCCTCCAGCCAGTTGGCGTATATATGTCCCTCAAGGTGGTTTATGCCTACTAGTGGTAGACCGCGTCCAAAGGCCAATGCTTTGGCGGCGTTCACTCCAACGAGCAGAGCGCCAGCAAGGCCGGGGCCGTTGGTAACCGCAATGGCATCAATGTCGTTCCAGGTGAGATGACCCTTCTCTAAGGTTGCCTCCACGACAGGCACAATCTCCAGGATGTGTTGTCTGGAAGCCACCTCCGGCAC
>Ga0114996_10002254_pt1 | contig 25075 bp, 25 predicted proteins | sample ArcticOcean_MG_C_4_FD_87039 | JGI IMG/M metagenome (GOLD analysis project Ga0114996, IMG submission 87039) | Marine microbial communities from western Arctic Ocean - ArcticOcean_MG_CB4_134 | ecosystem: Environmental > Aquatic > Marine > Oceanic | place: Arctic Ocean: Canada Basin | collected... | reverse complement strand
CGCTATTGGGGGTCCATCTAGGGGCGTTTTAATAGTCGCTGATTTGAAACAACCGTGCAATTCGCTGGACACTTCGGTGCGAAATTCGGCCCTTCAAACCAAAGCAAGAATTCACTCTGTAAACCCCATCACCACAACGGTTTACGCCACCCGAAAAAACCAGCAAAAAAACATTACACTTTTTTTCGCAAGAAAATCGAGACACTTGACAACAACCCATCTTAACAAATCCGCAAACAGCGATTTGACCCCTTGACACGTCTCGCCCAGCCGGCAGGATTCTCGCTTTGATCGTCGAAGCCCCGCCGGTTGTCGGTTGCTGGACCAACTCGGCCATGAGGCGTTTCTCGTCGAGTTATAATTCCGCAATCCGCCCTACCGACCAGCAGCATCAACCCATTTCGGCAACTTGCCGTCACCGGTCTTTTTGCCACCCAACAACCAACTCAGATTGAATCGCGCGAAGTGGCCGTCCTCGTAACGGTGTGTCTTGCCGCCTTCGAGAAGAATGAATATCTGGCCCTCGCTTGGCGTTCCTAATCGACCGGCTGAAAGCGACGAGTAAGCGCTCGGGCCGATGAACACGCGCCGCTTGAGCGGCCATGTGTTGCCACCGTCGAAGCTGGCCCAAACGGTCACGTCTTTGCGCTGGCCCGTCGTGGAATCGCAGTTGCTGTAGAGGAGGATATCTCGGCCGCGAACCGGCAAACGTACTAGCCCACCGAGGCATCCGGAGCCATTTCCGATCGAACCGCGAGCACCGTCGGGCAAAATGGTAGTGATCTGCGGGTCTTTCCATGTCGCGCCGCCATCGGTGCTCCAGGCGGCCCAGCGAAGAGCGCGATCATAGGTCGAGCCAGCGGGGTCCCAGTGGCGTCGCGAGTTGTAGTAAATGCGTCCGTCAGAGAGTTCGGCCACGGCGCCTTCGCCTGTACCCAACGCAGGAAAGGGCCCGCTCGTGTGCCAGGTTTTTCCGTTGTCGTCGCTATAGATGGCGGTGTTGTACATCTTTGGCAGATTTTGTCGACGATCGCCGCCGGCGTACCATCGAGCGGCCCGAAGCAATCGTCCCGCGTGCTTGCCACGGCGAAGCGTGATGCCGTGTTCCGCGAAGTGCATCGAGGGGCGATGGCCGTTTTTGTCCTTGTGGATTACGGTCCCGATGTCGGGCTTCCAGGTTTTTCCGTGATCGCTGCTTCGATGAACGGTCACGGGGGCGGGGGGATACTTCGCTTCGGCAAATGCGATGATATCCCCGGTCGATTCGATGACAGTCAGCCCACCGCCATGCCAGCAAGGTTTGGCGACCGTGATCAGTTCACCCCAAGTCTTTCCGCCGTCTTTGCTGCGGCGCACGCGAATGCCTTTCTTTCCGAGCTTAAAGTTATTTTCGACTTCTCCCCAACTGGCAACGATGGTCCCGTCCATCGCGACCACGATGTTGGGATTCCGCTCGCCGACGAAGAGTTTCTGTGTGTTGAATGTCGGTTTGCCAAGAAACTTCTCGATGCCCGCTTCTGCGGCAATGATCGGTGCCGTCACGGTCACGATGGCAAGAGCCAGACCGCTGGATAAGATAGATCGTATCGTCATCGATTTCTTTCCTTGCGTTTGTGATCGACGAAAGCTGTTAGAATTCGCCTCGGGCTAGGGCCCGGCTACCATTTCTTCGCTGGCAATTGGTAGCAGATAGGGTCGCATGCCGTTGAGTGTCTTGGGGCCGATGCCACGGACGCGCTCTTCGATCTCTTCGTCGCTGTGGAACGGGCCATCGGTTTCACGGGCGATGACGATCCGTTTGGCCAGCGTCTCGCCGATGTTGGGTAGCTGGGCGAGTTCGGGCCAGGGGGCGTTGTTGATGTCGAGTTGAAAATCGGCCGTCAACGGCGCCGCGCGATCGATCTCGATCAGCCCGCCTTGAAATCCACCGTGCGAGATCCAATAACTCGCCATCGCGATGAGGCCCGCCGACACCAACACGGCAACCACCGCCTGGTCGGTACGACGCAGCCATCGCGAATCGGTTTCGTGGCGTTCCTCGGGCTTCATTTCGGCAGAGCACTCCTCATCAGTTGGCGGGCGTGAGGTTATTATGATTATGGGCGACCGGCGCGGACGACGCCAGCATGCTCCGTACCATTGTCAGGAGAACTGCAAAGTCCGACCGGAAGGGGTCAGGTCCATGTTTTCGGTTAACGCTTTACTGTGATAGTAATACCGAGTTGGCCGAAAAATGGACCAGACCCCGACTTTGCAGGCCTCCTGCGTACCATTGTATTGTAGAACGAGCCAACCGTGCCTGACGATTTTCACCAACAGACTTGGGACGCCGCAGTCGAGGACGACTGTCGACAGATCGTTCGGCTAGCGGTGCGCGAGGATCTCGATCGGTTTCATGACTGGACGACGGTTTCGCTGGTGCCGCACGATGCGACGGCTCGGGCAGAGGTCGCTGCGCGTCAACCGGGCGTGATTGCCGGTTTGCGGGCCGCCCAGATCGCGATCGACGAGATGAATGTACCGCTTGAGTGGACGACCCGCGTCGAGGATGGAGCAAAGGTCATCGCAGCACAATCGATCGCGACGATCGAAGGATCGGCTCGCTGTCTGTTGACGGCCGAGAGAATCTTGCTCAATCTGATCGGCCGGCTCTCGGGAATCGCCACGCTGACGGCCCGCTATGTCGAAGAAACCGCCGGCACGCGGGCTCGGATCTATGACACCCGAAAGACAACTCCCGGCTGGCGGCGTTTGGAGAAGTACGCGGTTCAGTGCGGCGGCGGCCGAAATCATCGCAGCGGGCTGTTTGACGGCGTTTTGATCAAGGACAATCATCTGGCTCAAGGTGCCGGCGGCAGCGACGACGCGCGGTTTACGCCGGCCGAAGCGGTGACTCGTGCGCGGCAGTTCATGCACGAAATGGAGTCGGAAGGGGTTCCCGCCGGGATGCTGATCGAAGTCGAAGTCGACACGCTCGAGCAGTTGGCGCTGGTGCTGCCCGCAGCGCCTGACATCGTGCTGCTCGACAACATGACGTGCGAGCAGTTGGTCACGGCCGTTGCTCAGCGAGACACGACAGCGCCACAGGTTCAGCTCGAAGCGTCGGGCGGGATCTCGATCGAGACAGTCGGCAGCGTCGCCCGGACAGGCATCGATCGGATCAGCGTCGGGGCGCTGACGCACTCGGCGATTTCTCTGGATATCGGCCTGGACTGGTTGTAGCGACCGACCGTTTCTTAAAGTCAACACGCGGCGAGATTTTCGTGCTGCGCCGGTGTCTCGACTCGTCCGATCGTTTGACTCTACGTGGGGTGAACGTAGTCTTTCCATGGGCCAATACCTTGGGGAGGGGCGTTGGTCCATGTTGGGTGCGGCGGGGAAAGCTGAATGCTCGAGGGGACCCTGCCGCGCCCGTTTTCTTTTTCTCCTTCATCGTCTGACTGCCGAGTGCCATGACGTCGCTACTCCGAAACCCACGCCACGGATTTACCCTGGTCGAGGCGATCATCTCGATGGCGGTGATGGCGGTCGCCGGAGTGACGGTGCTGGTCGGGATCAGCAGCGCGTTGCAGTCGACCGACAAGGCCGTTCAGCAGCAGATCGCCGACGGCATGGCTCGACAACTGATTGACGAGATCGCCGGCAATCTCTACTCCGCCCCGGGAGGGGAGTATCAGGTTGGACTCGGGCCGAGTTCCGTCGAAAGTGCCGGTGTGGGGCGCAGTTTGTTTAACGACATCGACGATTTTCACAACTTTCGGGCTCAGCGGCCGGAAGGTTTCCGGGGACAGAGCCTGGGGGCCGAGGACGACTTCGGCGGCAGCCGACATACCAGCTTTCAGGCTCCCTCGGCAACGTTGGCCAATTGGCGACAGGAGATCGACGTTTATTACGTCAGCGACAGCGATCAGTCGGTTGCACTCTCCGATAGCCAGACAAGCAACTCGCGGGCGGTCGAGGTGCGAATCTATTTTGTAGATCCGAACGACGGAAAGCGGCTGCTAACCCAAGTGCGTCGTGTGTTTTCCTATTTCCCCGAACTATAAGGTCGCAAGGATGTCACATACCACTTCGACCCGCCGCGGCTTCACGCTGCCGGAACTGATGATGTCGATGGCGATCATGGGGATGATTGTCGCGTCGCTGATGGCGATGGGAGACGCCGTCTACGTCAGCAGCGAGTACAGTCTCGGCCGGTCGCACGCCAGCGAGCAATCGCGAATTGCGGTCAGTCGCATCGAGCGGGCTGTTCATGAGGCCTACACGACGCCGAGTTTTCCCAGTGCCGGGGTGATGTCGACCATGGTCGGCTCGTGGCGCTTTCCTGACACGCTCATCGTTTGGCGTCCGCGAGTGACGCCCAGCACCCCTGACGCCGAGCCGTTTAACGCTGATGGCCCACCGCGGATGAACGAAATCGTCGTGTTTTGCCCTAATCCCGACGATCCAAGCGAGTTGCTCGAAATCACGGCAGCCGATGACAACACGACGGCGTTGAACGTCGCCACCCTGGCGACATCGATCGCGGCGCTAAAGGAGTCCGACGACGCGGACCGGGTTGTGCTGTCGGACCTTCTCTGCACCGGTACGGTCAGTGAGGTCGCTGACAGCAGGGCTCGTGGGCGAGTGCGATTCGAAGTGGTGCAGCGCCCTTCGTCCTCTGAGATCGCGTCGACCGATTGGGATGACGTTGCCTGGGTTCAGGGCGTGGCGAGCGATCAGTTCGGACTGGCGCAGATATGGGTACGGTTTGAACTACAACTTTGGTCAACCGACAGCGAGGATTCCCGCGAGGCGCTGCCGTTTTTCGGGTCGGCGGCGGTCTATTACAAGGTGGAGCCATGAACCAAAGAATTAGTTCTCGCATCAAATCCCGGCGAGGCATGGCGGTGATCGTCGTGCTGGCGGTGATTGCCGTGACCATGTCACTGGCCTATGCGATGGTGCGTACCCAGATCACGACGGTTCAGATCCAGTCCAACAGCCAGCGTCGCGATCTGTCTCGGCACGCTGCCATGACGGGAATCAACGCCGCGCTAAGGCATATTCAGACACAGGACTGGATCGACGATGGCGGAGTGACATCGACATTCTCCGGCACGATCAGCGATTATGAATCGTATCGCGTTTCCTTCGAGACCGGTGATCCGCAGCTCACGGAGAGCGACGAGGACTACGACGATTATCCTTATCGCATGACGCTCACCGCGACCGGAACCTCGGTTGATCCGACCAACGATGACCTGATCGCCACCCACACAACCCAGGCCGTGGTGCAGCTGGTGCCGCAGCAGTTGGGGGACCAACCTGAGGCCTGGGAAGATATGCAAGAGTACGACGCCGACACGCCCTACGCGGTCTATCAATGGGGCAACGAACAGGTCGACATTAATCTGCCGGTGCAAGTCAAAGGCGCAATGCACCTCCAAGGGGAGATTAAGCTTTGCGATAATTATCCCGGACAGAACAGCCGGCCGTTCGAGGGCCTGATCGACGATCTTGCGATCTTTGACTATGGACTAAGCACTACGCATTTGTCGTGGTTGATGAACTCTGGAGCTGCGCATAACGGCACGATGGAGACGGTCTACTCCGGCTTGAGGCCGGTTCATAGGTGGCGCCTCAACGAATCAGCCGGAGCCACGTATGCCGCCGACAGTGCTGGCGGTTCCAATGGGACGTATCTTGGGGCGGATCCTGGGTCAACCGGTTTCTCGTTGGACGGGACCGATCTCGCCGCGGAGTTTGACGGCCAGCACGACCGCATCGACCTTGGTGCGATAAATCCGGCAACCAATGCCATGACGATCGTCGCTTGGATCAAGCCCACCTCGTTCGATGCACACGACGAAGCGAGGATCATCTCCAAAGCGAATGGTACCGATACCGACGACCATTATTGGATGCTGGGGACGTACTTCAACGGTTACAGACATCGGTTGCGATTTCGTCTTCGACTCGACGGAACGACGCACGAGATCAGCGCCAACTCAGGAGATATTATCGCGGGCAATTGGTATTTCGTGGCGGCGATCTTCACCGGCAGTCACATGCAGTTGTACCACAACGGAAGCATCGTCCGAAATGTGGGAGCGAGCGGCACGATCAATTCGAGCGCCACCGCCCGAGCCTTCATCGGCGAGAATCCGCCCGGCAATCCGCGAGCCCGATATCTGGAGGATCTTACTGCGATGCACGAGGCCGGAGCGGACGACTATCGCCCCCTGACCGGTCCGGTCTACGCACCGCTGAGCCGTACGTCGAAATATACCCGCAGCCTGATCACGGAGGAGTTGGGTGCCACGATGACCGACGTCACGGCAATCTCTGCAACGCCGATCTCCCACCCCGGCAACGTCACGTCGTATCAGCTTTACTCGGGCGGAAAAGAGTACTCGATCCCGATCGTGAGTTCGACGCTGGAAAACGAACAATTTGGCCCCAACACACTCACGAATCCTCTGGGAATTGTTCGCCACAGCGGCGACCTGGAAGTCAAAGACAATGTCGAATTTGAAGGGACGTTGTTGCTGGGCGGAGATGACGCGGATCTGACATTCAACGGAAATGGTATCAAGTTCTCGCCGGTCTCGCTGCCTTCGCTTGAAGACGACACCGCCACGCTTCATTTGCCGACGACGATCGTCAACCACAATATTGATGTCCAAGAGTCTGTCTCGGCACAGTATCAAGGCATGGCCATTGCGTGGAACAAGTTTCGTTTTCTGGAGGGCACTCGAAATACAGATTTCGCCTTGTATGGCCGCGTGCTGGCCAAGAAGCTAGGACTGCTCAGGCGCACCGAATGGCCCGTGGACGACGATGCCAAATGGGACCAATACTTGCTCGACTTTATGGGGCAATATCCAACGAGCCCCTATTTTCCCAAGTGGCTCGTAGCGGAAGAGGACTCGAACCTCGACCCAGAACCGCACTTGACGATCGAGGGAGATTCCGGTTCGATGCGCTATCACTTTCCCGATAGCTGGGGCGATCCGATTTTTGTACCCAAGACCAATGAGAATGGCGAGGGTCTGAAATGGACGTTGATTCGCTGGACGGACGATCCTTAGGCCGCAAATCCCCGACAACCGTCACAGGAGTCCCGATCATGTCATGCCGTCTTCCCTTGCGCTGGGTGTTGTTGATTGTCGCAAACGTCAGCCTAGTGTGCATGCTAGGTTTTCATCGGAGTACGACCGCCGCGCCACAAACCTCGCGGCAGCCGTTTGCCAACTCGGTACAGCAGCGCGGCGAGATGATTGAGCAACTCAAAGCCATCTCCGCCGAAATGCAGAAGCTGCGAGCCGAAGTCCAAGCCCAAAACGCCCTACTTCAATCCGGTCGAGTGAAAGTCACGATCGCGGCCGGGAAGAAACCGTAGAACTTTGCCATGCCCCACCCCTCGCGACGATCCGCCGGATTCACGCTGATCGAATTGATGATCGTCGTGACAATTTTGGGGGTCTTGGCCGCCATGGTGATTCCTTCGGTCGATCCGGGAATTCACGACCGGGCACGCAGCGTTGCTCAGATCATGGCCTCCGACCTGTCGTATGGTCGCTCTTTGGCGGTAATGAACAACAGCGAGTACCGCTTTACGTTCGATACCGACGCCAATCAGTACGAGTTGGACCACACCGGGACCAATTCGGCACTTGACACGTTGCCTGAATTTCCTTTTCGCTCGGCGAGCGCCGATGCTGAGAAGTATGTCATGGCGTTTGACGATCTGCCGTCGCTTGGCAGCGACGTGCGATTGTTGGTGGCCTATGTCGACGAGCCAACTCCCGAGTTGATCGAGGAATTTGAATTCAGCCCCCTCGGAGAAACCTCGACCGACGAGGATATCGTCGTATGGCTGACAGCGGGCGAGGCCGAAGCCCAACGATATATCGCGCTGCGAATCAATCATGTGACCGGATTGGTGACGGTCGAGTCACTTCAGGCCGCCGAGCCGGAGATTCTGGCGGGCGAGGTGGCCGCGGTCGCGGTCGACTAGGATCCGGTTGACGTGCAGTAATTCTGCCAACCGGCAACGAAGTCCCTGTACTTTGGAATCAGTCTGACATGGTAAGCCTCCTTCCCACACAACGATGCGGCCCGATCGGTGTTGATCTCGGTGCGCACAGCGTGAAACTTCTGCAATTCAGCGCTGACCACTCGCGTGTGATCGATGCGTCTCGCTGGGACCTGGCTCCGCAAGACGTCACCGATTCTCCTGAAGCACGGAGAGAGATGCTGGTCGACGCGCTCTGCCAAGCCCGCGATGGCCATAAGTTTCGTGGCCGCGACGCGGTGCTCTGCTTGGGTTCGAATGAACTGTTCGTGCAGAACGTTCGGGTAGCAAAGACCTCTGATGAAGATCTCGCCACGCTAGTCCACCAGGAAGCTGTCAACCGCGTGCCATTTGATGTCGCCGAGGCGGAGATTCGCTATTTGTCTGCGGCCGATGTCCGCCAGGGTGACATCGTGAAGCGAGAGGTCATCCTTTTGGCCTGTCACCGGCCGGCGCTGGAGGAGTCTCTGTCGATCATCGAACAGGCCGGACTGCACCCGGTGGCGGTCGATGTAGAACCCTCGGCTGTGCTTCGAAGTTACGCGAAGCAGTTTCGCCGTGACGAAGACCTGCAGCAGCGGGCAATGTTCGTTCATCTGGGCGCATCGAACACGGTGGTTGTGATCGCCCAGGGAGAAGAGACACTTTTCGTCAAGTATCTCGGCATCGGCGGTCGCCACCTCGACGAGGCGGTCGCCCGTCGCCTGGAAATGCCGCCGGCAGAGGCAGCCGCGATGCGCCGACATAACGGTGACCGTCGAACCGACCAACAGGATCCTGAAGTCGCTCGCGGTGTGAGCGAAGCAATTCGCCCCGTCTTTGATTCGCTTTGCCGTGAATTGTCGCTGTGCGTGCGCTATCACAGCGTGACTTTTCGAGGCCAGCCGTTGGCTCGGATGGTGCTGAGTGGCGGCGAAGCGACGCCGGCTCTGGCGGAGATCGTCGGTCAACGGCTTGACCTCAAGTGTGAGGTCGGAAATCCGTTGCGATCCTATCACGGCGAGGAAGTCGGCGGTCGTGCCGGCCAGTGGGACGTTGCGGCGGGCCTTGCCCTGCGGGAGGTCGAGCTCTGATGCGAGGTTCGGGCAACAGCACGATATCCGTTCACACGGTCGATTTTCTACCGGCGAAGTACCGCGAGCGCAGCGCCAAGCGACGAAACCGTCTTTGGAAGCTGACGGTCGTTTTGGTGGTCAGCGCGATGGTCGGCGCGACGTCCCTGTTTCAACATCATCTGAAATGTGCCGCCCAGCGCGATGTGGCCGCGGTCGCGCCACTTTATCAAGCGGCGGTCGCCGAAACAGAACGATCGTCCGCGATTCATCAGGAGGTTCGTATCGCTCGCAGCGAAGCCCAACTCTATACCTACCTGGGTCATCCGTGGCCCAAGACCCAGGTGCTTACGGCGCTTTTTCGGTCGTTGCCCAAGAGCATTACAATCCACCAACTTCATCTTGGCCGAGTCACCCCGCCGAAGCCGACGCAGAAACGTCAGACGCTCAATGTGACCGCGGAGTCTGGTGAGAAACAACAGGACCTTTCACACTTGTTGCCGGCCGAACACGACTTGCACCAGTTGCGCCATGATATCGACCCACAACAGATGGTCGTCGAACTGGCCGGGACAACGCGCGATGAAGCCGCACTTCACCGCTATATAGGCCAGCTGGGTCGCATAAGCCTATTCAAGAACGTCGAATTGTTGTCGATCGAAAAGGACTCGAGTAGCGAAGCCAAAGGAAATAACGACGTCGCCCTGCTGATGCGGTTCAACGCCCGAGTTATGCTGCGCCCATGCTATGGTCAGCCGAACGGTCCCTCGGGGGTGGAATCGTTGAGCAGTTCGCATGGCGTCTCATCTGGTAAGGAGTCGCCGCAATGACCAATTCACTCAAAGGCAAAACCTGGCTGATGACGTTGCCGTTGGCAATTGCCGCGGTTGCGTACGTATATTGGTTGTTTCTTCCAGAGCAGCAGAGGATCAGCGACATTCGAGCGGAGCTAGAGACCCATCAGGATTTCATGGCCAACGCGCAGTTGATTGCATCAAGCATCAAGCTAGCAGAGGCCGAGCTAGGAGCGACCAACCTGTTCACCGAGCAGTGGGAAGAACATTCGCCCGACGTGACCGATCTTTCGCAACTGTTCGGGCAGATCAATGCGGCCGCCAAGGAATCAGGGACGAGGACAACTCGGTTTGACCCCCAGGTGACTGAGCAGTCCGAAACATTGCGTCGGATACCGCTAGTGATCGAGGTTGCCGGTTCGTACGACGGCATCTTCGATTTCCTGCACCGACTCGAGGCGTTTCCGGCGACAATCTGGGTAGATGACATGCGACTAGAATCGTTACAGAAAGATGGGAAAGAGATGAAGTGCGAACTTACTTTGGCAATTTTTGCCGCTAATCCAAGGAAATCCGATTAGGTCAACCATTCCTGCAACCGATACCAAGGGAGCCGGCTCCGATTGCGCGACGTGCATCAGGCCGTCCAAAACAGTGAGTATCCAAGACTTAAAAAGCCAATTGCACCGAGAATTGACCGCTAACCCCAAAAAGGTGGCCATCCTTGGTTTGTTGTTGATTGTGGCGCTCTATTTTTGGGCACCACTCGTCATGGGGTTTTTTCCGAAGAGCAATCCGGCTGCTGAGAAAGCTAAGGCCCTACAGGTGATGGCGAAGGTAGCAGCACCGCCCTCTCCGAACGAATCGCAATCGACGACGACGAATGCTAGCGAGCATCACCGCTGGCAGAAAATTCAAGAGTGGATCAGGGCTGATCCGCGAATGCAGTCGGCCGTGATCGTGGACGAACGACGCAACCCGTTTTTGAACCCGACTTCCGAGAAGTCCAACCTCGACAGCAAGAAGAAGCAGAAACCGGATCCCGAACTACTAATCACGCTGACGCCGGATCGCCTGGGTATGAAGCTCAGCAGCACGATCGTTGGCTCGCGACGGAAGCTGGCCGTGATCAATGGCCGTTCGTATCTGCTAGGAGAGTGGGTGTCGGCGAAGTCCGGAGCGTTGGCGAAGCAAGACAGTGATCGGTTGGCCGCGAACACCGAACAGCTTGATATTCGATTTCGATTGGTACGCATCGCCTCGCGACAGGTGACGCTCCAGCGCGAAGAAAAACGATACGAGTTGAAGTTGCCCGACAGATTGCCGGTTGATCATACGATTTCGAGGGCGGCCGTGATTTCGTTCGGTCATAGCCAAGGGCAGGATCAGTAGCGCAGCGCATAACTGGCTCGCCAATTTACAATCTACATGTCCACTGGTGTCACGGAAGACCCATGACTAGCTCGATTCGACTCATTCTGCTTGGCGCATTCGGCGTCCTTGGTGTTTTTGCGGCGGTCTGCGTCGCGATTACTTGCGGTCCGGCGCTCGAGTCAGCGGCAGAGGCGGACGATCCACCAGTGGTCGCCAACGCGGATCCCCAGCGGGGATTTTCGGCAGGGACATCAACCCCGCTGCCCGCGCCCGCTGCGAACGTCGCACCTTCGATGCCTCCGGTCGCACCCCCGGTTTACGCATTGCCACAGCCGAAGATGGCACAACAGGTTATTGCACCGAATTCGGGTACCATGCAGTGGATGCTGGAAAGCATGGTTGACGTTCGTGCCGAGTTGGCCACAGCGCGACTTGCTCAGAAATCGTCGCCAGGCAATACCAAAGATTCGACCGATCCGTTTTCAAAGGAATCGACGCCTGCCCCGCCCGTGGCGATGGCACAGACGATCGTTGGCGAGGGTGACGACCAACTTCGGATCGAGGTTCACGAGGCCAGTATTCGTAGCGTATTGCAATCCCTGGCTAAGCAGGGGGGCGTCAGCATTCTGCCGAGCGCTAACGTGAAGGGAAATGTCTCGCTCACGCTCAATGGCGTGACCTTTGACAGTGCCCTGGCCGCTTTGCTGAATTCGACGGGCCTCAAAGCACGCAACGCAGACGGAGTGATTTATGTCGGCACCAGCGAGGACATCGTGTCGCTTGACCATTCGCGAGATCGGTTGGGCACCCGGATCTATCGGCCGAACTACGTCAACGCTGCCGAATTGAAAAGGCTGCTAACGCCTTTCATCACCGCGGAAATAGGTCGAATCGAGGTTACGAATCCGTCCGAGGTGGGCATCGGTAGCGACTCTTCCGGGGCCGGCGGCGACGCGTATGCAGGACCGGACATCGTTGTGATTCGAGACTACGAAGCGGTTCTTTACGAGTTGGATCAGATGATCCGCGAGATTGATCGCCGACCGCTCCAGGTCGTGATCGAAGCAATGATTCTCAGCGTCAACCTCGATGACTCCAATAAACTGGGAGTCAACTTCGAGGTGCTCCTTGACAGGAATAATGTGCGACTCGTCTCGGGAAATCCCGCCGCGTCGTTGGCCGCCATCAACACCAACGATGGCGGTATGAACGTCGGATTTCTCGACAGTAGTCTGGCGGCGTTCGTGAATGCGTTGGAAGAGGTTGGCGACACCAACGTCATCGTTACCCCGCGCATCTTGTGTGTTAATAAACACCGTGCCGAAATTCACATCGGCGAAGAATTGGGGTACGTCAGCACCAGCCAGACCGAGACCAGCACCACCCAGAGCGTCGAGTTTCTTGAGGTCGGTACCCAACTGCGTCTGCGGCCGTTCATTGCCAGCGACGGATATATTCGAATCGAACTCCATCCGGAGCTCTCTACGGGCACGGTCGTCGAAACGGCCGGATTCACGGTTCCGAACAAAGAAGTCACGCAAGTGACTACCAATGTGCTCGTCCGCGACGGCTGTACCGTGGTGCTTGGCGGGTTGATTTCAGAAACCCTCGAAGCGTCTAATACCCAAGTCCCGCTGCTCGGCAGCCTGCCGTTTATTGGGCCGGTATTTCGTAATCAGACCGAAAAGACCAAGCGAAGCGAGATCATCGTGTTGCTGACGCCGCGGATTGTCTCGGAGCCCGAGTTAAGCTGCGATGGTCAGCACGCAACGAGTGAGTTCCACCGTCGTCAGGCGGTCTATGCGAGTCACATGAGTCCGATCGGCAAGCGGTATCTCGGCAAGAAGCACTTCCGCAAGGCGCAAGAGGCGTGGTCTCGGGGCAATCAGAAGGCAGCTCTGAGGAACGTCAGTCTGGCGATTCACATTGATCCGCTTAATCGGGCCGCGATTCAACTCCGCGAGGAGATCCTCGGTGGTGTGCAGTACGGGCGACACACAGTCGATCCCGGCGAACCGATCGAGCCGATTGGACCTGCGGAGGTGATCAGCGATCAGCTCGACGCCGGGCGTCCGCGCACGCAACAGTCGTCACCGAGCGTCATCCCAAGGACCGGACCATGAAACGTAAGGTAATTTCAACGTTTGCTGCGATGTCCTGCGGCGCGGTCGCCTTGGCGATCTCTGGTTGTCGTATGGGCGCGTTGCCGCCTCTCACAACAGCGGACGTGCGCCCCGAGCGACAGAATCGCCACGAAAAAGTCGTCGATCGGTTCGAGACGAAGCGTAACACCGCGCAGTATCAGGCAGCGCTCTCGCGATGGCGTGACGGCGATACAGAAAGGTGCCGGCAAGATTTGGAAACCATGCTGCGTCGCGATCCGCAACACCGTGATGCTCGGCTACTGTTGACCGAACTCTATCTATTGATCGAGCAACCAACGGCGGCCGAATCGCTGATGCAAGGGATGTTGGCCGAATCGCCCAACGATGCTCAGGTACATCACACGATGGCGATGGTTCTTGATGCCGTGGGTCGGCCGAACGAGGCGCTGGCTCAGTTCCAACGGGCAACCGACTTGGATCCCGACAACGAGATCTACCTCATGAGCTACGAAGCAGCGACACACGCCTCGTCCGCCGGAGGAACCGTCACGACCGGAACGTTCGCGTATGCGGGTCGAACGGACAGATCGGCGTCGCGATCTTCGGGACAGCGGCATTGAGTAGGTCAGTTGGCCGCCCTTTCTCGCCCGGTGCAGAGGCTCGTCACCCGTGCGCCCTGTCATAAGCGTTACTATCGCTTTTTCTTGACCATGCTGGTCGCCCGCCGCACAAAAGCGACCGCTTGATGAAATGATCCACAAGTCGTGTTCTGACAAGTACTTTCGTTGGACAGTGCGTCGGTTCTGGCCTATTTTTCAGTGGATAAGTCGCCCGACGTGCGAACTGCCTCTGGTGGCCTGCGCTCGGGAGTTTTTTTGACCCGGTATTTACAGCTTTCAAAAAATGACTTCAACGATACGACATCGCGGAAATATTATTGCGTTCGGAGTGCCTTTGCTCGGTGCCCTTGTATGGGTTGCGGCGTGGGTCTACGGCTGGATTGCCGAACAACGCACGCCAACTCAGCAGGAGTCTGCGTTAGTCGGTGGATTCTGTGCCGTTGTCGCTCTCTTGCTCCGGGCTGCTTGGCGCAGCGCGAACGTGCATCAACAAGCGCACCGATACGTGACCGCACTAACACGCATCGATCACATGGATCTGGCGGCCGAAAACGGAGCCGCAGGCTTGCCCAGACTTGATAAGACAGGTTTCTGGCAAGCAGTATTGTCTCGACTCGTCGAGCAGTTGCGAAATTCAGGGGAGCACCTCTGCGAGGCCGAACAACGTCGCGCTTCGCTCGAGCTTCGAGCGCGCCGCAGTGACTCGCAACACAAGCGGATGACGCAAATCCTTTCAGGTCTGCCGGACCCGGTGTTGGTTGTGGATGAATATGGCGAGCTTGTACTGGTGAACGAATGTGCCGAACAATTGCTCGATCTGAATTCTCGCAGCGGAGACACGCCGTCGCTCGATCAGAACGAGAAGTGCACGAAGCTGGTCGAACTGCTCGGTGAGATACGTCGGCACAAGACACTAACCCAACGAACCGACGAACTGGAAATTGTCGATGCCGCGGGACAGGCATGTTGCTATCGAGTCACCGCGCGGGCCATTCGCCACGATGACCGGCCGCAAGAGGAGGCGGCTCACGGTGCAGTAGCAGTGCTGCGGGACATAAGCGGCCAGAAAGCGACCCAACGGCGCAACGCAGAGTTCGTCTCGGCTGTGAGTCACGAGATGAAGACCCCGCTGTCCGGCATCAAAGCCTATGTGGAACTGCTTGTTGATGGCGACGCTGAAGACGAAGAAACCCGCGAGGAATTCCTCGGGGTGATCAACTCTCAGGCCGACCGGTTGCAGCGTCTAATCGACAATATGCTGAACATCGCGAGAATCGAAGCCGGCGTCGTCACGGTCAGCAAAGACAATCGTTCGCTTAACGAGATCCTCGAGGAAGCGGTCGGTGTGGTGGGGCCCTCCGGCGAAGCGAAGCGGATTACGGTCGCTTCCTACCTCAGCCCGATGTACCTGGGCGTGCATGTTGACCGCGATATGTTTTTGCAGTCGGTTATCAATTTGCTTTCAAATGCGATCAAATATACTGCGGAAGATGGATCTGTCACTTTGCGCAGCCGGATGCAGGACGGTGAAGTGCAGGTCGAAGTGCAGGACACCGGTGTAGGTCTCAGTGAAGAAGACTGTGAGAACGTCTTTAAGAAGTTCTATCGTGTGAAGAAGGATCGCACGATGGCGGCCGGCACTGGCTTGGGGTTGCCGCTGGCGAAGCACATCGTCGAAGACGTTCACAGCGGTCGGCTCGAAGTCAGTAGCGCCGTGGGCGTCGGAAGTACCTTTACGATTACGATTCCCAGCGCTGGGAAAATTTCCACCCGCACTCCTGCTGGCGCGGGTGGTTAACCTTAAGGAACCATTCCAATGAATAAGCATCTCTTACTATGCGATGACGAGATTCACATCCTCAGAGCAGCGGAATTCAAGCTGAAACGCGCTGGCTACGATGTGCGAATCGCCAGCGACGGCCAGGAAGGCTGGGAACTGGCTCGACAGCAGGTCCCCGATCTGGTCGTCACCGATTTGCAGATGCCACGAATGAATGGCTTCGAGTTGGCGGAAAAACTCCGCAGTATCCCGGCCACCGTCGACGTGCCGATCATCATGTTGACCGCCAAAGGCTTCGAGTTGGAGCAGCAAGCAATCGTCGAACAATTCGGGATTATCGCGGTGCTGGCCAAGCCGTTTAGCCCGCGTGAACTGCTAAGAATGGTCGACGAAACCCTGGCGTCACATCACGAGCAGCAGCCTGTTGGCGCCGTGTCGTAGTGACGTCACAGAGTATTTTTCCTCAGGTAGGCGCACAACCATGCAACTCCCCTCAGAAATCTTTGGCGAAGTGATCGTGGTTCATGCCCCGGAGGAACTGACGGGCGATAACGCGAACGGTTTCGCCAAGTGCGTCGAACAGTTGAATCGCAATCAAGTGGTGCTCGATCTCGACGGAAACGAAATGATCGACAGCGAGGGCCTCGAGACCTTGCTCGACCTACGCGACGGATTGGCCGAAGTCAACGGCGACATTCGTGTTGCGACGTCGAACACGACCAACCGCAAGCTGTTGGAAATCACTCGTTTGGATCAGGAGTTGGAAGTCTTTGGCAGCGTGATCGACGCCGTAAAGAGTTATCGCTAAGAGTATCCCACCGGTTATCAGGCCATGAATACCGTCCACGCTGCACCACAACGCCTCGGAAACGTCCTGATCGAGAAGGGATTTCTCCAACTCGAACAGCTCAAGGATGCGCTGACGAAGCAACAGGCGGGTGGCAAGAGGAAGTTGCTTGGCGAGTTGCTTGTCGAGCTCGAATACTGCGACGAAGATCAGATCGTTGAGTGTCTTGCTGCCGAATACGGTGTGCCCTATGTGGCGCTGGACGTGCGGTACTACGATCCCCAGGTGCTCGATATTCTTGAGCGAGAGTACATCGAGCAAAATCTCGTGATGCCGCTGTTTCGGATTCGTGGGATACTAACCGTTGCGGTATCGGAGCCGTCGAACCTGTTTCTGATCGACGAGCTTCGCAGTCTTACCGGACTCGACGTGCAGATCGTGGCCGCCTCGACCAAGGCGATCCGACGCACGATCAGCAATCTGCCGGATTCCAAGGTATTCGTCATCGACGATATCATTGAGGATTCGGAACAGGGCGACGTGACGCTGATCGAAGACGCGATGGACGACATCGGCGACATCGAAGAGATCGCTGGTCAGTCGCCCGTCATCCGGTTGGTCAACTACGTTGTCTATCAGGCCGTGAAGGAAGGTGCCAGCGATATTCATATCGAGGCCGCCGAGCGCTGTTTGCGGGTGCGATATCGTATCGATGGAAAACTCTACAAGTCGCTCGAGGTACCCCTGCACCTGTTGCCTGCTGTCACGAGTCGGATCAAGATCATGGCGGCGCTCGACATCAGCGAACGACGATTGCCACAGGACGGTCGTGTGAACGTCATGCTCGATGGTCGCAAGATCGACCTGCGGGTCAGCACGTTCCCAGGCCACCGGGGCGAAAAAACCGTGATTCGCGTGCTCGACACCCGCTCGGTGACGCTGAATCTCGAGGATTTGGGGTTCGCCGAGGACATCCTTACAGGTTTTCGAGATCATATCACGGCGCCCAACGGCATCGTGTTGGTCACCGGCCCGACCGGCAGCGGCAAATCGACGACGCTTTACGGTGCGTTGAACCAGATCAGTTCGATGGAGGTCAACATCTGCACGGTCGAAGACCCGATCGAATACCACCTGCCGCTGATCAACCAATTTCAGATCCAGGAGCGTGTTGGGTTGACCTTCTCCAAGGCGCTGCGAACCCTGATGCGTCAGGATCCCGATGTGATCATGGTCGGCGAAGTCCGCGATGAGGAAACGGCCCGCACGGCGATTCAGGCGGCGCTTACTGGACATCTTGTCTTCAGCACGCTGCACACCAACGATGCGTGTTCCGCGATCACGCGACTAATCAACATGGGTGTCGAACCGTATCTGATCGGGGCGGCGCTCAATGTGGTATTGGCCCAGCGACTGGTACGCAGGGTGTGTCCCAAGTGCCGCGAAACGTATGAGCCACCGCGGACAATGCGAAAAGCGCTCGAAAAAATGGGCTACGAATTCGACGAGTTCTTTCGTGGTGTTGGCTGCAAGCGGTGTCGCAATACCGGGTTTAGCGGCCGAATCGGCGTCCACGAACTGCTGATCATCGACGATGAGTTGAGAGATGCGATCGTCAGCGATCCTTCGATTAGTCCGATTCGAAAAATTGCGCGGCGCAATGAAATGATCACTCTCGCTCACGACGGATTCCGCAAAGTTCGCGAGGGTATTACCACCGTCGAGGAAATCCTGCATATCGCCGGCGATGCATAACGTCGTGCTCTCAGTTTAGGACACCAATCGATGTTATTTCGGTACAAAGCACGCGATCCGCTCGCCAATGTGATCGAAGGCACGATCGATGCCGAGAGTCCCGAGCAGGCTCAGCAGGAACTGCTGAGCGACGGGTTTCGTGTGCTTCAAATCGAGAGGGAGGGCGGTGGAATCGCGCTGCTCGAGAGGCGAGTGACCAAGAAGGACGTCATTTACACGACCAACCAACTCGCCGTGCTAGTCGACACCGGCATCAACCTTTCGACCGCCTTAAGTGGAATCATCGAGGAGGAAGAAAATCCGACATTGCGCCGAGTGCTGGAGGACCTTCGCTCAGGCGTCGAATCAGGCGACCCATTCTCGACGACACTGGCCCGACACCCCAAGCTGTTCGATCAGACCTACGTATCGCTCGTGAAGGCCAGCGAGGCGACCGGTACGTTGGGCGAAATGCTTGATCGCATCGCCGGATATCTCCGCAAAGAGGTCGAAACACGAGGCAAGATTCGTGGTGCCTTGGCCTATCCAGGGGTGATGGCCTTCGTCGCGATCGGCGTGACGATTTTCCTGCTTACCTTTGTGCTACCGAAGTTCGCCCCGCTGTTTAATCGGCGCGGCGTTGAATTGCCGATGGCGACGATTTTCATGATGGCGGCCTCAAAAACCCTGATCGGCTACTGGTATCTGTGGCTGGTGGGGGCCATCGCCGCGGTGCTGGGATTTTTCTTTGGCATCCGGACCACCAAGGGCCGAAGGGCCTGGGATTGGTTTGCCATCAACGCCCCAATCATCGGACCGCTACAACGCAAGGTGACCATCAGTCGTACTATTCGTACCCTCGGCACGATGATCCAGTCGGAAGTGCCAATGCTCGATGCGCTGCAACTCTCGGCCGACGTAGCGGGCAATTACTACTACGAACAGCTCTGGCATAAGGTGATGGATGACGTCACAGGCGGAAATCAGATCTGCGAGACGCTGGTAAAGAGTTCTCTGTTTCCCAAGGTGTTGGTGCAGATGGTTCGAGCCGGCGAAGAAACCGGCGAGCTCGGCCCTATTTTAAACCGCATTAGCAGTTACTACGACCAGGAAGTGGACACCGCGATCAAGGCCTCGATGAGCATGATCGAACCGATTATGATTACGATCATGGGAGTGATCGTCGGAGGGATCGCCATGGCGTTGCTGCTGCCGATCTTCCAGTTGAGCAAGGCACCCGGCTAACGAATCGCGGCGGTGGGTGTCTATTCGCTGAGCAGTTCGATCAAGATCGCCTTATCGAGTTCTGCTGGGTTGAAACCTCTCGGTCCCCGGTCCCCCTGGTAGGCGATCCGTCCGTTCTTGCCGATCAGGTACAACCGATCAGGCATCGCGTTATACGCCTTGCCGACTCGGTCATCGAGTCCGTCGATCAGCGCAGGGATGCTGAGGTCCAACTTCGTGCACATCTCAGTCGCGACACGTGTCCGCTGCTTAATGGTTTTCGGCTGCGCGACCAGAATCTTGTCTCGCACGTTCGCATCCGACTGCCGGCCGTCGGTCGGATGGGCCTCGCGGAGATAGACGACAAAGATCGCAACGTCGTCTCCATGTTCGTCTTGCATTCGTTGCAGATCTCCGATCTGCCGACGAAACGGCGGTCAGGTGTACGAGCCAAACACCAATGCGACCAATTTCTTGCCGCGAAAACTACTGAGGCGGACCTGTCGCTTGCCATCGACCATAGAGAGTTCGAAGTCCGGCGCCATATCGCCCTCGCGAAGCTGGTCCGGCGCACGTCGCGAGGCGGGACGTTGGGCTTCGAGTGACGATGAACCCAGAAACAACGAAACAAATGGCACACCCAGTTTCAGCAACCAATAACGAAACACCACGCGCTCCTCGTGTGAAGTTGCCTGAGCAAAAGCACTGCTGTTCGGCTCGCTAAGTTATCAGACCTGTGCAGTATAAAACCCCGCTCGATCGTACCAGTTTCGCCAGAGGTTATTCTCTTCCCTTTTTGTGAAAAAGGCCAAGTGAGTCGGCGACGAGGGGAAAACCTCGACCGATAACCCCCTCACAGGGAGGCCATGGAGGGGTGTTTTGCGGCTGTTTTGTGACAGTAAGTACCTTATATTGCACGTTTTGGTCGATTCTGAAAAAAAACGAACAAAATATCGACCAGATTGTTGACATAGCGAATATTTCGTGGTTAGATGGACTATAACAGTTGGGCGAGGGTTTCGCTCTGACGAACTTCTTCCTTATAGGCCTAGACCATTTAGAGTCTTCTTCCGTGCTCATGAAAGCAGTTCCGTCGTATTCGACGGGCCTCACAAGTGTGTTCGCCCTTCGCACTGACGATGGTACCTAGCTTTCGCGGCCTCAAGGTCGCCTCTGGCACGTTTCCTTCTTTCCCCGGCATGAATTGCTATGGGGCTGTTGTGCGCGCCATGCGTCCGCTCCTGTTGTCGTGGCGACGGCCTCTTGAGAGGCCCGTCTATCTCTAGGTACCGTTCCGTCTTGTGATCGATATTTGGGATGAACTCGCTCGTGCCATGAGCGAAAAGACGTCGGCGGCCCTCCAGGCAACCGCTGCGTCTCTTCTTCTACACGCAATGCGTCATGCATGCGTGTTGGCCCAAATTACGTAATCCCGCTACGCCTAACGTGCTGCGCCCAACGTGGGCGGCATGCGCATATGGCTGGCGGTCTTGCGCTGCGGCTTTGCACCGCCAGCGGTGCCTGACGCTTGTCGCTGTCGTTCTAGCGGAACGCCGACGACGCAGAATCGAAAACCAAATTTTGCACTGCCCTCGAACAGATCATTCACGGGCGGACTAACCATTGCGAGAAGAAGGATTTGCGAGATGAATATCCAATTAAATATCCCCCGGCGGAGCACCGTTGCGGCGATCCTCTGCGGTGCATGCGTAATAATCGCCACATCCGATATCCGCGCAGCCGGTCAAGCAGCAAGTTACGACCTGCGATTTGGCACGGACCTAGATCTATTGAAGAATCCTGACGATCACCATGCGCAGATGATGGCTGCTTGGAAAACTCCAGAGGCCGTTGAAATACTGCGCAATGTGCCCACGATCCTGTTGACGAATACGTCAACCGAAGATTGTGAGATTACTAATTTTCGACTTCAGTTGATGTACCTCGACTCCGTGTTCGACGATATCATTTCACTGGAAATGCCCGATGGGTTGATCCTGCCACTGAAAAACAATCTCTCGCCCGTACTGGATCTGTCGTTTGCCGACCGACCGTTGCAGGTTGGTGAGTCAATCGCATTCATGTTAGATCTTGATCCCGCGCCGGGTGCGCCACAGGTCGTGGCTGATTTCCGGACGACTTTTTGGGACCAGGACGAAGATCAGCGCGAAGACAACGCGATCGTCGAGGTGACGTTCGACTTCGATCCGGCCCACTCGCCAAAGCCGGTGCCGCTGTACGAATTTCCCTTCGAGGACGCACTCTTCGATACCCGGCCGGTCGATCAGGCTGCAGGTGAGTCGATGATGCTTCCCGCCATGATGGGACACAACGACCTGGGTGTGTTTCAGTTTGTCCAAGGAGTTCCGGAACCAAGCACGGCCGGATTGCTGGCAATGGGCTTGCTGTCACTGCTGGCGAGGGGCGGGCGAAAACGGCAACGAACGGCACCCGCTACGAGGACAGACAAACCGTGAGGTAAGCGATGGGTTACGACTAAACAACCATAAATACAAACAGGAAAGCGTGCTGACGGTGCGCTTCCTCCTGAACCGATCCATCTCGCAATGGTCCCGGTGTACTGCTGGAAAAAATTCGAGCGGTGCACCGGGGTATTTTTACGCGCCTTCGGCAAGACAAAGCCGGCTCATGGTTGGCCGGCCGTCTCTGAATAATCTGGTGACATGACAAAGCGACAAGGGAAGTGGGGTATATGGGTAATAACCAAGGAGTTTATTGATTACATCAACTAATCCGAAACCGGTAAATCTGCCGGTTTTTGCAAGAGTAGCGATTACGTTGATTCCGATAGTTACACAGACGAGTTTCCAGTAAGGGAACCGTACACAATGCTAGCGTAATGAGGAAACGACACGCCACTTGCAACTCCGCTCCCCCTGGTAGACACGGATGGAAACCATGAAGAAGATCGACGGACCAAAGACCCTTGCCATGTTACTCGTCGCGGTTCTAGCGTTGCCGGCGCTCGCCTATTCGCAGACGGCGACCAATGCGAGGCGATCCGCTCCGCGAATTACGCGAGGCGCCCCGACGGCATCACGTGCCGCTCCGGCCGGCGGGATTGATCGCAGTATCTGGGAACCGATCAACAGCAACGACGGAGCGACGGCTAGTGAACAATCTCCCAAGCGGTCCCGAACCCACCGAGCCAAGTTTCAGGCTGGTGCTGCGGCAGGCGTTCCCGAGTTAGTCGATCCTGCGGTCGAACTTCCGGCGGAGATGATTGAAGAAGGAGTTGGGCAATACTACGAAGACGGCATCGCTGACTATGGCGTCCGCGGTCATCGTGGTTGGTGGCACGGATGCCTGACCGATTGGCTGTTTGACGGCCGCGAGAGATTCTTCGTCGGTGCCGAATATCTGCTGGTTCGCCCCAGTTTCAGCGAAGGAAGGGCGTTTGTTCGTGGTACAACCGTTCCACCGGTAAACAACGTCGCCCGAAGTATAGAAGAGACAATTTTCTACAACTACGACTATCGCAGTTCCTACCGGACCTACTTTGGCTGGCGGTTGGCCGACTGTTGCAGCGAGGTTCGCTTTACGTTCACGGATCTTGACGGCGGAAAAAACATATCTGCCACAACTGCCACCGGGTCGAACGTGAACAACTTTATCTGGGAGGTACTGGCTCCTCCTGGCCAAACGCTTACGGCACGAAACAACGTCGGCGGGCAGGTCTATGACCTCGATTTCTCTCGCTGTATTCGCAACCGTGACGAATGCTGCGACCCATGCAGTTGCTGCAAGCCCTGCCCCAGTTGGGATCTCCGCTGGTCGGCCGGCGTGCGTGCCGCCGACATGGGGTACGACAACTTCGTGACGACCACATTTATCGCAAACGGTTCGCAGACCCCCGCGACGGTGGCCATGCGAATGAACTTTTCTGGAGCCGGCCCAAAGGTTGGACTCGAGGGGCGGCGCTATTTCGGCGCGTGTGGGCAGTTTTCGTTTTACTCAATGTGGGACTTCGCCCTGCTAGTTGGAACCTATGAACACAGGGGAATTCGCACAGAGACCGTGGCTAATGTCGTCACGACGCAGGAAACCATCGCGAGGACCACGCGAGTGATCCCTGTCACCGACATCGAACTGGGCCTTAGCTGGAAACCCCGCGCTTGTTGGGAGATTTCGGCTGGCTACTTCGCACAGGTCTGGTGGGATTTGGGAATGTCCGAGGACCAGGGGTCGCAACTTGGTGCTTCCGGTTTCTTCCTCGACGACGCCAACATCATGGCCTGGGACGGACTCAGCATTCGGGCCGAGTATACGTTCTAGCCCTCACGGTTTCTTCACCAAATCTTCCGGGCGGGTCGACACCCAAAGTGTGTCGACCCGCCCTTTTTCGTCCAACCCTAGCGAGCTTCGCTAGTCATATCGTATGCTGAACGGGTCGGCTGCATCGATGACGGTCGACGATTCTTACTTCCCGGAACGCATCTCGTGTCGAACTCGCCAAAAATCCGTCTACTCTTTCTCTGTACCGGCAACTCCTGTCGAAGCCAGATGGCCGAAGGCTGGGCTCATCATCTCAAGAGCGACGCGATCGACGCCTACTCGGCAGGAATCGAAACCCATGGCCTCAATCCCAACGCCGTAAAGGTGATGGCCGAGGCGGGCGTTGATATCTTGACGCAGCAATCACAGACCGTCGCAGACCTGGGGCCTGTTGAGTTCGACGTCGTGGTGACCGTGTGTGGGCACGCGGACGAACATTGCCCGACGTTTATCGGAGCGCCACGAGTCGTGCATGTCGGCTTTGATGATCCGCCGAAACTGGCCCGCGACGCCAGCACCGAAGAAGAGGCGCTACAGCACTATCGCCGAGTGTGCGACGAGATTCGCGCCTTTATCGAAACGCTGCCCGAAGGGCTTGAGACGGCACACCCACGCAAAAAGTAGAACGCGTTGCGCCACCCTCTTGATCGCTAACGGACACCTAGCACGGCGGAGACGTTTACAGCCCTTGCAGCATCCGATTGCGCTTCGCTCGTCGCTCGGCACGCAGCCGAGTGCGACGGTTTCTGGCGCTGGGCTTTTCGTAGAATTCGCGGCGACGCATTTCCTTCTTGATCCCACTTCGCTCGACGAGCTTGCGGAAACGGCGCACCGCTTCTTGGACCGATTCGCTTTCACGTACACTCAGCTTGACCACTCAATCCTCCTCGAATTTCAGAAACACGTAGGGACAATCGCCGCGAGCGGGATCGCTACAATCACGCTAGGTTACACGGCAATGGGTCGATCTGTCCAGCCGGGTGTGGGCCTCTGCCTGGCGAAAAATTAATCGGTGCCGGACCTAGCCGCTCATTATCGACACCGTCACCCCCCGTTGTGAGGCATATGTCGACGGGGCTTCCAAATTGCCGACCACGGCCTCCTCATCGGGTCAGATCGGCCCATTTTCCTCTCTACCGCCCGCGATCTCCGTCCAGACGGCAAACTTCCCCCAGTTTCCGTGGCGAACTAATCGGACGATCCGAAGGCAGTTGAATCTTCGGCAGGCCGGTCGCCGATGGGTCTAAGGT
>Ga0114996_10002252_pt1 | contig 25087 bp, 23 predicted proteins | sample ArcticOcean_MG_C_4_FD_87039 | JGI IMG/M metagenome (GOLD analysis project Ga0114996, IMG submission 87039) | Marine microbial communities from western Arctic Ocean - ArcticOcean_MG_CB4_134 | ecosystem: Environmental > Aquatic > Marine > Oceanic | place: Arctic Ocean: Canada Basin | collected... | reverse complement strand
TCTTCTGCCCTTCTAACAACTTCATTTATCTCTGACGGAGTTACATCATGTTCAATGTTGACTACCAGGTCTGTTGCTGAACCAGTAGGAGTAGGAACTCGGAAAGCAACTCCATGAATTTTACCGTTTAACTCTGGCATGACTATCCCGACTGCCTTCGCAGCCCCAGTAGATGTAGGAATAATGTTCATAGAAGCGGCTCGAGCTCTTCGTAAGTCTGTATGAACTTGGTCAAGTATTTTTTGGTCATTGGTATAAGAATGTATAGTTGACATGAGGGCTGTTTTGATCCCAAAGTTATCGTAAATTACCTTTGCTAATGGAGCTACGCAATTAGTTGTACAGGAGGCATTAGATAAAACATGATGAATATTGGGATCATATTTTTCATCATTAACGCCTATTACCACAGTTAGATCTTCATTCTTAGCAGGAGCAGAGATTATTACTTTTTTGGCCCCTGCTTCAAGATGGGCGGATGCTTTAGTCGCGTCAGTGAAAAACCCCGTTGATTCTATAACTAACTCTACCCCCATATCTTTCCAGGGTAATTTTGCAGGGTCTTTTTCTGCCACAACTTGAATTTTCGCACCATTAATTTTCAAGGTGTCGCCTTCTGCTTTTACTTCGCCAGGATATACCCCATAGTTAGTATCATATTTAAATAGATGAGCATTGGTTGCAGCATCAGTAAGATCATTCACTGCTATTATTTCGATCTTGTCGGGATGGCGTTCCATGCAAGCTCTAAGGACTTGGCGTCCTATACGCCCAAATCCATTAATTGCTGTTTTAGTTGCCATTGTATACCTCCTATAGCTTATGTCCTTAACGATTAAGAAAAGATAATCGTTAAATAAAAATTGGACTGTCTTTACTTAGATGTTTATAAGAATTTATTCCACCATATTTTGCTTGGTTCCCTAATTTCTCCTCAATACGAAGTAGCCGGTTATATTTTGCAACACGTTCGCTGCGCGCAGGGGCCCCAGCTTTAATTTGACCAGCTCCTGTTGCTACTGCAAGGTCAGCTATTGTAGTATCCTCGGTTTCCCCTGAGCGATGGCTAATAATAGAGCCCCAATTATTGTCTTGAGCCATACTAATAGCGTTTAAAGTTTCGGTCAAGGTACCAATTTGATTAAGTTTGATCAAAACTGCATTTGAAGCATTAAGTTTTATGCCCTTTTGAATCAATTTTGTATTTGTTGTATATAAATCATCCCCAACAATTTGGATTTTAGAATTTATTTTACCCATTAGCATTTGCCATCCATGCCAGTCATTTTCTGCCATACCATCTTCGATGCTTATAATTGGATATTCTGAGATCAATCGGGTATAGTACTCTGTCATTTCTTTAGAAGTGAGAATGACACCCTCTCTTTGGAGATAGTAATTACCATTCTTGTATATTTCAGTTGCTGCAATATCTAGAGCAATGAAACAATTAATCCCAGGTTTGTATCCTGCATTTTCTATAGCTGCAAGGATAGCTTCAATAGCTTCTTTATTTGTTGGTAGTGAAGGTGCAAATCCACCTTCATCGCCAACATTTGTAGTTAAACCACGGCCTACGAGAACACTTCTAAGTGAATGGTAAATTTCTACACCTGTTCGTAAAGCATCTGAATAACTTGAGGCACCAATAGGTACTACCATAAACTCCTGAAAATCAGCAGAATTCATGGCATGCTTGCCTCCATTTAGTATATTGAACATAGGTACTGGTAAAATATTTGTAACGCTATTTCCTAAATAGCGAAATAGGGGTTCACTTTTTGCTTTAGCCGCTGCAGCTGCCACTGCTAGTGAAACACCTAATAAAGCATTTGCTCCTAAGTTAGATTTATCTGGAGTTCCATCAAGATCTATAAGAAATTTGTCTATTGCCTCTTGATTAAATGGAGACATATTCAATAAAGAAGGCGAAATAACAGAGTTAATATTATGTACTGCTTTCAGCACACCTTTGCCATGGAATCTAGTCAAATCACCGTCTCTGAGTTCAATTGCCTCTCGGCTACCGGTGCTAGCACCAGATGGAACAGCTGCACGACCATAGGTGCCATCCGAAAGAATAGCATCTACCTCTATTGTTGGGTTTCCTCTGGAATCCAAGATTTCCCTGGAGATTAGTTTATTTATAGTACTCATTTTCAGATATTATTTCGGTTAAAGCTTGATTTGTTTCTTATTTTGTCTAGCAATAATGGCTTTTTCTACAGCTTCTATTGGGTTCTTTGTTTGAATTATTGAAATATCCTTTTGTCTAGTTCTACTTAATTCCCATGTATTTAGTCCTATTACTGGTATCCCGTCACCTAACGCATGTCCAATTTCCGATAGTGTGCCATATGCTCCACCAACTGCTATAACTGCTTGGCCTGATTTAACAACGATTATATTACGAGCAAAGCCAATGCCGGTGCAAATGGGTATATCGACCCATTGATTTGCCTCTGATCGGTCATTCCCTGGAAGGATTCCAATAGTGATTCCTCCTGAGGATTTAGAGCCACGACAAACAGCTTCCATAACTCCAGATAGTCCGCCACATACTAAAGGAATTCCACGATGACCTAGTTCTTTACAAACTTCTTCTGGCTAACGTTAATATCTCAGGAGTTGGGCTGCTCGAGCCTATTACAGAGATAATCAAATCACTTATACCTTAATATCAATAAAATTGCCATTATAATATCTGAGAGAGTCTTCAAATATGCTGTATTTCATAAATCTTCCACTTTGCTAAAGAGTTTCTAATGCTTTTTGTTGAGCTTTAAAAAGGTAATCACAACCTTGTTGTGCTAATTCTAGAACACCATGCAGTAGTTCTAGAGAGAAAGGGTTAGATTCAGCTGTTCCTTGAACCTCAACAAATTCATTCGAGTCAGTCATTACTATGTTGAAATCTGCTTCTGCTTCTGAGTCTTCTTTATAGCATACGTCAAGGAGAAGTTCTTTATTTAATATACCAACACTAATTGCAGCTACTGCTTTTGTAAATGGGATAGAAGATATCTGTCCCTTATTTAACATATTCCAAAAAGCTTGATATAATGCTACGTAGCTCCCCGTAATTGCGGCTGTTCTAGTGCCTCCATCTGCATGTAGAACATCGCAATCTATTTTTACGCTACGCTCACCGAATGCCTTTAGATTAGTAACAGCCCTCAATGACCTACCGATTAACCGTTGGATTTCTAGAGACCGGCCATTAGGACGGCCACTGGATGTTTCTCTAGGAATTCTAGTTAGAGTAGAACGTGGCAGCATATTATATTCTGCTGTCACCCAGCCCGTTCCACTTCCTTTCAGAAAATGTGGTACAGACTCCTCTACTGAAGCAGCACAAATAACACGAGTTTGCCCCATGTCTATAAGAGCTGATCCTTCAGCAAACACTTGATAACCTGGAGTAATAATAACCTTTCGTGGGTCCTTTAATCCCCGATTGTCTATCCTGACCAAAGAGATCTCCTTATGCTAATATTAGGGCCACGAGTATAACATAGAAGAAGATTAATTATTGATAAAATTTAATAAACAAAAAAGCCTATCTTAAAAATATTATATAAATCATATATTTATCAAGCTTAGGGTTGCCTTATAAAGACTGATTATGAGATATTTAGCGACAAGTCTCATAATGTTTCTAAGGAGGGATTAATTGTCTGAAAATATTAGCTTATTTGAAGCGATAGAGACTCAAAGGGCTATAAGACGCTTTAAACCTGATCCTGTCTCAAATGAACTTATAGTTAAATTAGTTGAAGCAGCAACGAGAGCACCTAGCGGAGCAAATACACAGCCCTGGAGATTCCTTGTTATAAGAAAAAGCTATTTTAAAAATAAGATAGCTGAATACTATAAAAAATCTTGGTACAAATATTATGAGAAGCGAATTTATAACCCAATTCCCAAGAGAATTAAAGTTAATGCGACATACTTAGCAAATCACATTCAGGAAGCTCCTGTACTTATCTTGATCTGTATAGAGCATAGAGGTGCTTTAAGTACTATGAGTAGAGGAGCATCGATTTATCCAGCGGTGCAAAATATGTTGTTAGCCGCCCGAGGATATGGACTTGGAAGTGTACTGACAACTTTACATAAGAATTATGAAGATCAAATTAAAGAAATATTTGGGATACCTGAAAATGTGGAGACTGCAGCACTTTTGCCAATAGGTTACCCTACAGAAGGAAATGGATATGGCATAAGTAAGAGGATGTCTCCAGATGAGGTAATTCATTGGGATGTATGGAATTCCTTTGAAGGGTACTAATTGTTGGGAGAAAAATGAGCATAGAGAATTCATCACGCGATAAATCTACGACTTTTGGAGTTAGACTTCCTACATCCGGACCATTAGCAACTGTATCAACAGTAATCAGTACAGTTGAAGCTCTAGCAAAGTTTGGATATGATTCGGTTTGGACAAATGATCACATATCTTGGATTCCAGATAGTCTCACTCATTTTTCTGCAGGAGCTATGGAAGCTGTTGCAAACCAGGATCCTAATTTCTTTGAAAGCCTTACTACAGCTTCATTTATTCTTAGTAGAACATCAAATATCAGAGTAGTTATATCAGCTTTAGTTCTGCCCTTGAGGGATCCACGAATCCTTGCTAGGCAGTTGATTACTATAGATGCTCTTTCAGGTGGTCGACTTACTGTAGCAATAGGCATGGGTGGTGCGGAACATGACTTTGAAGTTTTAGGTATATCTTGGAAAGAGAGGGGTAAGATAGGTGATGAATATCTGGCTGCTCTAGATGCTGCTTTAACTGGCAGTCCCTTATCAAACTATGAGGGAGAAAGGATCCAATTCAAGGGTGCTGGATTTTATCCTAAGCCGTCAGGATTGAAGAAATGGATAGTAGGTGTTAGTCAAGCTGCTTTTCGGCGTGCAGGTAGATGGGGGGATGGATGGATGGAAACGACAAAAAGTCCCAAGTCCTTTGGTGAGCATTGTAAGGCTTTTCACGAATCCTTACTGAAACATGACAGATCAGATTCGAATGCTACATGTGGAGGACAAGTATCAATAACAATAGGCTCCAGCTATGAGCAAGCTGTGAAAATGGCGAGTAGAACGTTAGCTCGCAGGTTTGGCACCGCTGAAAACGGTTTAGATGCTGCAGCTGTTGGAACTCCACAACAAGTAGCAGAAAAGCTAAACGAATATATTGATGAAGGGGCAGATCATTTAGGTCTTAAACTTATAGTTAAGACTAGAGAAGGATTTCTTGAATTAGCTCAACAGGTTAAGGAAGAAGTACTTCCGTTACTTAATCGATAAGAATTGTTTAAACTAATTATGTATATTTATATTGGACTGGTTTTTACAAATTAAACAAATAAAGATAGATATTATTGTAGAATTATGTGAAGGGTAAAATAAATGAAAACTTTTAACCAAAAGCAAATCCTTGAAAATTTGGAAGAGATAGTAACTCCTAAACATACTGCACTACTAGTTCATGAAACCATGAATGATTTCTGTAGTCCTGGAGGTATTCTAGCTGGGCCTGAAAGGCCTTGGTTTATGGAAGGGATGCTTGAAAGGCTTGTTAATCTTGTTGATATAGCGCGTAAAGCAGGAGTTCAAATTGTATACGTACGTTATACAAATGCCCGTGATTATAGAAATGTTACTGAAGCTCAGATAGCTAAGAATTATATGGGAATAATGAAACCTGAAAAGCCACTTCATGTAGTAGAAGGTACATGGGGGTGGGAGGTTATTGATGAACTAAAACCCAAAGAAGGGGATTGGTTTGTAAATAAATATCGGATTGATGCCTTTGTTGGCAGTAGTCTTGATGCTATGTTACGAAGCAATCAAATCAAAAGTTTTGCAATAGCAGGAATAGGATTAGAGGTGGGTATGGTTCCAACTATATCTCATGGATTTAACCTAGGTTATTATTGTGTGGCTCCAGAAGACTGTATGAAAGCTCGATCTGGGGAAGAATGGAGGCAATTATCAATGAAGTTTATTGAGAGATGGGCATGGGTTACTAACTCTGATCAATTAATAAAATTTTGGGAATGAAAGTTAATAGGATAGGATTTTATTAATCATGACATCTATTTCAAATAAAGCTAATCTGTCTCAGGAACACAGAATGCTTCAGACATTGGTGAAGAGCTATGTACGCGATGATATTTTACCAATCGAGAAGCACCTAGACTCTGATGCCATTTCATTACCAAATGATGATTTTAATAAATTGTCTGCCAAGACTAAAAAAATGGGATTATGGTGTATGGAGTCTCCTGCTGAGTATGGAGGTGCTGGGTTAGATCTATTTAGTCAAATTATAATTGAGGAAGAAAGAGTTCAGCATAGAGCAGGACTATATTTACCTGTATATGGGACAATGGGTACTCCCATACCAGATATAATTTGGCAAGGATCAGATTATCTTAAAAACACTTATGGAATTCCTACCGTCAATGGTGAACAAGAAGGAGGATGGTATGCTATAACCGAACCTTCTGGAGGATCTGATCCTGCTAGATCTATTGAAACAAAGGCTGTGCGCGATGGTGATGACTGGATACTTAATGGTTCAAAGACATTTATTACAGGATCTTTACAAGGAGAGTGGGGATATGTTTTTGCTAGGACAAATCCTAAAGAAACAAGAGGTATAACATGTTTTATTGTAGAAAACAATTGGGAAGGTTTTAGTGTCACGCCAATTCCTGTTATCCGATCATATTATCCAGGACATATCTTCTTTGATAATGTGAGAGTACCAAATAGGAACGTTCTCGGAAAACCTCAGGACGGATGGGATATTTTAACCAATAAACTCCTATCTAGGTTACGGATTCCATATGCAGCGGCTAATCTAGGCGTAGCCGTTGCAGCTAATCATATGGCTGTAGAGTATTCAAAAAATAGAGAAACTTTTGGAGCTCCTTTGGCTAGTAGACAGGCTATACAATGGATGCTTGTGGATTCAGAAGTAGAGATACGCTCATGTCGTTGGCTTATTTGGGAGGCTGCTTGGAAATTCGACGCTGGTGAGGATTATAGACAATCTGCTGCAATAGCCAAATTATATTCATCTGAAGTATTGAGCAATGTAGTAGATAGGTCAATCCAAATACATGGGGGTTATGGTATTACCAAAAGTTTGCCATTAGAAAGATGGTATCGAGAAGCACGTATAAGACGTCTAGGAGAAGGTCCATCAGAGATTCAGCGTATGATGATAGCACGAGAAATAATTAACCCACATCAGGGAACAAATAGTTGATAGCTAATATATTCAATGGATGAAATATGACGATAAATAAAGTTTATGATAATTTTCATGATGCCTTAAAGGATATTAGAGATCATGCTACAATCATGATGGGTGGATTTGGTGGGACAGGGGGAATGCCTAGATATCTGATATTGGCTCTTAGAGATCAAGGTGCCAAAGATTTGACTATTGTGAGCAATACAGCTGGGATTGCTACTGCGATGGGTTTTGGAACACCTCCTGGTATAAAGCCTATCGATCATAGCGTACTTATTGAAAATGGCCAGGTAAGCAAAGTGATTGCTTCATTTCCAGTGTCTCCATCGCCATCTAAACCGAGTTCTTTCGAGTTGGCATATAAAAAAGGTAAGGTAGATTTAGAGCTAGTACCACAAGGAACTTTGGCTGAGCGAATAAGGGCTGGTGGGGCGGGAATTCCTGCGTTCTATACGCCAACAGGAGTGGGAACTCTTATTGCTAAGGATAAGGAAACAAGGGTTTTCTCTGGAAGGGAGTATCTCTTGGAGTATGCTTTGAAGGCAGACTTTGCCTTTATATGGGCTCAATATGCAGATACCCTTGGAAATTTAGTATATAGGGGCACTTCTCGTAATTTTAATGCGGTTATGGCCACAGCTGCAACAGTTACAATTGCTGAAGTGAACGAGATTGTTCAACCTGGCCAAATTGATCCTGAAACAATACACACCCCTGGAATATATGTGAACAGGATTGTTAAAAGGCCAAATAACTAAAATTTATTTGAGGAAATTTGTTAAGGAATAGGAAATGAAAGAACGTCTCCCACGTGAAGTAATTGCCATGAGAGTAGCGAAGGAATTCGAAGATGGAGATGTGGTAAATCTTGGAATAGGGATACCTACTTTATGTTCCCAATTTGTTCTCCAAGGAAGGACTATTATTTATCATAGTGAAAGCGGTGTTTTGAACTGTGGGCCCATGGCTGATTCAGGTAAGGAGGATGTAGATCTCATTAACGCAGGTGGTCAATTCCTTAAATCTGTACCAGGTATGGCATTCTTTAGCTCAGTAGATGCATTTGCAATGATTAGAGGCGGACATGTGGACGTAACAGTTCTCGGAGCGTTACAGGTATCTGAAAAAGGTGACTTAGCCAATTGGATGCTACCTCAGAGGGGAGTAGGTAATGTTGGTGGAGCTATGGATCTTGCAGCAGGGGCTAAGAAAACCATTGTTACTATGGAACATGTAGATAAAAATGGAAACTTCAAAATCGTAAATGATTGTTCTTATCCTCTTACAGGGGTTGGGTGTGTTAGTATTATAGTAACTGACATAGCTGTCATTGAAGTTGCATATACCGGTTTAATACTCAGAGAAACGGCACCTGGATGGTCAGAAAAGGACGTTCAATTGTTAACAGAACCATGTTTAATTATTCCAGATGACCTTTCTGAAATGGAACTATGAGTTACACTAATAGTTCCATTTAGTTATTTGAAGTATCTTAAAAGAGGTGCAAATTATTATTGAGTTTAACCCCCACCTATAGCAGGCAGAAAATGTATTTCACTATTTTCTCTTACCTTCTCAAGAAGGTTACCTCCTAATTCTGCCCCATCAACAAAGACATTCAATTCTCCCCTGAACGAATTGCCATTCATGAGTCTGTCTTTTATACCGTTGAATTCTCTATCTAAATTGTTAATAATTGCTCTGACTGTGGCACCCTCGATGGTAACCTTACTCTTACCTTTAGTTAGTTCTTGCATGGTTGCCGGTATCCAAACTGTTGCCATATTAATTTCTCCACTATTAGAGTGTCCATTAAAAGGGATAATCTCTTCAAAATTTGTTTCTGTATCCTATATATAATGATCAATATCTATCTATGCTTTATCTTTATTCCAAAGTGCTTCGAGTATCCTAATTGGCTTCATTGGGAGCTGTGTCATACGGACACCTATAGCATCTTGGATTGCGTTTGCAATAGTGGCCATTGGAGGTACTATATTATTTTCCCCCACGCCACGTACCCCGTAAGGGTGCCCTGGGTTAGTAACTTCTACAATAACCGTATCTATCATGGGGACATCAAGGCTTGTAGGCATTCTATAGTCTAGAAAACTACTATTAACCATTTGCCCTTTGTCATCATAATAGTATTCTTCATTAAGAGCCCAACCAATACCCTGTACAGCACCTCCCTGCATCTGACCTTCTACGTAGCTTGGGTGAATAGCCTTACCGGCATCCTGAATGACTGTATATCTAATAACGTCTACTTTTCCAGTCTCTGGATCAACCTCCACATCTGCAATATGGGTACCTAACGTTGGGCCAACTCCTGCGGGGTCAACAGATGCAGAACTGGTGATGGTTCCCCCGGTATGTTGCAATTCCCCTGCTAATTCTTTGAATGTAATTTTATGCTTTGGGTCGCTATTAGCGTTAAATAATCCATTTGAAAAATCTATTTGCTCAGATGGAATGTCCCATATCAATGCTAGACGGTCCTTCATCTCATTTAATAGCTTTTGGGCTGCCTCATACACAGCTATCCCGGTAGCAAAAATTGTTCTACTTCCAGCGGAGAAATTAGTCCATCCAACTGAGTCAGTGTCTCCAACTGTTGCCTGAATGTCTTCAATTTCCAGCCCTAAGGCTTCTGCGGCTTGCATGGCTAGAGCAGTCTTTGCTCCTGCCACATCTATGGAACCTGTAATAAGTCCTACTGTTCCATCATACTGGATTGCTAAAGTTGCACTAGAGGCCGCTCCTGCATTTACCCAGAGTCCTGATGCAACTCCTCTACCCCTAAGCTTGCCATCAGCGCCTTTCCGTTCCAAAGAACTGGTGTAGTGGGGGTGATTCTTGGTAGCCTCTAAAACTTCTTTGAAGCCAATTTTAGGATATACAATACCATCATGTCGTCTAGTTCCCTCTTGGGCAGCATTCATATAGCGAAATTCTAGAGGGTCTATGCCAATATTCTTAGCTAGTTCATCAACTACTTGCTCTGCAGCAAAGGCTACTTGAGGCGCCCCGGGCGCTCTATAGGCTTTACATGATGGTTTGTTGACTACGACATCTTGTCCATCGGTAATAACGTTTTCTATATCGTACGGTGCAAATACCATTATAACCCCTCGTGACATTGCTGAAGCACCAGGGAATGCTCCAAGGTCATATTGCATTATGGCTTCTCCTGCAGTCAATTTGCCATGTTTTGTTGCTCCCATTTTAACTTTGATGAATGTTCCTGAAGCAGGACCAGTGGCCTCCATAACTTCCTTACGTGTCATAGATGACTTTACAGGATGGCCTGTTTTTTTAGATAGTAAAGCTACTATTGGCTCTAAATATATCGCTAGCTTTCCACCAAACCCTCCACCAATTTCAGATGGGGTGATCTTAATTTGACTAGATGGTATGCCTAAGGTCATTGCGGTAACGTCTCGTGCTTGGAAATGTCCTTGAGTACTGGTCCAAAGGTATATACGTCCATTCTTATCCCAGAAGGCTGTAGAAACATGTGGTTCTATGTAACCTTGGTGGACGGTACTTGTATAAAATTCTCTTTCAACTATGAAATCGGCCTCACCAAACCCCTTTTGTAAATCGCCTTTTTCATATCTGATATGAGTAGCTACATTATTAGAATTATCATTTAAATTATCGTGCAACAAGGGAGCATCATCTTTTATACCTTCCCAGGCTGTAAGTACATGGGGTAGTACCTCATAGTCTATCCGAATAAGTGATAGTGCTTCCTCTGCAATATTTGGATCATCAGCTGCTACAGCTGCCACCGGGTGTCCAACATAGTAAACTTTATGATAAGCAAGAATAGCTTGTTTAGGGGGACCGAATGTTTCATAACCTATTGGATTTCTCATCTCTTGATCTGAAAACTCGAAATCTTTAGACGTTACTATAGCCCTCACACCGGGTAAATTTTCTGCCTTTGATGTATCAATTGATTTAATATTCGCATGTGCGTGTGGGCTTCGTAAGATTTTGGCGTAAAATGTTCCTGGGAGGTTAACATCTGCCGTATACTTGGCCCGGCCAGTTATCCTATCATAACCATCTTGTCTAGTTGGTCTGCTACCTATTACCCTATACTTATCGCTCTCTAATACGACATTAGGGTTGTAATCTTGTTTTTGTATAGTCATTGGGCTTTACCTCCATGAAAAGGAACTATTTTGTGGGGCTTACTATTCCATTATACCGTATTATCTGTCAATATTATGACTAAAAGGATTTCTACAGTCTAATTGGGTTCAAGTTATATTATTTAATTTGTGAGTAATTTATAAACTCAGTTAGGATATAATTTAGAAAGTGCCTACTAGATAGCAAGTGGGCTGGAATTAATTCCAGCCCACTAATTACGTTAATTATACTAGTTTAACTATTCTTATGCGCCGTTACTGTCTTTGGACCACAAATTCTCCAAGATATCTCCTGGTTTCATTGGAAGACGTTCCAGACGCATGCCTAACGCATCGTAAATTGCATTTGCTATGGCTCCAGCTGGAGGTACTATATTACACTCTCCAACTCCTCTAACGCCGTAAGGATGCCCTGGGTTGGGGACTTCCACTATAACGGTGTCTATCATTGGGACATCTAGGCTAGTAGGCATTCGATAGTCTAACAGGCTGCTATTAGTCATCACTCCTTGGTCATTGTAGTAATATTCTTCATTGAGCGCCCATCCAATACCTTGAACTGCACCTCCTTGCATTTGGCCTTCAACATAGCTGGGATGAATAGCTTTTCCTGCGTCTTGAACAACTGTATAACGTAATACGTCTGTCTTGCCAGTTTCTGGATCCACTTCAACATCCACTATATGGCATCCATATGCACTTCCTACTCCCTTGGGGTCTACAGAGGCACTTCCTGTTACGGTTCCTCCAGTAGAGCCTAATTGTTTGGCCAGCTCTTTAAAAGTAAATTTTGTTGATGGATCAGACTTAGATGAGAGAGACCCTTTACAATACTCAACCTGATCCGCAGGTATGTCCCATATTTGAGCAGCTCTTTCTTTCATTTTGGCAATAAGATCATTTGCAGCATCATGCGCTGCAATACCTGTAGCAAATATGGTCCTGCTTCCAGCACTAAAATGGGTCCAGCCAACTGACTCAGTATCGCCAACTTTGGTGTCAATATCATCTAACGGTATCCCTAAAGTTTCGGCAACCTGCATAGCAATGGCTGTTTTGGAGCCGGCTAGGTCCACAGATCCTTCAATTAGGCTTACCCTTCCATCGTATTGCACGGTTATATTAGCACTTGAGGCAATTCCTGCATTAACCCAGAATCCAGCACCTATACCACGACCTCTTTTGAGTCCATTAGGTCCATTCTTTTCTAATGGTGCACTATAATGTGGATGTGCTTTGACTGCTTCCATTACCTCGATGAATCCAATTTTGGGATTGATAACGCCATCATGGCGGCGGCTTCCTTCTTTAGCTCCATTTTTTATACGGAGCTCTACTGGATCTATACTTAGCTTTTCAGCGATTTCATCCAAGATTGTTTCACATGCCCAAGCTGCGTTTGTTGCACCAGGGGCTCTATATGCTTGCGATTTAGGCTTATTTACAACAACATCATAGCCGTCGACTAGTACGTTCTTGACATCATACGGAGCAAACACAATGACGGCGCCTCGTCCGACGGGTGAACCGGGAAGTGCTCCAGCTTCGTAGGCCAGATAGGCTTGCATTGCAGTGATAGTTCCATCATTTTTAGCACCAATTTTTACCCTCATAAAAGAGCCAGGTGTCGGACCAGTTGATTCCAAAACTTCTTTACGGGTCATGATTCCCTTTACGGGTCGTCCCGATTTTTTGGAAAGCATAACAACCAGTGGGTCTAAGTAAACCGGTAACTTTCCTCCAAATGCTCCTCCAACTTCACAAGGGATAGTTTTTATCTGAGAGTCTGGTACACCAACGATCCTAGCAGTGTAGTCGCGGGCAGTGAAGTTGCCTTGAGTGCTTGTCCATAGTGTTATAGAGCCATTAGGACTCCAATCTGCTACAGAAGCGTGTGGCTCTATGTAACCTTGGTGGACAGTAGCACTATTGAATTCTCGCTCAATAACTATATCTGCTTCCTTAAAACCTTTTTCCACATCACCTTGCTTATGTTGAAGACGGCTTGCTACATTACTAATCTTGCCAGTATCCTTACCCATATCTTTGGTAGTTAGGAAACTATGTAAAATAGGTGCATTTTCCTTCATTGCGTCTGGTGCTGTAAGTACAAAAGGAAGGATCTCAAAATCAACGTTTATTAGCTTGACCGCTTCCTCGGCTATTTGTGGGGTTTCAGCAGCTACAGCAGCAATTACATGTCCTGGATAGAACACCTTATCACAGGCAATCATATTCACGTAAGCAGAGAAACCACTTAAGTCTTTCTTTTGGGCATCACTGAAATTAAAATCTGCAGAAGTTATTACTGCCTTAACTCCAGGGAGAGCTTCAGCTTTACTAGTATCAATAGATTTAATATTTGCATGAGCATGGGGGCTACGAAGGACTTTGGAGTGGAGCATGCCAGTAAGTTGGATATCTCCAGCGTATGTAGCTTTTCCATTTACCCTTTCATACCCGTCTGGTCGAATGGGTCTAGTCCCAATCGTATTATACTTTCCGGTTTCCAGAATCATATTAGACTCATAGCCTTTTTCAGTTGTTGTCATTGGCTCTTTAGCCTCCTATTTTCTATGTGTTTTTACTTGCGCTTTCTACTGCTCTAACTATTTTATCATATCCAGTACATCTACAAAGGTTTCCTGCCAACCAATGTCTTATACGCTGTTGGCTGGGATTTGGCTCCTTATCAAGAAGAGCTTTTGATGCAACGATAAATCCTGGGGTACAGATACCACATTGAAAAGCAGCATTTTCCAAGAATGCTTGTTGAATTGGATGAAGAGTTTGATCATCTTTTCCAGTTATGCCTTCGATGGTTGTTATTGTTGCTCCATTTACTTCAGCTCCTAATACAAGACATGAATCCACTAATCGTCCATTGAGAATTACTGAACAAGCACCGCAATTACCATCATTACAGCCTTCTTTTGCGCCAGTCATTCGAAGTACGTCTCTAAGGGTTTCTAGGAGACTTTGCCTAGGGTCGACAAGAAAATCTTGATCTTGATCGTTAATACATGCCTGTATTCGTACTTTATTCGCCATCTAATTGGCCTCCTTAGCTCTTGCAATAGCGCCCTTGAGAGCGCGTCTAGTTAAAACATCACACAGATGCTTCCTCTGTACTATGGTTCCTCTCATATCAGTAATTGGCTTAGCAGCTTTCTTAGCTATTTGACCAGCTTCTGCTATTACGTCATCGGATATATTTTTTCCAGCGAGAAATTCTCCGGCTTCCTTTACGAAAAGAGGAGTAGGTGCTACTGAGGCAAGTGCTACTCTTGCTGAGACTATACTGGATTTGTCATCACTCAATACGACGGATACACCAGATCCGGCAACGGCGATATCCATCTCATTTCGTGGTATAAATCTGAGATACATTGATCCAGAATTCTTAGCAGGTGCTGGTAGTTTAATAGAGATGAGACATTCTCCATTTTGCAGTGCATTTTGTCCTGGGCCTGTACAGAACTCTTCAACAGGAAGTTCACGTGTTCCGTTGGATCCCCCAATTATTGCTATTGCTGCATGAGCTATCAATGATGGTATTGCATCACCACTTGGTGCAGCGTTACATAGGTTACCTCCGATAGATGCCCTGCTCTGGATCTGTATACCTCCTATAAGGCTTGCAGAATCACTAAGGGCCTGGTATGCGACAGGAATCAGTTTGTCTTCATAGATTTTATAGCATGGTACTGCAGCTCCTAATGTTAGCCCGGACTGGTTATTATAAGATAGCTCGTTAAGCTCTGGTATGTCTTTAGCATCTACCAAAGCACTTGCTTCTTTTCGACCTGTGCGAAGCACAACTAAAATATCAGTTCCGCCTGCAAACATACTAGCCGAGCTGCCCTCTAATCTAGAAAAAACTTCTTGCATAGTCTGTGGCTTGAAATAGTCAAATTCTTTCACTTAATACCCCCTAAAACGATTAACAAGGGATTTATATATTTTTGCATAAAAAAGATAATCGATTTATTAGTTTAGTTAGTAGAAGATAAGTCTATATTAACTAGGAACATAGGTCAAACATCTATTCTAGAATTAAAGCTAAGCCTACTAATTATTTGAATTTAGGATAGTTAAGGGGGTTAGAGATGTCAATATTTGATTTCATAAGAATCCTTGTAATAAATTCATATAGAAATAACAATCTTTTGTTTGATTGACATTACAAGTCACAATGTTGTAATAAATTGGCAAATTCTATATTCCACTTAATTAATTACACACGCAAAAATTCTTTGGTGCTATAATAATTATTACGGTTCACGATATAGTGGGAGTGCTATATATGCCTCAGATGATTACAGCGCCTCAGTTAACTAATGTGTATACTGAGGATCCTGCAAATGAAGTTGTGATTAAGGCACTTTAGCAATAGTGTACTTTAATTAAAAGTTGATAAATAAAATGAAGGGTGTTAGATTAGCCATTCAATCATTTGATGCTTACTGGATATGTTAGTATTTTATTAGACTGACCTATGAAATAGGAAGGAGCAAATAATGACTCGTTGGGGTTTTACAGTTGATCTTAAGAGATGTATCGGTTGTTATGGGTGCGTAGAGGCTTGCAAGACAGAAAATGGAACTCCACCAGAAATTTTTTGGATGAAAGTTTACAAGAGGAATGAGGATGAGCTGAAAGCTTCTTGGCCTTTTATACCTACAAGATGTAACCATTGTGAAAATGCTCCTTGTGCAACTGCTTGTCCTACTGGTGCTACACATCAAAGAGGGGATGGTATCGTTGTAATTGATTATGATCAATGTATAGGTTGTGAAGCATGTATAATTGCTTGTCCTTATCAAGCAAACTCTCTTTGGTTCCATGGTGAAGGTTACTATGGTGAAGAATTAACTCCCTACGAAGAACAAGTTTATGATATAGGACGCCGAAAAGGGACGGCCCAAAAATGTACTTTTTGTCATCATAGACTTGATCAAGGAATGGACCCTGCTTGTGTAGAGACATGCCCTACAGATGCATTGAATTGTGGAGACTTGGATAATCCAGAAACCCAAATTAATCATCTTATTAATACCCGTGACTACTTTTTACCTCATGAGGAATTAGGAACTAAACCTAAGCTGTTCTATTTAACATAGTTGATAGGAGACGACCATAATGTTTCAGACTCATGTACGGGATCCTCGCGCACCAATTTTGACGCTTGGGTATAGAGACCAACATGTGTGGGGTGGTATGATCGCAGTGGCCTTATGGGCTGGAGGCACCGGTGCCGGTGCCTATTTTATGTCAAAGATTCTTTTAACAACCGCTGTTATTTCCTCTTTAACAGCATCAATTTCTGGCTGGGTCGAGCTTATTTTTGCTGCTACTGGCATCATTTGTCTTACAATTCATTTAGGGCGCCCTCTACGCTTTCTTAATGCAATTAGAAGACCCCATACTGCGTGGATCAGTAGAGGAGCGATAATTCCACCACTATTCGTACTGTTTGTTCTTGTTTCATTGATACCTTCTATTCCTGTATTTAGTGAGCTTCCATGGCATGAAGGGACAATTGCTTGGAAAGTTATCGTGATAGTAGCAATGGTTCTTGCAATTGGATATATAATGTATACAGGAATGGTAATATCTACTTGGAATTCTATTCCATTTTGGAATACCCCTCTGATTCCAATTATATTTACAACCGCTTCCCTGATGGGGGGAACTGCCATTACTGAGATTGTTATGGCAGTTAGGGGAATTACAAATCCAGTTATTGATCTTTTTGTTATAGGGTTTATAAGCGGCAATGTATTACTTATTGTGATGCTTATAATAGATGCTAGAACTCGAGAACGCACTGTAAAAGAATCAATGCATAGATTTTTAACATTGGGAAGAGGCATCTGTTTTTGGGGCGGAGTAGTCTTTATAGGGTTCATTATCCCCATGACTTTGGTTATGATTGACTACTGGGTTAGCCCTGAAGGCCTAACTGGCAGAATTGTTTTGGTGATAGCTGGTATATCAGTTCTTATAGGAGGACTTTGCCAGCGCTATTGTATTTTAAAAGCTGGAAGATATCGTCTTCCTATCTAAAAATTGAATAGGATAGTTTTAAGAAATATTATTGTCTTTATATTACAAAACAATTTAGACAGTCAATTTTCGGAGGTAATTTGATGATTTATGAATATCGAGTTTATCAGGCTATACCAGGGCAATTAAAAACCCTAACTAAGGTCATTGAGATTGCTGTTCCATTTTTTCAAAAGCATGGCATGAAAGTTCTCGGTGTATGGACTACTCATTTAACGATTTCAGAAAACAGTAACCAACTTATTTACATGGTTGCCTTTGATAATATGGCTCATTTGGAAAGAGCGTGGAAAGCATTTAGATCTGATCCAGAGTGGCTTGCATCTCTTGGAAAAGTTACTGGGAATGGTACAATGAGCAATTATTTAGATCATTTTAGTAATTATGTAATGACGCCAACTGATTATTCTCCTAGCGAATAGAGATCAGTTAAAATATTCTGAGCCGATACATTGCTTAAATGATGTTAGGAAGGTCAAACTTGAAATTTGATGTAGAGATTCCAACATGTAGAGAAGGGGTATTTGTACCAGCTCCTTTTGCTGGTCCAAATCAAATCATTGAATTAATTAAACTTGCCGAGCAACTTGGTTATTATGCGGTGTGGGGTACAGATTTTTGGACTCCTCACTCTAGAATTCCAGAAAGTACTGATATCCCACCCAATTGGTATGAGGTAATGATATCTCTTTCATATGCAGCAGCGGTCACGGATAAAATTAAATTAGGAACAGGTGTTGTTCTTTTACCTTACAGAGATCCGATTATATTAGCCAAGCAAGTGGCTACCTTAGATCAATTTAGTAATGGGAGATTTCTTTTGGGCATTGGTTTAGGTGTTCGACCAGAATTCGAAGCTATTAATACTCGTCAAAAGAAAGCTCATAGAGGCCGGATGCTCGATGAAAAATTAGAAGCCCTTATATTTCTTTTGAGCCATACTCAAGAAGAGTATAGTTTTAATGGAGAGTATGTACAGTTTGAAAATGTAAATCTAAATCCCAAACCTGTCCAAAATCCTTTACCCATGTATAGCCCAGGCAGAAATCCTGGGTCTCTTAGGCGAATTGCTAAGAATGCTATGGGATATATGATTAGAAATTCAGAGGCTAAGGATCGATTGGATGCTATAGAACCTTTTTTGCATGAGTACGGGCGCGATATTTCAGAATTAGATGTAGTAGCAGAATCTCATTTAAGCCTAGCTGGCACACATGAAGATGCTGTTGCGAATTATCAAAATAGCCGCCTTGGAAATCAAAGTAAAAATATGAATATTGGCGATATTAATAAGGTAATTGCTGATAATTGGATTGGCACAGTCAGTGAGGTTGTGCAAAAGATAGTTAGTACCAAAGCTATGGGTATTTCCCATTATCTTGCTCTTCATATAGCAGGGGATACTGTTGAGGCCCAGATAGAACAAATGCAAATCTTTGCAGAGGAAGTCATACCCCAAGTTGAGTCTGCATGAATTATTTAGTATAGGTATTACCTTTAGTAATTGTTATTCTCCTTAAGTTATATGTACTGGAGTAATAGGGTTTAAATATGAAATTTGGTATTGGAGCACCTACTTGTAGAGAAGGGGTATTCTATCCGGTTCCATTTGCTGATACAAAAGATATAGTAGAGATTACGCTATTGGCCGAAAATCTAGGGCTGGATTCTATTTGGAGTACTGATTGGATCACTCCAACACCTAAAAGAAAAATTCCAGATAAACAGGCACCTAATTGGTATGATCTTTTAATCTCAATGGCTTATTGTTCTGCAGTGACCAGTCGTATTACTTTAGCTACTGGCACAGTTGTATTACCTTTTCGAGACACAGTTATTCTTGCTAAGCAAATAGCTACATTAGATCAATTTTGTAATGGACGATTAATTTTAGGAGTTGGGCTTGGTGGTAATCGAGAAGAGTTTGAATTTATCAGGGCTAGGGATAAAAATACTCATCGTGGCAAGCTTTTTGATGAACAGATAGCGGCATTAAATCTTCTGCTTCGCCATGATGATGTTAGTTTTTCAGGGGAGTATGTTGAATTCAATAATCTATCGCTTAATCCAAAACCTACTAATCCCATTCCAGTTTATTTTTCGGGTAATGGGGTTTCATTATTTGAAAGGGTAGCAAAATGGGGAACTGGTCTCTTAATTCCAGTTGCAAAATATCGGATAGCAGCAAAAATAGAAAGCTTAAAGATTGAACTAGATAAAGTTGGGAGAGATATATCTGAGATAGATGTGGTCGGGCATACTTATACGAGTATAGCAAAAACCAATGAGCAGGCTATTAAAATGTTCAAAGAAAGTAGATTAGGTCGTCGATATAATGGCAAGGATATCGGTAAGGTTTTAGACGAAAATCTCATTGGGACACCAGTGGAAATCGCAGCTCATATTAATGAACTCGCTGGTGAAGGCATGACCCATTGTATTGCAACTAGTTTTGCTGTGGATACATTTGAGGAACTGAAAGAACAAGTGCAGATGTTTGTAGAAGAGGTTATACCTTTTTGTCGTTAGATACTGAAAAACAAATTTACTACATCGATACTATTAAAAGGCTATCTTAGAATATCACTTTTACCGCTGCATTTATTGCTGCTACTAATGGTCTTGGATAAACTCCGATTATAATAATCATAGAGAAGAGTAAAACAAGTGTAGCAGATGTGAGCAAAGGAGGTCTGATTGAATTATAATCGAGAGCCTCTTCTATGTACATCTGCCTAATAATAATCAGGTAGTAATAAAGGGATATTACGCTGTTTAGTATAGCTATGCTTGATAACCATAGTAAACCTTCGTTTGTGGCAGCTGTGAACAGATAAAATTTGGTGGTGAAGCCGGCAAATATTGGTAAGCCAGCCAATGAAAATAGAGATCCTGTAAATATCATAGAGACCAAAGGGGCACGCTTAGATAAACCTGCAAAGTCTTTAATCAACTCTTTCTGTGTGGCATTATAAAAAGTGATAATACATAAGAAGGCGGCTAGGTTACTTACCGCATATCCAATTAGGTGTAAAATTAGCCCACTTGATGCCAATTGAGATGGCAAAATAGAACTATCTTTTAGATTGGCGAGTGCGGCTATACCAATTAGGAGATAGCCTACTTGTCCGATGCTTGAGTAAGCGAATAGGCGTTTTATATTTCTTTGTGTAAGAGCCATCAAATTACCGAAAGTCATAGTAATTGCTGCAATAATTGCTATTATTATTTGCCATTCTCCTATTGCGGGTAATAAAGCTTCACCAAAAAGGCGCAGAATCAAGGCAAATACTGCAGCTTTTGCTCAAACAGCTAATAAAGCCGTTATTGGGGTTGGGGCACCTTCGTAAACATCAGGTGCCCACATGTGGAATGGTACAGCGGCAGCCTTAAATCCTAATCCTGCAATAAGTAGGATTAATCCAATTAAGGTTTGAAGATTAATAGAACCACCTTCTAATAAAATCATATTAGTTAATTGTTCACTTATACCATCGAAGCTCGTGGTACCTAGAGTCCCATAGATTAGGCTGATACCATATAGTAAAAGAGATGATGAGAATGCTCCTAGGAGAATATATTTAATTCCTGCTTCATTAGATTTAGGATTGAAACGGTTATAAGAAACCAGTATATAAAGAGTAAAGCTTAGTAATTCCAAAGATATATAAGCTGTGAGAAGTTCACCTGACATTGCCATCATGCTCATTGATAACAAGGAAAAGATAAGGAGTCCGTAATATTCTCCTTGGTGTGAAAGGTTCTTTTTGACAAATTCCAACGAGGATAAAATAATTATTACACCAATACCAATAAAAACACCTTTGAAAAATAGTGAATAAAGGTCTATTTTTATAATCCCTTCGTAAAGAGTAGAATTTTCTCCCCATAGAAAAGTCAGTGTGAAAATTAAGATTCCAAAGAGACCAAATATTGAAAAGTATGGCAATATCTGCTTTCTATGTTGAGGTAGCACAAGATCAAAGGATAATACTATGAAAGCTAATCCTGTAAGTAGAAATTCTGGTAATAAAAGAGTGAAATTATTACCTATCATATGGCCATTCCTTTCAATAAAGCCTTGATAGTACTATCAATTAATTTCAAGAATGGGAAGGGAACTAAGCCAATTATCAGTAAGAAGGATACCAATACACCAGTGGTCAAGCCTTCAAGTCTGTTGGCGTCTTTTATATCATCCCATTGTTTGTTAATAGGCCCGAAAAACACTTTCCCTATAAGTCTTAAAATATACGCAGCTGTTATAGCAGCGCCAATAATTCCTAATATTCCTATTATTAAATTTGTTTGAAATGCTCCAATAAAAATTAGTAGTTCCGCAATAAAACTACTTAACCCAGGTAGGCCAAGCGAAGCTAAGCCAGCGACAGTGAAAAAAGAAGCGGCTAATCCCATGCGCTTAGATAGTCCTTCTAGAATAGTAATATCTCTAGTATGGGTTCGTTCATATATAATTCCTACAACACCAAAAAATAGAGCTGTCATAATACCATGTGAAAACATTTGCAGAACTGCTCCACTGATGCCAAGTGGTTTAAGGGTAGCTAACCCCATTAGTACATAACCCATATGACTCACACTAGAGTATCCTATGACATATTTAAGATCTCTTTGAGCCATTGCTGAACATGCTCCATATAGTACGTTAATAGTTGCTAAGATAAGCAGAACTGGCATCCAGTCGATAGCACCTTCAGGTAGTAGAGTCATTCCTACCCGAATGATGCCAAACGATCCTAATTTCATTAAAACCCCAGCATGTAACATACTTACAGCAGTTGGAGCTGCAACATGGCCATCCGGAGACCAGGTATGAAAAGGCCATAAACCAGCCAGTACACCAAAACCTATGACTATCAGAGGGAAAACTACTTGTTGAAAGCCATGACTAAATTCAGCATCTTGAAGAGTCATAATGTTAAATGTACCCATTTCTGAATACGTATAGATAGACATAATTCCAATCCAAACAAGGATGCTGCCACCTACTAGGTATAGTACAAGTTTCATAGCGCCGTATTCTTTTGTACGTATAAAAGTTTTAAAAGTAGTATTACTTCCCCATATTCCTATCAACAGGTACATAGGTAATACTGCTAACTCATAGAAGAAAAAAAGGAAGAAGAGATCTATGCTTACAAAAACTCCATACACTCCCGCAACTAGAAGTAATAACAGTATAAAATAATCCTTAGTGTCCTTATTTATTTTCCAAGAAAGTCCAACAGCGGTGGTTATGATTATCCCGGTCAATAAAAGCATGAGTACCGCTATTCCATCAACACCTAGACTTAAACTAATCCCAATATTTTCTAACCAATTGTATTCTGATATGAATTGAAATCCCCCGACTGTGGAATCGTAATACACACATACATAAATACTTAATATTAATGTAGTAAAAGCAGTAGTCGCAGTTATCAATTTAATAATATTTGAATAATAGCTGGGGGTAAAAATAACCAGCGTCGCTCCAAGGAAGGGCGCAGTGATAATCATGCTCAGAATATATTTATCAACTATTTCCATTTAGTTTATATCCCATGTAGTACTAACTGAACAAATTATATGTTTAAGATATCTAGGTGGCTTTTCCGTCAGGTATTTTACAATTTTAAGTATCACTATCATTTCAGTATTATTTCCCATATTATTACCAAGGCTATTACACCCAATATCATTCCGGAGGCGTAACTATACATCTGGCCTGTCTGGAAGAAACGTAATCTATTGCCAGATTTCAGAATGAAATTTCCTAGACCATTTACGCCGGCATCATTAATGATAAGGCGATCAAACTTGGCAATTATCTCTGAAAAATGAATAACAAATATTCCTATTGAGAATTGCAATATTTCATCTATATAGTATTTGCTTTTGATCAATTTATACGCCCAACCTAGCTTCTTAGTAATCTTAGTACTTGAAATGGCCTCCTTGAAATATATTATGTACCCTAGGATGAAACTAAAAGTTACTAAAATTATCGATAAGCTTGTAATCCAAATCTTTGTTGAAGCAGGGCCTAGTTCAACATGAAACGTTGTTTCTAATCCATTAAATGCTTCACTCCATCCCGTAATAATAAATCCTAATAATCCTAAGAACATAGTAAACAAAGCTAGTAATATTAGAGGGACAGTTATTAGCAAAGGTGACTCTTTAACTTGTTCATTTCCTTTTGCTAATTTTCCAAATACAACTATAAAAAATAATCGGGCCATATATGATGCACTTAATAATGTAGCAAGTAATGCGAGTATTATGAAAATATAGTTACGGCCAGATAGAATTGATAACAATATCTCCTCTTTACTAAAGAATCCACTGAGGGGTGGAATTCCCGCCAGCGATAGTATGCCTATCGCAAATGAAAAGGTGGTAATTGGCATTCGTTTTCGAATACCACGCATTTTTAAAATATCTGTTTCTTTAGTACCGTGAGTTATACTGCCAGCAGATAAGAATAGAAGGGCTTTGCTAAATGCATGTATTAAAAGGTGAAAAATAGCAGCTCCGACACCAAAAGCACCTATGGAGACCATCATAAATCCCAAATGACTAATTGTGGAATAGGCTAGAATTTTTTTAAGATCTGTCATTACTAAAGCTATACTTCCAGCAATTAATGTTGTTGTAATGCCAATTATTGCAATAAGTAGAACTACAATAGGGGCCAATTCAAAAAGTGGAAATAGTCGTGCTATTAGGAAAACGCCAGCAGCTACCATAGTTGCAGCATGTATAAGAGCACTAACTGGGGTAGGACCTTCCATGGCATCAGGTAGCCAAATATGAAATGGAAACTGTGCCGATTTACCCATTGCACCGATAAATATTAATAACGTGGCAGCGGTGAGTGTACCTTGAGAAATCCCGCCACTTTCTGCTATATCAAAAATTGTTGATAACTCAAAACTACCGGTAGCTTTGAATAGTAGAATAATGCCTATTAGTAGTCCTACATCTGCAATACGAGTGGTTATAAAAGCTTTTTTTGCTGCTTCAGCAGCTTCCCGTTTCTCGTACCAAAATCCAATTAAGAGGTATGATCCTAAACCTACAAGTTCCCATGATATATAAGCAAGAATTAGATTATCTGCTAAGATCAATGTTAGCATTGCAGCAGCAAACATTGAGTGTATAGCGAAGTACCAATTATATCTTATCTCACCACGCATATATTCTAACGAGTAAACTTGTATGACAAAGGCTACTAATGTTACTAGACCCAGCATAGTTACAGATAGAGGATCTATTATAATACCCAAAGTGAAAATAGTAGTACCTACAGAGAACCAATCCATGCTGATGTTTTTGGGTCCATTGTTAACCATGTCGAATAACACATAGCAAAATATTAAGAACCCTAGAAATATGGCTGCGACTCCAATATAGGCAATTTTATTCTTATATTTTGGTAATATGTGATTCAGTACCAAAATAAAAACAAATGCTGCTAAAGTCACTACAGGCGCTAACCAAGCCCATTCCATTTTAACCTACCTTTAACAGATTATTTATTCTTTATTAGCATATATAATTCGTTAATATTTAATTG
>Ga0114996_10002251_pt1 | contig 25089 bp, 18 predicted proteins | sample ArcticOcean_MG_C_4_FD_87039 | JGI IMG/M metagenome (GOLD analysis project Ga0114996, IMG submission 87039) | Marine microbial communities from western Arctic Ocean - ArcticOcean_MG_CB4_134 | ecosystem: Environmental > Aquatic > Marine > Oceanic | place: Arctic Ocean: Canada Basin | collected... | reverse complement strand
CGCTCAGCCCTTGGTTGGCTATAAGTGCGTGAAATTGCAGGGAGAATTGGCCTTTTCGAGAGGATCGCATTGAGCGGGGACGCGGAAGAGCCGAAGCGGAAACCATCCATGCTCGTCACAGCGGGGATCTATGGCTCCGTGGGACTCGAGATGGGTCTCGCCGTCGGGCTGGGATACCTCCTCGGCGATTGGCTGGATGAGCGCTTCGACATTGCGCCCTGGGGCATGGTGCTGGGGCTATTCGCGGGGTTCGGAGCGGCAGTGAAGGCCATCGTTCGGGTCGGGATCCGGGCGAAGCAGGAAATGGAGAGCGATTGAGATGCTCAGTGCGTTGAACACCCATCGGTTCCTTGGACTCACCGAGCGCATCAATTTCGGGCTCTCGCTCGCGATGATCGGCGCTGGAGGCCTCCTGTGGGGTTGGACCTTCGCCCTCGCGAGCCTGGCGATGGGACTCGCGACGGGGATCATCAACTTTCGCCTGCTCTCCTGGTCCGTTCGTCGCATCCTCGGGGGGCGGAACCAATCGATGATGGCCATCGTGTTGGGCGGGAAACTGGTGCTCCTGGTCGTCACGTGCTTTGTGCTCGTGGTGATCGTGGATGCGGAGATCGTGCCGCTCCTCGCGGGGTTGACCGTGATGTACCTGGCCATCCTGGCCGGGGCGATGCAGACGATGGGCGGCGAGGAACCCGCCGAGTTGGAAGGATGAGCAGCATGTTCGGCAGTCGACGAGTGGTTTTGGGTGTCTGTCTCCTCACGCTCTTGAGCGTGGGGGCGCCAGCGCTTGCGTCGGGAGGCCACGGCGCTGAGGGAACGGTCGCTCTCGAGGATCATTGGCACCTCCTCCATCAATTTGTCCCCGGGTTGTCTGAGAACATCCAAGCGATGCTGGGACAGACCTGGTTGACCAATAGCGGCGCGAGCAGGGCGGCGCATATCGAGATGCTGGCCCTGGCCTGTCTTTTTCTGCTGGGTCTCGGCTATTTGGCTTCCCGGCGCATGCGGGACCCCGAGCGGGCGCTCGCGCCCGAGGCGAGCTTCACGCCGACCGTGTTTTTCGAGCTCACGGCGGGCGGAATCTTCGGGTTGATGTGCAAGATGATGGGACGCGAGAAAGCCCTCGACACCTTCCCGGTGGTGGGCTCGCTCATGGTGATCATTCTCGTCGGAAATCTGATGGGGATGGTTCCCGGGTTCGTGTCGGCGACCGATAATTTGAACACGACGCTGGGTCTCGGTCTTACCGTCTTCTTTCTCACGCATTATTACGGCGTGAAGTACAACGGGATGGCTTATTTCAAGCACTTCATGGGGCCACTCTGGTGGCTGGCACCCCTGATGCTGCCCATCGAAATCATCAGTCATCTGGTGCGCCCCATGTCCCTCGCGTTGCGCTTGATGGGAAACATGGTGGGAGACCACAAGGTTCTGGGGATCTTTTTGGGGTTCGGTTTCTTGATTCCGCTCCCCGTGATGTGTCTGGGCATGCTTGTCTGCATCGTTCAGGCGCTCGTGTTCTGTTTGTTGACGGTGGTGTATTTCTCCATGGCTGTGGAGGATCTGTCCCACCATTAGAAATTTTTTGAATGGCCCTCCCTCCCGTCCACGTCGGCCGGAGGGGGTAGGGTGGAGCCCAACTGGCTCCATGAAGGAGGAAGGCTCATGTCCGGGTTGAAGAAGACGATGATGACGTTGATGTTCACGGCGCTGAACATCGTCCTGGTTGTTCCGATGGCGTTTGCGCAGGCCGGCGGTAGCGCCGACAACGTCAACACCGTGTACGGGTACCTCGCGCTTGGCGCGGGTCTGGGCATCGGCCTCGCCTGTATCGGTGGAGGCATTGGTCAAGGAATGGCTGCTGCAGGGGCCCTCGAGGGAATCGCTCGTAACCCGGGCGCTTCCGACAAGGTGTTCACGCCGATGATCCTCTGTCTCGCGCTGATCGAGTCGCTGGTGATTTACGCGCTGGTGATCTCCTTCATGCTGGTCGGGAAGATCGAGCTCGGCGGCTGATTGTATCGTATTGGATGGGGGGGCTCTTCGTTCGCGGGGGGCCCTCTTTTTGTTTTGGGTCTCGGCGGGAGGAGGGCATCCGGTGACGGAACCCAGTGAACATGCACGGCGCGTGGTGCTGGCGAGGAGCGTCGAGGGACTCCCCGACTCCTGGTCACAAGCGCCCGGCATGGAGCGCCTCGATCAGCTCCTCGAGCACCCGAAGGCGGCCGCGCTCATCGGCGGATTTCGTCCCGATGAGCTGCATTTCATCATCCATGACATCGGCCTGGAGAGCTGCATTGACCTGCTCTCCCATGTCACGCCAGAGCAGTGGACGGGTCTGGTCGATTTCGACGGCTGGCGCGCGGATCGCGTGGATCTGGCTCGCTTTCAGGACTGGTTCGAGGCGGCGCTGAAGAACCAACTGGAGACGGCTCAGGCGCTGATCCAGTCGGCGGATCCCGAGTATCTGATCGTCGTGCTCCGCGGGATTGGCGAGGTGTACACGAAGGATCTTGAGCTCGATGAGGTCCCGGACAGCCTGGAGATCCTCACGAGCCCAGACTTTGCATTCTATGTCCTGATCCCCCGGGGGCATGAACGCATTTCGCTGGTCAAGCAGCTCCTGGACGTCGCATATGCCATCTCCCCAGACTACGGACGCAAGCTCCTGCTGGCCTGTACGATTGAGCTTCCCACGGCCCTCGAGGAGACCTGCTTCAAGTTCCGGTCCGGGAGGCTCGCGGATCTGGGATATCCCGATCCCGAGCACGCCGTAGAGGCGCTCGCAGTCGTCGATGTGCCCTCCTTTCGTGCCCGGCTCCTCGAGTCGTTGGATTCCAGCGAGGCGACGGGGCCCGTGGTCTCCCAGGATCTCGCGGTCCACGGAATGGTGCTTGCCGCTGCTGATCGTGGCCCTTTCCTCGGGGAGGTTCTCGCGGTCTCGTCGGATGCGAATGTCGCGTTCAACACCGCCCAGGCGCTCGTCTATCTCGCCCATCGTCTCCTCGTGGCGACGGGAGCGGATCTCGGGGATCCTGAGGCGAATCAATGGGCCCATCGGCGCGCCGTGGCGCACGTGAGCCTGGGACTCGAGCGCCTCGCTGAAGGCGATCCGCAGCTCGGTTCGCGCATCCTCAAGAAGACCTGGATCAACGATCTGCACCGCGTGGGACACACCCTCGTCCACTCCCTTCAACAGCGCGCTCGGAGAGTGGTCGTCGCGTCGGGTGGAGCCTCGGGATATCGGCTCCATGAGTCGGCGTTGATGGATCTCCTGGAGGCCCTCGCGGATGAACCTCCGCGTCGGGTGGAGGGGATGGACGCGACCGGGCATCCACAGCGGGTGTTCATCTCGTCGTCTGAAGAGCTGCATGCGGTGGAGGAGGCGCTCTTCCGAGCAGAGGTGGTCGTCGCGTGGTTTGAGGGAGCGCTTGGATTCAGTCTGGAGGCGCTCAACGCCGCGGGCTGGGCCGATGCGACGGAAGACGATCGCAAGCACATCCGCTTTTCTGCCCTCCTGCTCACTCTGCTCGCGAACCAGACCACGGGGAAAGGGCTCGTGTTTGAGCCGGTCACCTCTGGCGGGCTTGACCGCTTCGCGCAGGTCATTCTCGAGGAGAAGAACGGTCGTCGCGTCTTGCGCTTGCAGTTGATTGAGCGACTCTCCGAAGGCCTCCTCCCTGGGGAGACCTCCGGTGCGGACTCCCGGGCACGGCAGCATATCCATGCGTTCGTGCAGGGATGCTTCGAGGATTTTGCGGCTGCCGTGGCGGACGTGCCGCCCGGCGAGCCGCTCGATCCGCGCGCGTTGGGCGGGATCGTGCTGCACGTCACTGGGTCTCTGGGACACGGTTGAGATGGAGGAGGGAACCGAGCCACAGGAGTCAGGTGGACTCCATCGCTCTCGACTCCTCGCTTGGATTCTCCTGCCAGTGATCTCTCTGGCCGTGCTTCTCCCGGGTCTCGGCACGAATGGGCTGTGGGATCCCTGGGAAATGCAGGCCTCCCACGTGGCTCGCACTCTCTCCGGCCCGGCTCGGGTTGTCGTGATGGAGGCGCCGCAGGGAAGCCTCCCCAAAGACCCCCTCTCCGCCGTGCTCCCGGTGGCGACGACCGTGGACGCGATTCTGGGGTCCGATGGCGAGGTCTGGAAAGCGAACCGCTTCCTCAATACGTCGCAGCTTCGCGCCCACGCGCCGGGGCGTTCACGTGTTTTGAAGGAGGGGTTGAAGGTCCTCCAGAAGCATCTCTTCCATGCCGCTGTGTTGGATGCTGGGCTGTGGATGGACTCTCCCTCCGATCAGAAGGGGGCGGATCGCCTCATCGCGGATCTTGCGCAGATGGTGGATGCACACGCAGGGATGCGGATGATCCTGCTGGTGGGTCCACTCGGCGAGGATTGGGATGCGCTTCAAGCGTCGATTCACGCGAGCGAAGAGTCGCAGGGCGTGGCGTTTCCCTCCGTCGTTCAATGGCTTCGGGAGTCTCCGACTGAGGAGCGGCTCGGCGCGGCCCTCGAGGGCATCGAATCCGATGTGTTCTGGCGGGCGCAGTTTCTCCGAGATGGCGCCGTGCGCTCCATCCCGATGTTGTCCAATTGGCTCGTGGCGCTCAGCGGGTCCTGGCTGGGATTCTCGGAGTTCTCTCAGCGCCTTCCCGGGCTCCTGATCGCTCTGCTCGGCCTCGGGCTGGTGTTGGGGATCGGCACCACCTTCTACAATGCTCGAACGGGCGTTCTGGCGACCCTCGTGTTGTTGACGACCCCCTTGTTTTTCACCTCGGCCCGCGTGGTCGGCGGCGACATCCTCCAGGGCGTTCTCCTGTTGGCGGCCATTGGAGTCCTTGGCATGTGGTGGTCCGGGCGCTGGCGATCCGGGTCGTCTCTCGCGCTCTTTGTCGTGACTGCCATCCTCCTCTTTCTCTCCGATGGTCTCCATGCGTTGCTCGGCCTCACGCTCCTCGTCGGAGCGTATGGGTTCGTGCAGAGAGACTCCCGTTCCGTCGTGAGGCGTGCCTTGGCCGCGTCTCTCCTTCTCTTTGGATGCGGCGTCCTGTTGGTGTTCATTCCGGAGGATTGGACCGTTTTCCATCACTTCCGTTTCATGCATCGACTCTATTCGGAGGGGCCGAGCGCGGATCTGAGGACCTTCGAACACTTCATTCGCCAAATGGGTTTTGGTCTCCTTCCCTGGAGCGCCTTGCTTCCCCTCGCGCTGGGCGGATTGGTGAGGCTCCGGGATCGCGAGAGCGAAGAGTCAACGTCCTCGGGATGGACCCCCGACTCCTTCCCCATGCTCCTCTTTCTCGGGGTTCTCGTGCCGACCCTGCTGCATATGGCGACCCTGCGGGATTTCTCTCACCTGGTCCTGCCCGTCGCCCCCGTTGTGGCGCTTGTGGTCGCGCTCCTTCTGGCGGAGTGGAGCCATCGTCAGGTGTTTTCAGGAGCGCCCTTCGCGGCGCTCCTCGTGTTTGTTCTCTTCGTCCTCCTGCTCCACGATCTGAAATCCTCTCCCGCGCCGCTCCTCGAATTTGTCGCGAGCGACCCTCCCTTTGATCGCAAGGATGGGGCGGCTGTGTTTCCTGGAGATGTGGGCGCTGGCGCCCTGCTGCTGGGGGCGGGCGCCGTGGCCATGGCGGTCGTGGTGAATCACCTCGGGGGGCTCACGCGGCTGGGGCTGAGTGCCGTGCGCTGGCTACGCGCTCCTCTGCCCTTTGCGCTCGGAGCGCTGGCTCTCTGGATCGCGTTGATCGCCCGCTGGGTCGCCGGGATGATGCTCCATTTTCGGGACGCCTTCTCCCTCTCGACGGCTTCGACCCTGCCGGAGGCGGAGCGACTCTTCACGCGGGATCTCATGCAACGCCCCGAACATGTCGGGTTGCTCGTGCTGCTGGTGCTGCTGGTGCTCCGTGGGCTCGTCGTGGCGACGCCGCCTGGACGTCGCTGGGCGTCCGGGTTTCCGAACCCGCTGCGATCCATCGCGACCCGCTGCGGGGCGGTCGTCGGGCTCGTCGGAGACGGATGGTCCCGGGTCGTCGCGGTGGCGCTCGCGGCGGGGCTCCTCTTCGCGTCCGCGGTCTGGGGAGTCGGTGGAGGAGAAGTCGATCCTCTGACGCAGGCCCTCTTCGTGGGTTTCCGGGATCCGGGAACTCTCGTCCTGCTCCTCGGATTTCTCGCGTTGCTCCTGCGAAGCCGCCTCGGCGGGGTGCCCATCCTCGGGGCGTGGATTCAGCGCTGGCCTTCGGGCGCCGTGGGAGTGTTCCTCGCTCTTGCTCTCCTCCTCGCGTATCTCGGAATCGTACTGGTTCGAACGCTTTGGATCGCGCCTCTGGAGGTTTGGATCGCCGTCGGGGTCTTGATGGCCGTTGGCTGGCGCGCAATCGCCTCCCGGCGCGAGCCGAAGGACGTTCTCCTGGCGGTGGCGGTGCTGGCCAGCGCCTGGGGTTTCGCCGTCATGGGACCGCTCGTGATGCATTGGGCCACCCTTTCACCGACCTTTCATCCGGAAGGAGATGAGGGCGTGATCTTCCGCGTGTTGTTGACGTCCCGCATGACGCTTGCGCTCTTCGCGCTCTGCGTGGCCTTCGGTCTCAATGGATTGTTCGACCGCATTCCCCGGATGGCTCCTTGGGCCGAGCGCGCTTCCAGCGCGATGCGCCGTCTGGAATCGGGTCCAGTTACCGTGGGAATCCTCGTGATCGGGGCGCTCGGCATGGCGGTCGCTCAGACGGGTCCCATCGCTTCTGAATTGAGCCTCCACGTGAGCCAGAAACACATCCTGGAGCGTTGGCATGCCTCCTCCACGGATCCCGAGGCGCGTGCGTCGCTGTTCAAGCATGGGAACTTCACCTCGGGAGACGGCGCCGTGAACTTCTACACGGTGGACGTTCCGGAGGTCTCCGATGCGCGCCAGATGCTGGATCTCCTGGCCCGCACCCGGGACGGCGTCGCTCGCGTCCGGGACGCGGACGGGCGCTCTCGCCTCGAGGTGTTTGGGGGGTGGAATCCAGCCAATGATCAGGACGGGGATGGGAAGCGCGACTGGCTCGCCGTGCGTGGCTTCGCGGAGGAGGTTCGCTCGGGACTTCTCATCGATCGCGACCAGGCCTGGGAGCCCAATCAATGGAGGGGTCATCTCCTCATCGACTCGTCTGGTCGAGCGTTTCCGATCGAGAGCAACACCAGCGACACCCTCAAGATCCGGGGTCGGCCAGCCTCGGGAGGAGCGAACTCCGCCTCCAGCCGCTACGCCATCGACGATGCCCGCGCGGTCGATCATCGGGCGACGGGCGCGTCCAATGAGCGCGTGTTCTTCATCCTTGGTGGAGCCAATTTCAGCGAATTGAACGACAAGTTTCGCAAGCGAACGGACGGGCGGCACATCTCGGTGCTCGATGACCGCTCCTCTCGGTTCGTGCTCGCATCGAGTGCGCTCGGCGAAGGCGAGGAGAACCAGAACCGGATCGCGAAGCACGTGCTGACGCGGGAGCAGTTCGAGGCCTTGGAAGGGGTGGAGCCGCGCAAGGTCGCGTTCGGAGATGAGCTGGTTCTCATCGGGGTGCAAGTGCATACGGGGAAGGTGCGGCGCAAGGACGAGTTTTCCCTCTCGCTCTACTACGAGGTCTTGAAGACGCCGAAGACGAACTGGAAGGTCTTCATGCACATCGAGCGTCCGGGAACCACGAACCGCATTCACGGCGATCACTATGTGCTCAACCAGGCGCCCAACAAGAGCCAGAAGAAATGCGAGGGGTGCTTCCGTGCGCGCCATTGGCGACCGGGAGACATCATCGTGGATCGCTACAGCGCAAAGGTGACCAGCGGGACTCCATCTGGGAGCCAGGAGGTCTGGATGGGATTCTTCAACAAGGGCACGGACAAGCGCTTGCCCGTCAAGTCCTTCGAGAGCCCCGTCAAACACGATGGCTCCAACCGGGTCAGCGTGGCGCGCTTCTCGGTGCGCTAGCGCTCCCGGAATTCTTGCTGCTTCGGACCCGGGTATTCGACGCTCCTCCGCTGCTGTGGTAAGCACAAAGCATGGCGTGGACGGCTCAATCCATCGAATGGGGCATGGCTGCGGCGTTCGTCTGGGGCGCTCTGTGGGGCTCGTTCATCAACGTGGTGATCCATCGGCTTCCGCTGGGGATTTCGCTCGTGCATCCGCCCTCGCGCTGCCCTCGTTGCGAGACGCCCATCCGTCCCATCGACAACATCCCGATCCTGGGGTGGATCCTGCGGCTCGGCCGCTGCGCTTCTTGCGAGGCGTCCATCTCGATCCGATATCCGGTCGTCGAGGCGATCTCTGCGATGCTGGCCGTGGCGGTCTGGCTACGCGTCGCCGCCGAGTATGAACCCGGCACGACGCCGGATGCGTTGCTCCCGATCTTGAGCGCCGTCCTTCTCTTCGCCTTTGTCGGCGGGCTGCTGGCGCTCACGTTCATCGATCTCGAGCATCGGATTCTCCCGCACATCCTCACGCGCCCCTTCATGGCTGCGGGTGTTGTCGCGAGCCTGGTCCTGGAGCCTGTGACACATGTCGGCTGGCAGGACAGCGCGATAGGACTCTGCCTCGGCGCGGGCGTCGTTCTCGCCATCATGCAGGCGTACTATCTCGTGCGCCGCCGGGAAGGCATGGGCGGAGGAGACATCATGCTCATGGGGCTCCTCGGGGCTTGGCTGGGATGGGAGTCCCTGCTTTGGGTTCTCCTCGGAGCGTCGGTCCAGGGGACCCTGGCAGCGGTCGTCGTTCTCCTGCTCGGGCGGAGCGATGCCCTCGTGGACCCGGAGATGGAGGAGGCGCCCGAGAGCGTGGGTGGCCTCTCGCTCCCCTTCGGTCCCTTCCTCGCTTTGGCGGGTCTCGAGTGGTTGTTCTTCGAGCCGTGGATTCGGGAGACGATCTACGGTGTCTACGGTCTCGGCTAGGCCATGGTCATGATCAATCTCCGAACGAAGGTTCTGCTCTCCCTCGCTGGGGTCGTTGTGCTCGTCGCGGGTCTGCTGCTGGTGTTCGCCGTGGATCTCTTTGGAGGGCTCCTTGACGAGGAGCGCATCCAGCATCAGCACGAGCTCGCCGACATGTTCGCCGAGGAGCTGCGGGAGCTGGACGTCCACGCACCGCTCGCGCGCACGCGTGCGCTCAATATTATCCGCAATCGCTCCGGACTGCAGGGCATCTTCATCGTGAACCCATTCGGGGATGCGCTGGGGCTCGGGGAGCGGGAGGCGCTGGCGCAGCTGGCGACCAATCTGCCGCTCTGGGATCTCGTGGAAGGGCGCGTGAAGGGGGCGCTCGTCGTCGGGGAAGATGGTCGCTCTCGGGTGGCCGCGCTCGCAGCGATTCTGGACGAGGAGAGTCGGGAGGTCGGCCACCTCCTGGTGATCTCTCCCGTCGATGTGGCGGACCGGCACTACAGCGAGGGGATCGCGCTCCTGGTTCTCTTTACGCTGCTCCTGAGCGTCCTCATGGTCGGCGTGGGCGCATTCATGCTCGATCGCATCGTAGTGCGACCGTTACGGCGCTTGATTCGGGCTACGGAGCGCGCTCAGGGAGTGGAGGGTTCGGCCTCCCGTGAGACGATTCAGCGCGCTTCCTCCGCTCCTCCTCCCTCCGACGATCTCATGCGGCTCGAGGGCGCCCTCGCGCGCCTGCGGGATCGGATGGCGACGACTCGGGTTCAGGCTGCCGTGTCCGCGCGTGAGACCCGCTCGGTCGATCGGGCGCTACGCTCTGCGCAGGAGACCCTCGTTCGAACGGAGAAGCTGGCCTCCGTGGGGGTGCTGACCGCGGGCATCGCGCATGAAATCGGGAATCCGATCGGGATCATCCTGGGATTTCTCGACGTCCTGGGTGCGCCGGAGTGCGAGGTTTCGGATCAGGAGAAGGCGCTGGAGCAGATTCGGCTCGCCACGGAGCGGATCGACACGCTGATACGGGATCTACTTCGGTTCTCCCGGGCGACGGAGAGTCACGATGGGGAGAGCGTGGCCGACATCTCCGGGGTGATCGAGCGCGTCTTGCAGCTGCTCTCGCCTCAAAAGCGTCTGAAGCGCATCGTCATCGGGACGGAGGATCTCACGCCGGGGCTTCGGGCGGAGATCGAACCCGAGAAGCTCGAGCAGATCCTGGTCAATCTGATCTTGAACGCCGCGGACGCGATGGGGTCCGAGGGCTCTCTTCGATTGCGCTCCGAGATCATGGGACCCCATGTTCACGTCGCGGTATGCGATGGAGGCCCTGGAATTCCCGCGGGGAAAGAGGAGCGTATCTTCGAGCCCTTCTTCACCACCAAGGTCGAGGGCGAGGGGACAGGGCTCGGCCTCGCCATCAGCCGGCATATCGCGGTGAGTCATAACGGCGATGTCTATGTCGAGAGCACGGGCCCTGAGGGGACCACCTTCATCGTCCAGCTCTGGCGTGAAGACTGGGATGCCGTCGACGATGACTCGGCGAACAAGCCATGAGATCCTGAATTATTTGCGAGGGGCATGCAATCCGCGTGGAGAGTCCGCAATAATTGCGATACTCTGCGAATCCACGGGAGTGTTTCATGAGTCTCAACGTATTGGTGATCGACGATGAGGAGGGCTTCTGCGCGATGCTGCAGAGCCTGCTGACCCAGGAGGGTTTCATCGTCACGACCGAGACCTCGGCGACCCAAGGCCTGGCCCGCGTCCACGAAGAGCAGTTCGATGTGGTGCTCTGTGACGTGCAGATGCCCGGCATGGATGGTCTCGGGTTTCTCGAGGCGATTCGGGAGCATGCGCTCGAACTGACTGTGATCATGATGAGCGCCTACGGGACGGTGGAGGTCGCTCTGAAGGCGATGAAGGCGGGCGCGTACGACTACATCTCGAAGCCATTCAACCGAGATGAGATCGTCTTGACCCTTCGCAAGGCGGCTGAGCGCCTGGAGCTGCGCGCCGAGAACGCACGTTTCATTCGCAAGATCCATGATCTCGAGGGTCCATTCGAGGAGATGGTCGGTGAGTCCGAACCCATGCGCAGGCTCTTCGCCACGATCGACAAGGTGGCTCCCTACAAGAGCACCGTGCTCTTGATGGGGGAGAGCGGCACGGGGAAGGAGCTCGCGGCCCGTGCGATTCATCGGCGCTCGGGCCGGACTTCGGAGGCCTTCGTCGCCGTGAACTGCGGCGCGATCCCCTCCCAGCTTCTGGAGTCCGAGCTCTTCGGTCATCGGAAGGGGGCGTTCACGGATGCCCGGAAGGACAAGGCCGGGCTCTTTGAAGAAGCCTCGGGCGGGACCCTCTTTTTGGACGAAATCGGCGAGCTTCCGCTGGAGATGCAGGTGAAGCTCCTGCGGGTGCTGCAGGAGGGTGAGGTCCGCCCGATCGGTGCGAGTAAGCCGCGGTCCATCGACGTTCGCATCATCGCTGCGACCGTCAAGGACCTCGAAGAGGAGGTTCGCGGAGGGCGCTTTCGGGAAGATCTCTTCTATCGGCTCCACGTCGTGCCGATCCACATGACTCCCCTGCGAGAGCGGATCGAGGACATTCCGCTGCTCACCGCGTATTTCCTGGAGCGCTTGAACCTGCGGTTGGAGACCCAGATTCGGGAAGTGGGGCCGGCAGCGATGCGACGTCTCATGGGGCATTCCTGGCCCGGGAACGTGCGGGAGCTGGGGAACACCCTCGAGCGGGCGATCGTGCTCTCGGAGGGGGACGTCATCAGCATCGATTCTCTCCCGGATGCGATGCTCGATCGCAAGGACCCGATCACGGCGACGCTTCGCTCTGGGGAGCTCTCCGTGAAGAAGACACAGCGCATCATCGAGAGCGAGTTGATTCGCCGTGCGCTCAAGCAGACCGGTGGCAATCGCACGCAGGCTTCCAAGCTCCTGGAGCTGAGTCATCGGGCGTTGCTCTACAAGATCAAGGACTACGGATTGACTGACCTCTAGGGTCACGATGGGGAGATGTGGATGAGGATTCAGGCATTCGGGCGCACGTTCGCGGCGTTGTCATGGGTGGCGTTTGTGGGCTGCGCAGGAGGAGGGGACGGATCCTCGGGTGGTGAGGAGACGGGCGAGAGGCTGGATGTCCAGTTCGCGGAGTCGGGGGAGGAGACGGGAGATGTCGCCGACGTCAGCGAGGACACCGAGGACGCTCCCGTCCCCGATGACGTGTTGGGATCGGAAGACATCCAGGACGTGGATGAGGCGGATGTCCCTGTGGAGTGGCCCATCATCGTGATCAACGAAGTGCTGGTGAAGGCGGACGGCAACTTTCCGGATTGGATTGAGTTGACCAGCATGCACGGCGAGACGGTCGATCTGGCCGGCTGGGGAATTCGAGATGAGCTCAACGCCCATGACTATCTGCTGCCGGAAGGCACGATCCTCGAGGCGTTCTCCTACAAGGTGATCTGGGGCAAGGGCGGGGACCAGGAATTGACCATGGATTTTGGCTTCAAGGTGGACGCGAAGGCGCGCCTGTTCGCCCCCGATGGGACGCAGGTGGATGAGGCCGACTGGGAAGAGGGAGACGCGCCGGCGGGGACCTCCTGGGGGCGATTCCCCGACGGATTTGGGGAGTTTCAAACGCTCACGGAGCCGACTCTTGGCAAAGTGAACAAGCCTCCCGCACAACCGGCTGATTCCGGGGAAGACGCGCCCTGAACGCATCTACGACGTGGGCCTTCCCTCCTGCGGATTGGGAGGGCATGCTGGCCGCGTGATCACCGAATTCTCCCTCCTTGAGACCCCGTATCTGGAGGTGGCGCTGCCGCTTCCGCTTCGGACGATCTTCACCTATTCCCGACCCGCGGACCTGCGAGTGAGCGCGGGGATGCGCGTGATGGTGCCCTTCCGAAATCGTCGGATGACCGGATACGTGGTCGCGGGAGTCGGCGCGGCGCCGGCGGGCGTGAAGGCGCGTCCCGTCGTGGACGTGCTCGATGATTCGCCCCTCTTCAATGGGGAGCAGCTGGAGCTCTATCGCTGGATCGCCCGCTACTATCACGAGGCGCTCGGCGAGGTGATTCGCGCGGCGCTTCCCGCCGGACTCGAGCAGTCGGAAGAGCGCGTGATTCATCTGAGCGATGTCGGGAGGGAGCGCCTGGACGCGGTATTGGACAATCTCCAACATGGCGATCGAGCGATCCTCGACGCGTTGGGCTCGGGCGAACACGCGCTGGAGGCGTTCAGTCGCGATCAGCGGATCCCCATCCCGCGGTTGCGGGAGCTGGCGGACCAGGGCCTCCTCGCCATCGTCACGCGTCGAACCCAGGCGGCTGCGCGGAAGCGATTGGTGCGCGTGGCCTGTTTCCTGGCGGAGCCGACGCGTCCCCCGGTCTCGAAAAAAGAGACGGCCGTCCTCGATTCGCTTCGGGAGGAACGGGCGATTCCCATCTCCGTGTTGAATCGTCGGTTCAAGAACGTGAAGGCGAACGTGGACCGACTCCAGGCCTCCGGGGCCATCACGGTCGAAGAGCGCCGCGTGTTTCGGGACGTGGTGCTGGGCGGGGGAGATGAGGGCGCGTCGGCGTCTCCTCTCGCGCTCACGGAGGAGCAGGGGCCGGTGGTGGAGCGCCTGATCGCGGCTGTTCAAGCCGGCGGCGGAAGCTATCTCCTCCATGGCGTCACGGGGAGCGGGAAGACGGAGGTCTACCTTCAGGTGATCGCGGAGGTTCTCGCGGGGGGGCGCGGCGCGATCGTGCTCGTCCCCGAGATCGCGCTCACCCCCCAGCTCGTGAGTCGATTCACCGCTCGTTTTGGAGAGCAGATAGCGGTCCTTCACAGCGGCCTGTCTCCGGGAGAGCGCCTCGACCAATGGAGTCAGATCGCGTCCGGTGATCGCTCCGTGGTCATCGGGGCCCGTTCGGCGATTTTTGCCCCTCTTCCCGCGTGTGGACTGATCGTGGTGGATGAGGAGCACGAGACCAGCTTCAAGCAGGAGGAGCGTCCCCGGTACAATGCTCGTGATCTCGCGCTGGTTCGCGGGAAGCTCGGAAACTGCACCGTCGTTCTGGGGTCTGCGACGCCCAGCCTCGAGACGCATTTCAACGCGCTGCAGGGGAAGCACGAGCATTTGAGGATGCGGGAGCGTGTGCACTCCCGCGCGATGCCCGCCGTCGAGGTCGCGGATCTTCGAATCGAGGCTCGCGTGGGACCGAATGGATTGCTGACGGAGCGTCTCGCGGTGGCGTTGAAGGAGACGGTGGCTCGAGGGGAACAGGCCATTCTCTTCATCAACCGCCGTGGGTTCTCCTCCTTTGTCCTCTGTCGCTCGTGTGGATATCTCCCGGAGTGCAATGCCTGCAGCATCTCCCTCAGCCACTCCCGTCGGCAGGGAAGCCTCCGATGTCATTATTGTGGTCATTCGGAGGGCGTGCCGTCGATCTGTCCGAAGTGTCAGGAGGGGGTTCTCGAGCCTGTCGGATTTGGAACGGAGCGCGTCGAAGAGGACGTGGCCACGCTCCTCGGGCCCGAGGTCGGGATCTCCCGAATGGATCGGGATACGGCTCAGGGAAAGGGTCTTCAGCGGATCCTCGAAGCCTTTCGCTCTGGAAAGACGAGGGTGTTGGTGGGGACGCAGATGGTCGCGAAGGGGCACGATTTCCCCGGCGTCACCCTCGTGGGAGTTCTGCTCGCGGATCATGGCTTGAAGTTTCCGGATTTCCGGGCGAGCGAACGTACGTTTCAGCTGGTCACGCAGGTCGCGGGTCGTGCCGGGAGAGGGGAGAAGCCAGGGCGCGTTCTGGTGCAGACCTACGATCCCGAGCATCCGAGCTTGAAGGCCGCGATGAAGCACGATGTGGAGGCGTTCCTTTCGGAGGAGCTGCCCGTACGCGAGCTGCGCGGTTATCCACCCCATGCACACCTCGCGCTCGTGAAGGTCACGGATACGGACGCCGAGCGGGCGGAGCGCGTCGCACGCGGTCTCGTGGAGCATCTGGCGCCCCTCGCGGAGCGTCATCGGGTGTGGGTGTTGGGTCCGGCGTTCGCGCCGATTCAGCGCATCAAGAACAAGACGCGGGTGCAGGTGCTCCTGAAGAGCGCGGATCGCGATGCCCTTCATCGGGTGCTCACGATGCTGGACACCCATGTCGACGCTTGCCATTTGGCTGGAACCGTCGCGTTGGATGTGGACCCCCACAGCCTCCTCTGAGAGATTTCATTGTCCGGGGGCCTCGTCCGTCGATTCCGAGTTTGGGGAACGGTGGAAGCCAGGGTACACTGATCCGGTTCGCCAAAGGAGCAGTGCATGGGTGTGACCATCATTCAGAAGAGCGACTTGAGTCGACCCAAGCGCAATCCACGGATTGGATTGAGCCTCGCGGGCGGAGCGATCAGCGGAGGGGCCTTCAAGCTGGGCGGTCTCATCGCGCTCAACAGCTTCTTCGTGAATCGGAAGATCACGGAATTCGACCTGTATCTGGGGATCTCGGCGGGCGCGTTCCTCGCCGGGCCCATCTCTGCAGGTATCGCGCCGGAGGAGCTCTTCCTCAGCCTCTCGGGCAACAGCACCAAGATCGATCAGTTCAAGCCCACGGACTTCTATTGGCCCAACTACCATGAGTTCGTGGGCAAGCCCATGAAGCTGGGGCGTGATGCCCTCGCGTTCCTTCCGCAGGTGGCGGGGTTGAGCTATCGCTTTCTCCGGCGAAACCGCCGGGACCTGAGCGAGCAGGCGCGGACGCTCGTCGACAAGCCCACCCTGAAGAACCTCGAATCGCTTCTGGAGCCGTTGATCCTCGACATTCTCAAGGGGACGGACCTGCCGCATGTGTTCAGCTATCTGCCGACTGGCGTGTTCGACAACTCCCGCATTGAGAAGTTCATGCGCCGCAACCTCGAGTCGAACGGCCTCCCGAACAACTTTCGATTGATGCATCTGGAGCGGAAGAACTCGCTTTACATCTGCGCGACGAATCTCGATACGGCCGAAGGCGTCGTGTTCGGGCACGATGAGGATGACAGCCTCTCGATCAGCCAGGCGGTGCAGGCGTCCACGGCGATCCCCGGGTTCTTTCGTCCGGCGCACTTCAACGGCGTGGACTACGTCGACGCGGCGATTCGAAAGACCGCGAACATCTCCACGATCGTCGGCAAGGGCGCGGATCTGATCATCGCCTACAACCCCTTCCGTCCCTTCGTGAACACGATGGCAGACGAGATGCTCGGAGGGGTCCGTTCCATCTCCGACATGGGCTTCATCTCCGTGTTGAACCAGACCTTCCGCACGCTTTTGGCCTCCCGTCTCCGGGTCGGACTCGATCGACTGCGCATGGATCCGAGCTTCAACGGAGATGTGATCCTGATCGAGCCGAGCGAGAGCGATTTGAAGTTCTTCAACATGAACCCGCTCGCGTTTTGGAACCGCCATGACGCGGCGCTCCATGGGTTCAAGTCCGTGAAACGCTCGCTGGAGCAGAACTATCCGAAGCTCGTGCGCATCTTGAAGGCCTATGGGATCACCACGGATCTCGACGATTTGCGGGAGAGCGCGCTGTCCATGGGCATCGCCTCGCATCAGAACCGAAGGGCGGGTCACGACGACTCGCCCGCAGCGCGCTTGCGCGTCGTGAAGTAGCGTGCTTCGAGGGAATGGCATGGGGGATCAACTCGACACGGATGCTCTCAACGCCGTGCTTCTCGATATCGAAGGCACGGTCTGTCCGATTGATTTTGTCTACGACGTCCTCTTCCCCCATGTGCGCGATCAGCTCGACGCCTTCACCCGGGAGGATTGGGGAAGCGAGGCGATGGAGGGTGACCTCGCGATGTTTCGTGCACAGGCGCTCGCAGATACCGAGGCCGGCCTCGAGGGGATCGTCCCCATCGCGGGGGACGCTGAGACGCCGGAGGCTGTCCGCGCCTCTCTCGTGGCCAATGCGCTGCAACAGATGAACTCCGACCGGAAGACCACGGCCTTGAAGGCCATCCAGGGACGGATCTGGCGTGGGGGATACGAGACTGGGACGCTGCGCAGCGTGGTGTTCGACGATGTGTTGGTGGCTCTCCGCGCCTGGAACGCCTCGGGGATCCCGGTCGCGATCTACTCTTCGGGGAGCATCGCGGCGCAGAAGCTCTTCTTCACCTACACCAAAGAGGGGGATCTGACGCCCCTGCTCTCGGGCTATTTCGACACTACGACGGGACCGAAGCGGGAGGCTCAGAGCTACACGGACATCGCGACCCAGCTGGGCGTGTCGCCCGCGTCCGTGCTCTTCGCGACGGATGTCGTGGCCGAGGCCGAGGCGGCGCGGGAAGCGGGGATGCGAACGGTGATTCTCGACCGCCCTGGCAACCTCCCACAGCCTGCGCACGATTTCGCTCTTCTTCAGGACTTTCGAGGGCTTGCGGCTTGATTTTCGGTGTGTGGATGAACGTGATCTGGCGGGTGCAACGTGCTAGATTGAACGTGTGACCGTGTCCCGGTGTCTCCTCGGGGGCAGGACGCGATCGGGGGGGCCTGGTGGAACATCACAGCCGATTGGAGCGGAGGGAGTTCAAGTACTTTGTGCATCCTCAACGCCTCGATGGGTTGAGAGAGGCCGTCCGTTCGGTCTGTGAGCGAGATCCAAACGCCGGGCCGGACGGTCGTTACGCGATTCGTTCCCTCTACTTCGACACGCCGATGCGCGACCTCTACAACGCGAACCAGGAGGAGCGCTCCGATCGATTCAAGCTGCGGGTTCGCTCCTATCCCGCGTCATCCGACTCGAAGGTGTTCCTGGAGCTGAAGCGGCGGGTCGGAGACGTCATCGTGAAATCACGTGCGGGGGTCTCGCCTGACGGGTGGGCGACGCTGATTCGGGAGCCCCAGCGACTCGGAGATCTGGACCAGAGCGTGGGCGAACGGGAGGCTGCGACTCGATTTCTGCATCGAATGCATCGGTATCATCTCGAACCCGCGGTTCTTGTTGAATACGATCGGGAGGCCTTCTTCTCGACGGTGGATGACTATGCCCGCGTGACGTTCGATTTTGCGGTCCGCTGTCAGTCCCGAAGGCATGTTGATCTCGGGGCGAACGAGCAGGGATGGCGCCCGGTCGATCATCCCCGAAGGCTCTCACTGCAGCATTCGATGGTCATCGTGGAGCTGAAGTTCGGATCGATGGTTCCCCGGTGGATGATGAGGCTCGTTCAGCGATTTGAACTGATTCGGTATGCATTCTCCAAATATTGTTTCAGCATCGAGGCGCAGGAGCTCTTGCCGGAAGATCATGTGGCGGGACGCGTCCCGCACATCGGAGGTTGGTAGGCCATGGTCGAGTGGATCGATACGTTCACCCGGGTGGATGTGGTGGATTGGCGCTCTGCGTTGGTCTCGCTCCTCCTGGCATTTGGTCTCACACAGGCGATCGCCCGCATCTACGTCTGGACGTTCTCAGGGCTCTCGTATTCGAAGACCCTGGTCCAGTCCATGGCCATGGGCAGCATCGTCACCTGCATGCTGATGCTCGCCATCGGCAACTCGATCGCAGCGGGGATCGGGATCGCGGGTGGGCTCTCCATCATTCGATTTCGGACGACGATGCGCGATCCCCGGGACATGGTCTTCGTGTTCGCGTCCCTCGCGGCGGGAATCGCGGCGGGTCTCCAGGCGCATGTGGCCGCCATCGCCGGAACCGCCGTGTTCGCCCTCGCAGCGCTGACGCTGCACCTGACAGCCTTTGGCTCTCGCCGGCATTTTGATGGCCTCGTGCGCTTCGCGATGCCCGCGGGCGAGCGGGGAGATCGCGCCATCGGCGACGTGCTGAAGGTCCATTGCGAAGCGTTCGTTCTCGTGACGCTTCGCGAGGCGGCTCAGGGCGATTTGATGGAGCACGCCTATCAGATCAGCATCCCGGATCCAGCGTCCCGTACCCGATTGGTCGCGGGTCTACAGGAACTCGAAGGCCTGCAGGATGTCACGCTCCTGATGCAGGAACCGACGCTCGACCTCTAGAGGAATCATGGACTGGAAGCTCAAGCGATGGTTGGCGCGCTGGGGACCGATGATGCTCTTCGTCGGTACGATGGGGATTGCGTTCTGGCTCCACGGCCCGATGAGTGGACCGGGAATGGTGCTCGGATTTGCCGAGGGGGAGGAGGTCGCCGTCTCGTCGATGGAGACTGCCCGGGTACTGACGATTCATGCGGAGCCAGGTCAGAAGGTGAAGGCGGGTGAGATCCTGGTGGAGCTCGATCCGGCCTCCCTCGAAGCGGAGATCGCCATCGCGGAGGCTGAGGAGGTCCAGCTGGACGCGGAGATCGACGCGGGGCGGGCGGGCGCCGAGAGGACACACCAGAAAGACACGGACGCTCGGCAGATCGCCGTCGAGGAGCTGGCGCTCTCCCTCGAGCGCGAGCGGGCCACCCAGGAGGGGGCGCGCGCCGAGCTCAGCGCCCTCCGAAAGGAGCGTCGGCGTTTGAAGGATCTGGTCGCCGCGAAGCTCGCCACGAGTGATGATCTTGCGGGCATCGACGTTCGCTACCGGACCTTGCAGCGGGAGGCGCAGGAGCGCCCGCGGGCGATCAAGCTCCTCGAGGAGCAGCTGGCCACCGCACGGAAGCGTGTGGAGACGCACGAGTCCGGGGGCGTGGACGTGGCGATCCTCCCCCTGAAGCAGGAGCGTCGAGTGGTCCAGAAGCGGCTGGATCGTCTCCGCGCTGAGCGTCAGGCTCTTGGGCTGCGCTCGCCGACCGACGGCCGCGTCGTGGCGCTGCACCATCGGGCTGGCGAGGTGGTCGCTGGCGGACAGCCCATCGTGTCGGTCATCAGCCACATGTCTGGGCGCGTGGTGGCTTGTCTCTCCGAGGAGAACGCGCTCACGGTCACGGAGAACGATCGGGCGTTTCTACGCGTCCGCGGGGCCGTAGGTGAGGAGATGGGCGGTCGCGTCGCAGCGCTGGGCCCCCTCGTCGACGAGGTCCCCGTGCGATGTCGAACCAACCCCGTTCAGCCCTCCTGGGGACGCAATGTCGTCATCGTTCTCGACAATCCGGCGGACGTGGTCCCGGGTCAGGCGTTCACCGTTCGGTTTGAGAAGGGGGCCCCCACCTCGTCGCTCGGCGAGGCGCTCGCTGCACAAGTCGCCCAGGCGGGTGAACCCATGCCCATGCAGGTGCCCGACTCGCTCCGCAAGGCGAGTCGATTTGAACCCTCGGGGCTCGTGTGGTCAGCCGAGTTGAATCGGTACCTCGTCGTGAGTGATGACACGGGGCACAAGGGACTCAGCGCGAAGTCGCCGTGGATCTTCACGATGGATGCCAACGGCGTCGTCGATGGAGCGCCGCTGCCCGTGGTAGACGGGAGGGCCTTCAATGATCTCGAGGGGATCGCAGGAGGGACGCCCGGGACCTATTACCTGCTCTCGTCTCAAAGTCATGGCAAGAAGGGAAACCGCCCGGCGGACCGGACAGCCTTTCATCGAATTCGACAGGGGGGCGATGGGTTTCAGGCGGATGCGCGGGTTCTCCTCGTCGACGCCCTCCAGGCCGCGGGAGATGCAAAGCTCGCGGCGCTCGGGATCCCTGAAGGAACGACGACACTCGACATCGAGGGATTGGCGAGTCATGACGGGGCGCTCTATCTGGGGCTCAAGTCGCCGCTCGCGTCCGACGGACGAGCGCTGATCTGGCGCTTGAATCAGCCGGACGTCCTGTTGGAGACCGGCGCAGTGAAGGGAGCCGATCTGGAGCTCTGGGGACGGGTCTCCCTGAAGGCCGGGGCAGGGGGCCGGAATGTGCCGGCCGGGATCTCCGAGCTGCTCTTCCATTCCGACGGTCGGTTGATCCTCGCGGCAACACCCACGAGCGGGGATTCCGATCGCGTGTCGGGACGGCTCTATCTCGTGTCCGAACCCGCGCCGGGGGTGATGGAAGCGCGCATGTGGCGTGCGTTTCCCGGGCGCAAACCCGAGGGATTGAGCCACTCCGCGACGCCGGGACGTCTCACGGTGGTGTTTGACGCGGGGGATAAGAACCCCGATTGGGTGGAGTTGCAGTGGCCCCGATGACTCGCGTGATTTTTGGGCTCCTGCTGGGGAGCCTCCTCGGTCTTGGCTGCGCTCCCGTGGGCGGGACCGTGGCGGGAGACCATGCCCTCGCTCGCTGGAAGGCGACAGCGCCGATGCCTCCCCCCGCTGGCGAGGAGACCCTGGGGACGTTCCAACTGACCATCGCCGATGCGATCGAGCGGGCGCTCTCGCATGATGCTCGGCTTCGTGCGAGCGAGGCAGAGGTCGCGTGGGCGGAGGCTCGGATCGACGAAGTGGGTCAGCTGACCAACCCGGACATTCGCGTGACGCGCATGCGCTTTCGCGAGTTTGGAACGGAGGATTCCCGCTTCGATCTGGAGCTGCGGATGCGCCCTCCGCGGCCAGGCGAACTCGGAGCGAAGCAGAGCGCTGCGCGGTCCCGGCGCACAGCCACGGAAGCCGAGTTGACGGCGCGAAAGCAACAGATAGCCGCACGGGTCCGCTGGCTCTATGAGGAAGTACGCTTCATCGGGTTGGAGCTGGAGGCCACGGATCTCGCCATCGCGACGCGGCGAAAGCTCCTCTCGGTCGCAGTGACTCGTGCGGACCGGGGCATCGGCACGGATCTGGACGTGTCGCTGTCCCAATTGACCCTCGAGGAGTCGTTGCAGGAGGCGATGGCGCTGCGCCATGAGGGGGCAGAGGTTCAGGAGAGTCTGCTGGAGCTCGTCGGTTTTCCGCCGGGGATGACGCTGCGCCTGGAGAAGCCCTCCGATGAAGAGATGTCGCCGGATGCGCTCCCGACACTGGAGGCCTTGACCCGCGCCGCTCTCCGGACCCGCGCGGAGCTCGCTGTAGCTGCGGCGCAGATCGACGCTGCGGACGCAGATGCCTATTCAGAGCGGTTGCGGCAGATCCCCTGGTTCTCCTGGGTCGAGCTCGGCTACATCGTCGATGAGGACGCGGCAGATCTTCATGGCTGGTCGTTTGGTCTCTCCTTCGAGGTGCCGCTCTTTTCGCTCAACATGGGCGGCGTCGCGGCTGCGGACGCACGCAAGGCGCAGCGGGAGGCGCAATTTGACGCGGAGGTCGCACGCGTCGTTCGGGAGATCCGCGAGCGCTGGGTGACCGCACGGGACGCCGCGGAGACCATGCGGGCGATGCAGGCGGGCGCCGTGGTCGTGGCGGAGAAGGCGGCGGCGGGCGCACGTGCGGCCTTGGTGGCCGGACAGGTCGATGTCCTCGGATTGGCCCTCGTCGAGGGCCGTCGCGCCAGCGTGGAGCGCAAACGAATCGCAGCGATGCGTCGGTATCGAAGGGCCATCGCACGCCTTCAGGAGGCAGTGGGGGGCGAATGGCCCGAGTCCATCGAGTGATTGCACGCTTTCATGTGCTCGTCCTCCTCGTGAGCCTGGGCTGTGCGGGGGGAGGCGGTTCCCCCGACGTCATTGGCGACAGCAGCTCAGGGGAGGATCTCGATCTCGTGCTCAATGAAGTCGTGGCTTCCCCGCTCTTCGCGAGCGTGGATTGGGTGGAGATTCACAATCTCTCCGATGCCGATGGGAGTCTGGAGGGGTGGTCGATTCGCGATGATAGCGACGGCCACGTGCATCTTCTGGGTGCGGACGATGTGATCGCTGCGCACGGATTCCTGGTGATCTCCGATTTCTCCAGCCCGGGTGGCGACGGGTTTGGGCTGGGGGACGCGGATTCCGTGCGTCTCTTCGACCCCTCGGGAAGTGGGATCGATACGCTGCAATGGTCGGATGGAGAGTGTCCACTCGGTCGCGCCTGGGGTCGCGCTCCGGGAGGGGGAGAGGCCGTCGGGATGCTCGCCATTCCCACCCCTGGGGCCGAGAACTCCGATTTTGCGATTTCCCTCATTGGGGGCCCCATTCGCATCAATGAAGTGGTCGCGACGCCCGTTGGAGACGCATCCGACTGGATCGAGCTCTTCAACTCCAGCGACGAGAGCGTGTCTGTGGAGGGTTGGGTGATTTCGGACAAGCCCACCCAGCCTCGGAGCGCGTGGGCGACCCTCCCGGCCATCACCCTCGAAGCCGGGGAGCATCGGGTGCTCACCCGGCCCGATGATTTCGGGTTTGGGCTCGGGGGCGCGGACGAGGTTCATCTGGTGACGGACGCCGACATGGTCGCGGATTCGCTTCGCTGGAGCCAGGGTCAGGCGCCCGTGGCGGCGAGTTTCGGGAGGGTTCCCGATGGAGAGGGTGTCGGGGACACGCTCGCGCCGCCATCTCCTGGCCAATCCAACGTCCAGGAGTTGGGGTTCGCTCCTGGAGACGTGATCGTGACGGAGTTTCTCTCGAACCCTGTCGCGACGTCGGATGCGGATGGCGAGTGGATCGAGCTCTTCAACACGACGGAGCAGGAGATCGACCTCGGGGGCTGGATTCTGGCGGACGGGGACAAAGGTCTTCATGTCATCGGGGGTGGAGACGCTCTCGTGATCGCGGGCGGGGACCACCTGGTCTTGTGCCGCAGCGGCGACGTGTCCAGCAATGGGGATGTTGTCCCGGCGGATGTTCATGGGGATGCGCTTCCCCTCGCCAACGCGGGCGACTCGTTGGAGCTTCGCGTGGCGGGCGCGTTGATCGACAGCGTCGTCTTCGAGGCCTCCTCCTGGGGCGTCCAGCCCGGCCAGGCCCACGCATTGGATCCCGAGGCACACGCCGCCGAGCTCAACGATGATCCGGCGAATTGGTGTCCGGCGGACACGCCCTGGAGCGGAGGAGACTCCGGATCCCCCGGGGAGATGAACCCCTCGTGTGCGTCCGGCGATCCCATCGCAACCCCTTGAATGGCAAGGGAAACGGTTGACGGGACTCCTCTCTGGGGGCTACAAGTGCACTCTGAGTTGGGGATGCCACCAGGGCATCAATCGAAGCGGAGGATGGACGATGCAGTGGATGCAGTGGATGCAGTGGATGAGCGGAGCGGCGGCGGGTGCGTTGCTCTTGATGAGTTGCGGTACACAGGCCCCGGGGCCCGGTCAGGGCCTGCCAGCGGAGCTGGACCTCGAGTATGGCAAGCCGGTTCTGGAATCCTCTCCAGACGGATGGAAAGCGGACAGTCTGAAAGGAGCCAGCGGTCTCTCGACGTTGACGGACGCGGAGAATACCGCGGTCTGGGAAGTGTCGAACGGCTGGGAAGACACCGACACGGCGGCGGCGCGTGAAGCGGGCATGGCCTGGAGCGCCGAGAGCGGCTTGGACTGGGATGAGAAATATGCGCTCTGGATTCAGTCGCTGAAGAAGATCCCAGGGGAGTCCCACGACGACACCTTTGAGGTGCAGACGCCCTGGGGACATCTGATCCCAGCGCCCTCCCTCGAGTGTGCAGAGCAGGCCATCTTCTTTCGGACGCTCTTTGCGTCCTGGTATCACCTGCCCTTTTTCATGTCGGCGTGGACTCCTCAGGGGAACGTGTACTTTGGGCATTTCGGCATCCGCACGAAGACCGGAATCTACAACGGAATGCCGCTCTTCAAGACGAAATACGTGGACTACAGTCATTTGACGCATAGTCAGGCGCTCGCCAACTGGCCCTCTGATCCGGTGCTGCGTGTCCGCTTCCTGACGGTCAGCAAGGACGACAAGAACTTCTTTCTCGGACCGGAGAACTACTCGGGGGCCTACTTTGACAAGGTGCTCCTGAACAAGCGAGTCGGGCATTTCATGATGCTGATCCTGACTTATTTGGGATCCGTGCATCTCGCGAGCCCGGACAACACGTTCAATCTCAAGCCTGCCGCCATTCGCGCTGGTGACACCCTCCTCCATCGTTGGCGGAAGAAGGGGATTGGACACACGATGATCTTGAAAACCGTGGTGCCCTTGCCGGGGGGAAAGCTCGACGCCGAGGTGGCGAGCGGATCCATGCCCCGTCGACAGCCGCGCTGGGAGTCCGGCGCCAAATCGAAGTACTCCTTCCTCCCGGCCAAGGCTGGAGGCCCGGGGATTTCTCAGGACGGGTACCCCTATGCGTCGCTCGGGGGAGGGGTGAAGCGTTGGCGAATCGCGAAGACCATCGACGGTCGATGGTATAATGTCGTCCCCACCCACGACCAGGACGCGTTCATCTCGGCGAACAATCACATCGCCCTCGCCCACCGGATCACGGAGTTCACGGAGATCCTGGGTTCGCT
>Ga0114996_10002250_pt1 | contig 25092 bp, 24 predicted proteins | sample ArcticOcean_MG_C_4_FD_87039 | JGI IMG/M metagenome (GOLD analysis project Ga0114996, IMG submission 87039) | Marine microbial communities from western Arctic Ocean - ArcticOcean_MG_CB4_134 | ecosystem: Environmental > Aquatic > Marine > Oceanic | place: Arctic Ocean: Canada Basin | collected... | reverse complement strand
GTACCCACGACCACCGCGCACGCGGGGCGGTCCATCTTGTCGAAGAAGGCCGATTGCGCATCACGCTCATGGGCAGTGAGTTCGAGCCCCCAGGTCACCGGGTGTGGATCGACGCCCAGAAAGTCCAGGAACTCGAAGTACTGGTCCTGCACGTGTTGTGGAGCGTGCGCTGGGATGCTCTGGTTGGTGAAGATCCACTGACCGTCCCTCGCGCGTGCCCGGTCGAAGCCGAGCTTCACGCGTGCGCCGGCGAGCGCGGTCACGAGACCGGCCTTGAAGTACACCTGGAGGCCCAGAAGAAGGTCGAACTGGCGCCCGCTCAGTGCCCTGCGAACCTCGAGGAAGCTGCGCCACGCGCTCCAGCCGCGACGCCTCCGGAAGAGCACGAACTCGTCGATGGCGGGGTGGCCCGCCACAAGCGAGTGAGGAACGGGTTGGATAACCCAGGTGATTCGGCAGTCGGGCCACGCTCGCTTCATCGCAGACGCAACAGGAAGAACGTGCACGGCGTCCCCGATCGCCGAAAGCATCACGATGCAGATCTCACGGGGGGGCGGGCCGTCCCAGCCCGGCCCGGCCGCTACCGTCACGCGCCCTCCTCGTACCCCGCCCGCAGTGCTTCCCACTCATCCACCTCGATCCCGCGGCCGTACTTGCGCGCCAGCTTACGCAACGAGCGCTCGAGCCTTCGGCGCATCGCGTTGCCGAACGCACGATACCCCAGGGGAAAGACGATGCATCGGTCGAGATCGACGACGTGCGCGCCCTCCTCGCCCCTGACGAGCAGGACGTTGGCTGCGTTCAGATCCACGTGCAGAACCAGCGCGTCCTCCATGGTGCGAACGAGGTGGCCGGCGCGGTGCAGCAAGGGCGACGCATCCGGAGTTCCTCCGCTCCCAAAGATGAGAGCCTCTAGCGTGCGGGCGTCTGGAATGAGCTCGGTGGCGAGGTCGGCCCGGTAGAACGATCCGGCTCCACTGACGGCTCCCGCAACGACGGCCGGCGCTGGAACCCCGCGGGCTCTAGCCTCGACGGTGGCCCAGAGTTCGCGGATGGGCCGGGTCGGCCCTGATCGCAGGTACCGATCCCGCAGGAGCGGTGCGATCAAGCCACCTCGCTTGTACCGTCGAACCGCCCATCTCTCCCGTCCGTCGGGACCCTCGGCCGGCGAGTCGACAGCGTGCACTGTACCGCGGCCGACCAGGGGCTTCGCTTCTTTACGGGCGGCGGCCCACTCGTGCAGTCTCCCGCCCCCAGCGATGACGGACTCGAGCCAAGGGGCGGCGGGGCGCCATGCGAAAGCGATGACGTCCCCAGCGGATCGCTCTTCGTAGCCCGGTGGGAGCGTCACGGCCAAGTTCGATCCACGCTCACGCCTCGACAGCGTCCTCGGGCGCCTCCATGAGGCAGAGGCTCGGGCCGTCGAGCGTCTGTCCTTTGATCTTCACATAGAACCGATACTGACCCGCGTGAGGGAACACGATGTTCTCCAGTGGCATGATCAGTTGGCTCCGGGCGGGTGGATTGGCGGGGTCCGGGCTATGGACCTCGGTCTCGCCCTCGATCGTGAGCGATACTTTCCCGTCCTCGTCCTCGAGGTCGGCCTTGAAGAGGTAACGGCCATGATCCTCCCGGTTCCACTCGATCACCAGCACGAGGACCAGCAGGTCCTGGCGGGCGGGGAAGCCGGGCGCGGCGAGATCGTGGTAGACACCGTGCACGTCCAACTTGCCGTCGGGCGTTGGACGCGCGTCTTCGCAGATGGCTGAAAAGCGTAGAAGCATGGGCCTCGGTTTAGTCTGGAGTCCCCCAGCCGCCGCCGCCGGGTGAGCGGATGCTGACCACGTCCCCCGCATTCACCGAGAACGTGGCCTTCGCCGGAAGGGGCTCCTCTACCCCCCCTCGGATCAGGACGTTCGCCCCGAGGGATCCTGCCTCACCGCCGGCCGCCCCCGTCGGCGGGGTGACCCGTCGCTCCGAGAGGAGGGCGACCCGCCCGGGTGCGAGGATCTGTAGGTCGCGTCTCAGCCCGTCACCTCCACGGTGGCGGCCAGCCCCACCGGAGCCGCGTCGGATGCCGTAGTGAGTAACCCGGAGGGGATACGCGTGCTCGAGCGCCTCGACCGGAGTGTTGAGCGAATTGGACATGTGCACGTGCACGCCACTGAGCCCCTCGCCGGTCGGTCCGGCTCCCATGCCGCCGCCGACGGTCTCGTAATACGCGAATGGCTGTCCGGTGTGCGGATCGGTGCCCCCGACGGTGGTGTTGTTCATCGTCCCTTGGGACAACGCCGGGATGAGGTCGGGGAGTGCCTCCCCGAGCGCCAGAAAGAGCACATCGGTGATCCGCTGGCTCGTTTCCACGTTGCCGGCTGCAACCGCAGCTGGGGGCCGGGCGTCTACGATCGATGCGGGCGGCAATACCAAGGTCACCGCCGACATCGAGCCGCCCCCGGCTGGGAGCTCCTCGCTTAGGAGCGCCTCCACCACACACCGGACGACGTATCGTACAGCGGAAGACGTGATGGCGGCGACCGCGTTCACACCGCCCGGGACCTGCGGCGACGACCCCTCGAAGTCGATTGTGAGCGTAGAGCCATCGACCGTGAGGGAGACCTCGATTGGGATGGGTCCAGTCCCGAACCCATCGTCCTCCAAGTAGTCCCTCGCCCGGTAGCTCCCGTCCGGGATCAACTCCAGACCCGCGGTGACCAGGCGATCGGCGTATGCGATGAGCGCGCCCATCGCCTCGAGCGTCTCCAGGACCCCACGGCGTTGGGCGATCTCGAGCAGCCTTCCGCTCCCGGTATTGAGCGCCGCCATCTGCGCGTCGAGATCCCCGGCACGCTCGGTCGGCGTACGGACGTTCGCGAGCACCATCGACCACAAGTCTTCGTTTCGCTGGCCGTGGCGATACAGCCGGACCGGCGGAATGCGGAGACCCTCCTCGAAAATCTCAGTTGCCAGTGGCATCGAGCCCGGCGTGGAACCACCGACATCGCTGTGATGCGCGCGGGATGCCACGTACCCGAGCAGCGTGCCGTCGGGGGTGTGCACTCCCGCGATGAGAGTGATGTCCGGGAGATGGGTGCCACCATGGAACGGATCGTTGAGACATGCCACGTCTCCTGAATCGAGGGGCCCCAACGCCGCCAGGGCGGCCGCCACGCTCATCGGCATGGCCCCGAGGTGGACGGGCATGTGGTCGCCCATCGACACGGCCGCGCCGTTGGGGCCGAAGAGGGCGCACGAGTAGTCACGTCTCTCTTTGATGTTAGGCGAGAAGGCCGCCCGTTTGAGGGCTGCACCCATTTCCTCGGCCAAGGCGGCGAACAAATGCCGAAAGACTTCTAGCTCTACTGCGGTGGGTTGCACGGGGCGTAGATCCGGTTTGTCTCTTGTGGCTATGCGGTTACGTTATACGGCTTAAGCCGGAAACACGAAATGGCGCGCTGACGGCGCGCGGAAAAGCGACTTAACGGAGAGAGATAACTTGTCAAAAGAGAAACTTCTCGATCGCGCACGTGACGAGTTGTTCAGTCACATCAACCGCTGCGGAGTGCTCGCGGCTGCCGAAGGTGATCAGCGTCAATGGATGGACGAGACGATCGACTATGTCGGTGAGCGGTATCCCGATCTCACGGATGAGGACCTGAAGGGTCTTCACGACATTGGCGTCCGGTTCTGCAAGCCCGCCATCGCACATGGCGCGGGGAACAGTGCGAGAACGATGGAGGAAGCGACCGTAGCCTAGGGAGCGTTGGGAGCGTTGGGAGCTTGAAGATACGACGGAGCGGAGGCCTGTATGGCTTCCGTTCCGTTTCATTTTCGTGGCGTTGTCCGCGCCCGTAGCGGAAAAGCGCGAGCCCTTCTATACTTGCGCCGCTTTTTTCCGGGACCTCCGTCGTTCCGGGGGCACTACCGTTTTTGAAGACGAAGGGTAAGGGGGGGGCGCGTTGGTCGACACAGACACACTGCAGCCGGACAACGAAAAGCAGGTGCTGAAGGCATACTATGCCGGACAGCGCATTGAGTCCCCCAATGGGGGCTTCCTCATGTTGCTTGGCGTACGCGCCCTGGAACGTGGCGTCACCGTCGCGATTTTCGAGTGCAGCGCATCCTCGTTGCGGTATGAGGTCGAGATTCCCAAGGCCACTCGCGGAGAGCGAAAAAAGGTCCGGGACGCCCTCGAAAACGGTGACGATCCGGACTGTCCGCGCCACGGAACGGAGGTGCGACTGGTGAGGGCCGGAAGGGACCTGGTGTGCACGGCCTGCGGCATCTCCTACGTCCGGACCTGAGACCGCCTCGATCCGACATCTGACCGGGGGTCTGCGGGCGTCCCATTATCAGGGTGGTAACCCCACATTCCTCGCATTATAGTTGTCTCGATCCAGCCTTCCCGGATCGACCAGCGGCGGTCGAGAGGAGCTTAATCCATGCCCGAGGCATTCCTCAGCTCAGAGGAATACGACGAAGCGGCACACAAGCTCTACAACGACGGTGACTACGAAGCGGCCCTAGAGATGCTCAAAGAGGGCCTCTCACTCTATCCCAACGCCGTGGAATTATACGTCGGCCTTGGCTACGCCCGGCTCGCACGAGAGGAGTTTGCATGGGCTCGCCATGCCTTCGAGCGCGCCGCAGTTCTCGACCCCAATCACGACGACGCCCTCGTGGGGCTCGGTGAGGTCCTGCTGCGTTTCGGGGAGCGTGAGCAGGCGCTCAAGCTCTTCCGCGAGGTCGCCGCGAAGGGATATGACGAGGACATCGAGCTGATGCTCACGATTGGCCGGGCGCTGTATCGGGCTGCGATGTACGCGGACTGCCGTGACATTTGCGCGCAGGCCGCTGCCGGCCGCCCGGACAGCGCGGACGCGGCGGCGTCGCTGGCCTATGCCCTCCATCGCTTGGGCGACGATGTCGGAGCCGGTCGTCAGATCAGGCGGGCGCTTCGCCTGGACCCGGATCTGCACGAAGCCCGCATTTACCTTGGCCACCTCCTTTACGACCGCGGCGATTGGGAGGCGGCGCTGAGGGAGTTCGAGCGAGTCCCGCCGCAGGAGCACTGGGATGCCCTGGGCGTGTGGCGCCTCATGGAGCTCAAGCGGACATTGTGGCACTTGGAGTCGGGTGACCCGCGGATGGCGCCCTGGGATCATCGCCTGCGCGAGCTGGAGGATCTCGACGATCCGATCGATCGGCTGCTGGCTGAGGTCGAAGCCCGCATGGGCAGCTCGGACGGGTATGTGACATATGATCCGAGCCAGCTCGAGCTCTTCGAGCGGTCGCTGGGGTCAGCAGATGAAGAGCCACGGACGATTCGTCTGAGCGACGGGCACCTCATTCGCGGCACTTGGCACGAGATCGCAAGGCAGATGCGCGACCACGCGGGGTTTTCCCACGAGTCGATCACACATTACATGCGCCGACTTGCCGAACGGTGGCACGAGCAGAGCGGGGTGGAGGTTCCTTTCACCGACCCCGAGACATTCCTGCGCGCTGCCGTCGAAGCTGGGCTCGTACGGCTGGAAGTGGAGGGATAGGGCGCGATGAGCGATTCCATCGAGGTGCTGGAGAGGTTCCACCGCGCGCTGATCGAAGAGATCCAGACCCAACGCCCCGAGTATCTGACTGGTCCGTTCACGGTGGCCGAGATCTACCAGAACCTGGTCCCGTACGGCTCGCATAGGGACCGTATCGGCGTCGAGATGAACGGCGACTACGAGGATGCTCTGCTGCGGCTCTTGGCCGGCGAGGGGGGGTTCCTCTTGCTCGAGTCAGAACCGGCGCTCCGTGATCTTCGGGCCGAGCTCGACACCGCGCATCCGAATACAGGACTATATCGCGAGTATGCAGCGGTCGACGTGCGACTCAACCAAGAACAAGTGGACCTAGCCGCATCGAATGTGGGCCTGACGGCGGACTTTGTTGACCAACTGAGCGTGGAGGACCCCATACCCATGGCCGATCTAGCACCCTCGGAGAGCGCGCTGGAGTCGATCGAGATCGTCCCACCGGGAGTCGACGTATTCCAGGATGCATCGGGGGACGCGCCGAGCGCTGCCCCTACCGCATGCCTGTGGTGTCGGGCCGAATTGCCGACCAAGGAGAACCTCAATTTCTGTCCATTCTGCGGCACGGATCTCAAGGTCGTCCCGTGTAACGACTGTGGTGAGGAACTCGATCCCGACTGGAGGTTCTGCATCTCGTGTGGGACCGAAGTGGTGGGTTGAGGCGACTCATACTCGGGGCGGCGCTGCTCCTGGCCGGCTCGTGCGATCCTCTCCCAGACCCCGACACACTGCCCGACGAAATTCTGCAGGCGGAGCTCGGTCTCACCGTACAAGATCGGGTGTACCGCGTGGCGCTCACGGGGAGCTCCCCAGCGGGGACCACGGAGCGCGCTGATCCCGTGGCTATCTCCATCGAGCCGGGCTCCTATGTCGAGTTCGTCACGACGGACTGGTTGATCCATGAAGTCATCTTCGAGGCGGACAGCGTCACTCGAGCTCAGTGGTCCTTTCTCGAGAGCACCGACCAGACAGCCTCACCGCCCCTGATCAACCGCGAAAGTCGGTATGTCCTTACTTTCGAAGGCGCCCCCTCGGGACGCTATCCGTACCTGATCGAAGGCAACGGCCCAGCGGGGCGCGGCTTGATCATCGTCATCCCTCCGGAAGACCGCTAGAACTCTACCGCTTCTGGCGTGTCCCTCCCCTAATGCCTAATCTGCCCACCTTCGCTTTTTCTGGCGGCGACCCGGCTCCCTTGTCGCGGCAAAGCGTGCGCCGTCGGTCATCCAATCCACCGCGGGGAACCCCGTAATGACTGAACGAGGCACGATCGGGAGCATCCTCATGGGCCTGGGGCGCATCACCGAGGATGGTGTCAATCAGGCGCTCGCGTACCAGCGGCGATAACGGGGGCTACTTCGGCGAGGCCTTGGTGGCGTGCAACCTGGTCTCGGAGGCGGAGCTGGAATGGGGATTGGCTTCGCAGTTCGATCTTCCCTACATCTTTCCAGACGCCGATGCGATCGACTACGAGGCCGCCGCTCTCGTGTCCCCCGAGTGGGCGCTCGCTCACCTCACGCTTCCGATCATGAAGACGGCCGACTCGCTCACCGTCATCGTGGGTTCGCCGATGAAGACCGAGGCGGTCGATGATCTGCGCTCACGTACCGACCTGACGATCGAACTTGCTCTCGCGTCCCCCTCCAAGATTCGCGAACTGATCCGCCAGGTGTATGCGCGGGCGGCGGCTGCCGATGAGGGCGGGTACCAAGCGCCACTCGAGTTGAGCGAAGCGTTGGGCGAGATGCTACACGCTTCATCGCCTCGCTTCGGCATCTCGGCGCGAGGTGCGCGCGCTGCGGTATGGTGGGACGATGCGGGCACGATCCGACGCAGGCCTCTGTCCGGCCACTGGGAGAGGGATCTCGAGCGCGTACTCGCACCCGGGCCGAAGTCCTCCGTGGGGGGAGGCGCTCGTGCTACCTGGGAAGGAAGCCTGAGTCGAGCCGGCACAGCCACACCCGTAGACGTGCACTTCATACGCGATGAATCCGGCGTCGAGTATCTCTTCCACCCCGGCCAATCCGCTTCCGAACTCCAGGAGCGCTTTCCACCGCCGAGCCCTGGCCTCGTCTCCGAGATACGTCTGCTCGCCCGGTCCGGAAAGGCGCGCTTCGTCGTGACGAGTGCTCCGGAGACTCTGGGCCACGGCCTTCTGCCGCACCTGCCGGAGCTACTGCTCGATCCCGCTTGGCGCGGCATCTATATCAACGCCGCGGACCGCCCCGCGGCTGCGGAGGCGTTCAGTCATCGGCTGTCCGACGACCCCTCGGCCTGGGCCACGGAGATCGAGCCTCTGCGGGCGTTCCGATTCGACGTGGTGACCGTGGACCTTGCTGGTGGAATGTCCGACTGGCCGGCGAGCGCGTTGGACGTGGCCTCCGTGGCGTTCTTGCTTTGGGGCACGGACGATGACTTCGGACCGGCCTACGAGGCCGGTATTCGGTGGCACCTCCACATCGCTGAGCAGAATGGTGGCGATCTGGAATGGACGCTCGAGCCCCTCAACGCTTGATGCACCCCGACGACTACTTGCTCGACCCTCTAGGCTACGGAGAGCCTGCATGGCCCAGATCGATCAGTTCCTGAAGGTCCTCGTCGAGCAGGGAGGATCGGACCTCCATCTCACGGTTGGCTCCCCACCGGTAATGCGCGTCCACGGCCACATGCAGCGCATCAAGTTCCGAGAGATGACGGGTAAGGACATGGAGTCGCTCATCTACGAGATCATGGATGAGGAGTGGCGGATAACTTTCCTCGAGCGTCTCGACTACGACTTCGCATACGAGATCGAGGGGTTGGCTCGCTTCCGCGTGAACGTGTTTTGGCAGCGGAAGGGGCTCGCTGCGGTCCTCCGCACGATTCCTTCCAAGATTCTCACGGCCGACGATCTCAAGCTGCCGGATGCGGTCCGGAAGATGTGCATGCTCACTAAAGGGCTGGTCCTCGTGACCGGGCCTACCGGATCGGGCAAGAGCACCACGCTCGCGGCGATGGTGGATCTCATCAACGAGAGCCGCCAGGATCACATCCTGACCATCGAGGATCCGATCGAGTTCGTGCACGCCAACAAGAAGTCGCTCGTCAACCAGCGCGAAATTCGGACGAACACGAAGAGCTTCGCAAACGCCCTGAGAGCCGCCCTCCGGGAGGATCCGGATGTCATCCTGGTCGGGGAGATGCGCGATCAGGAGACGATCGAGCTCGGCATGACCGCGGCCGAGACTGGCCACCTCGTCTTCGGGACGCTTCACACGAACTCCGCGCCCAAGACCGTGGACCGCATCATCGACGTCTTCCCCGCGAACGAGCAGGAGCAGATTCGGTCCATGCTCGCCGAGTCGTTGAAGGGAGTTGTCGCTCAGGTCCTTCTACGGGCGAAGGGAGGAAAGGGCCGTTTCGCGGCCTGGGAGATCCTGGTGGGCACGTCGGCGATTGCGAATCTGATTCGCGAGGGGAAGGTCCATCAGATCCCATCCATGATTCAGACCGGCAAGAAGGACGGGATGCAGCTACTCGACCAGCACATCCTCGAGTTCCTAATGTCCGGCCAGATCACTCCCGAAGAGGCATATATGAGGTGCAACAACAAGCAGGCTTTCAGGGAGCACCTCAAGGAGGAGCCCTCCGCGGAGTTCGTCTAGCCAGCCTAGAGACCAAGCTAGCCACGCGGACGAACGCGGGGTGTTCGGCCGTGAACCGGTGGCGCCGATCCGTGGGCGGGCTCACATTGGGACGGCAAGACCGACCCAGCGACAGCGAGCGTGATGATCGTCTCTCGAGTGACCGATCCCCTGCTTCGGCAGGCGGTTAGGGGCGCCGCGCACCCGGAAGAAGACGTGGTGACAGGCGCCGAGCTCGTGGCGGAAGCCCTGCAGTGGGGCTCCCCGCGCCTCGTCGTGCGATCCGGGGCACCGCCACACGATCGGCAGTGGAAACGGGTCCGCGTTCTGGATGTGGACGACCTGCTGCTGCGACGATGGGAGAGCGAGCGGCGGGCCGAGGACCTTGCGTCCCCGCGGCTCGAGTACCTGATCCGTCGGCTTCAAGTGCTCATGGAGCGTTCCCCGACCGAGGGCACCTGGGTGGACTCTGCCCTCGCCGACATGAGTCGCGCGGCGGGCGCCCAGCTCCCGTTTCCGCTGCGCGCCTTCGCGCGGAGAGTCTTCGAATTCCCGACCCGATACACCACCCTGCACGATCTGTCCGACGCATGCGAGCTGAGCAGGGGAGCGCTCAAGGCCAAGTTCCGCCGCCGGGGGCTAGCTTCGCCCTACACCTATCTGCGCTGGTTCCGAGTGATCGCGGTGGCGGCGGTCCTCTCCGACCGGACGGTGACGGTCGCCAAGGCCGCACATCGGGTGGGCTTCACCTCGGACGGGAATCTTTGCCGCACGACCTCGGCGCTGGCGGGGACGACCCCCACCGAGCTTCGGACTGTCTTGGGCTGGAATCGGTTGGTGGTGCGCTTCGCGTGGCTCCACCTGACGCCTGAAGCCCTTCATGCATGGACCACGCTGAGCGACCTGTTCGAGCGACGTCGCGTCGCCTGAGGCAACGGGCCTCGGCCCTGCCTCGCCTCTGGGAGGTTTCTTGCTAGGTGCGGGGCGTGGTGCTGCGGCGCTGGCGCCGGCGCTCGCGTCGGATCGCTGCTTCCTTCTTCCGCTTCCTCTGGGCGCTCGGCTTCTCGTAGAAGCGACGCTTACGCAGCTCGGAGTATAGTCCGGAACGTTGCACCCTCCGCTTGAAGCGGCGGAGCGCTCGGTCGAGACTCTCGTTGTCCTGGATAACGACTTCCAAGGGAACTACCTCTCGGGCTGGGCGAAAACTGAGCAAAAAAAGCTATACGACCGACGGAATGCAGGCAACGGCTCGCCCGTGCGGTCTCGTACGCCCATCAGGGCAGCCGGCCTTCTCGGTGGAGCGTGTGGGTGTACAGGCGATACGTCTCGGGCTTGGCCAGGAAGTCCGCCGCCCAAGTCCCGAAGTCTGGGAGCGGAATCAGACCCTCGATGTGATCGACCACCATCATGGCGTACTGCATCCGGTCTTTAGTGAGGAAGTCCACGCTATCGCCGTCCAGGATTGTGTCGACGGCCTGCTCGAAGGCCTCAGGGTCGACCAGGCAGATGAAGTGCGCGACCTGGTCGAGGCGGTAGGAGGCGTAGAGGGATCGGAGCCTCTCGACCTCGTGGTCCTCCTGGGGCGGAGCTTCCTTGTCACTCCAGGCACCGGCGATGTCCACTGAGTTTCGGACCAGGAGGGACCGAAACTTCCCCCTCAGCCGTGGGGAGAGCCCGTTCTCGCCGGCACTGTAGAGCGCCGACTCGAGAAGGCCAGCTAGGAGCGGGCGTCCAAGCGCGCGTGCCTTGTCGTGGATCTCGGCTTCCGAGTCCTCGATGAAGATGTCCGTCGTGCGGACCTCGTCCTCTTCCACCTCACCGTGACTCGGGCGGAACGAGAAGTAGCCGTGCCACCTTCCTGCCGCACCTGAAAAGGTGACCAAGAAGCACGCCCAGGTGTCCCCTTGGCTCTCGAGAAAGGCAACCGACCTACGGCGTTCTCTCAGGGTCGTCTTGGAGTGGGGAAACGGACGCCGCAAGATGCGGAGGTGCTTACGCGGCAGCAAGGCGGCTTCGGCGAGGGTGCCTGGCCGCGTACGTAACGTTTTTCTTGCGATCGCTGGGAATTGATCGTTATCCTGGGTGCAGGTCTACATCATTGGCACGAGACAGGCGCCCAGCCAATACGGCAAGGCGCTCTACACGTTGGACCAGCACCCGGCTTTTGCCGGGTTTCTTGTCGAAATGGGGGTTGAGGACGCGATGCAGACGAACGTCCACACGGATGCACGCCCCGAGGCCATGGGTGACGTCCCAGGAATCTGTGAACTCCCGCTCACGCGCGCAGTCGTGCAGTACCGGGATCTCCATGAGATGGACACACCGGGCGGGAGAATCGAGGACATCGGGCTGGCGCTGGTCGTCGAGGGACGGTACGCCTCGACGGCTGAGGCTCTCGACCTGGGAAGCGGCAAGATCAAAGTGCTTGACCTCAGCACCGAGCTCGTCGTCCTGGATTGGGTATACGAGCCCACCTTGGACCACGTGTCTGAGTTGATCACGGCGTCGGCCGCGACGCACGAGCCTGAGGAGCTGCGTCGTTACGGCTTCCAGTTGGGCCTCCGTGTCCTCGAGAGAATCGGTTTCGGTCCGCTCACGCGACCGACGTTCCTACGTGTGGGTTATAGAGACATCTGCCGCGACCTGGATCTTCACGAGGGCACGTCGATTAGGATCGTGCTGGGCCGGGGGCGTTTAACACGCGCGTATCTCGACTACGATACCTGCGCCCTCGTCTTCCGGACTGCATTCGACGAGCCCGACGCACCGCTCGAGCATGCTCTCTCCGAAGCGTTTCCGACCGCCGAGTTGCTGCGCTCCGACCCGATGGAGGCGGCCGAGGCGATCGAGTATCAGGTACGTTTTCCCCTGCCCACGACACTGGTGGAGACCCGCGAATGCCTGGGCCGCATGCGGCGCGGTCTCGGCGGACTGCTCGCCAGATTCGATCCAGAGCGTTTCGCGTCACTCGCCCGTGTGATGGACACCTTTGGTGCGCGTGAGACCCTGAGCTCCCTTCGCATTCACGAGCATTGGACCAGCGTCGTTTCCGTGCCCGCTCCCTTCGTCGGTTCGCACGTCGTTCATTAGAGCCCGGTCATTCAGGGCGCGTCACGGAGAGGGCAGCCCATGCTGACGGATGGAGCGGTCGACTATGAGACCTCTGGTCATCGAGCGACCACAAGCGAACTCTCGGGACGGTACGACGCGTATCGCAGGCGCCAAGCTCGGGCCCTTCTTCGAGTGGTGCCCCAGGGCGCGATCCGCCCCCTGTACCGCCGTGCGTTGAAGGCCGGCTTCACCAAGGAGGGTGCGTCGGACCCGATGGGAGTCTTGGTGCGTTACTGCGAGACGCTGCTCCCATTGCCGCCATTCGAGGCGTGGCGGCAGGACGTGCGACAGAACCCGACGGCGCACCTCTACGACGTCGACGACTCAGCGGAGGCTCCGGGCGCCGACGCGCCGGTCACCGTTGAGACACGCGTTTTCTCGCACGCCGACCATCAGTGGCTCGCACATCTCCGGTCGTTCCGCGACGGAGTGACATGGCGCGGCTTCATCGCCTTCGAAGATTCGCGATCGCACCTCGTCCATCGCACTGCCGTGATCTTCCGAGAGGCTGACCCGGTCGACGTGCGCGACCGCTTCTTGAGCTTTGAATCTTCGGCGCTCGTCGCTTTCCTGCGCTCCGCGCTACCCTAGCGATTTTTCCTAAAAATCGCTCGAGGCAATAAGCGGTGAGCGCCTCGAACGCGGTCGTCGAAACTCCCTGCGCCGCTTACACTTCCACGACGCTGCCGTTAGTACGGGTAAGCTGCGTGAGCTTCCGGGAACACATGGTTTAGCGGAAAAGACGTTTTCGTAAGTGGTTGTGCTACAATCACTTAGCGGAACGCATGTTTCTTGTGGCGGGGCCAACAAGGGGGTTGCGCAGGCCTGGATGCCACCTTACAGTTCTTTCCATTCCAAGGGTTGCTGGCGCCTCTCCCTGCCGATCATCATCGGGCTTGCTCCAGGATGGTCGGTACCCCCGAAAGCTAATTTTTTCTATCCACTGTTCTGGGCAAGGTGTGTTTATGTGGGAGACGCGTTCCGTGCAACTGTCCGTGAAGCTGCCACGTGACATTGCTGCCCAGGCCGAAGAGGTCCAGGAGACTGATCCTGACTTCCTCAGCCGCGTGGTGCTCTACGGGCTGACGCGTCGATCCATATACCGACACTTGCGCGAGCAGGACGTCGGTTCGCCGCCCGTGATCGCGCCGGACGCTCCTCCTGTGACCCCCTGAAGGGTCGACCCGACACGGCGCCTCTTCCTAACGTGCCGGCGAAGGTCTTGCGCACGTAAGTCTCGCGGTTGCATACCTTGGCGCGATCGGAACCTGCCGGGTCTTCAGCGCATTTGGGCGAGACCGGGAGATTCTAAACGTCCTGCGGGAGGACCGCGGTGGACGAAGGCGAGGAGGGCTCGGTGGAGGCGGTTCAGGTCCTGCGTGCCAAGTATCACGACTATTGCTCGGCGCAGCTGGCGGACCTTCTCGTCTATATGAGTCCAGACGAGATCTATCTGCTCGCCCATCGCGCAAATAGGGAGGAGGGGGGCGAGGGGGACATCTCGTACGTCGAGATGGTTCGCGTGGCCACGGATTGGCTGGCACGCCGTATCGCGCTCCCGCCGTTCGAAGTGTGGCTCGAGGACTACCGTGCTCACCCGGACAAGTACGAGGAGTACCTCATGGGACTCTGGGAGACGGAGCCCGAGGGATCCCCCTCGGAGGGTTAGGCCCCCCCCGCGCCCGGGCCGGACTCAGAAGGGCAGGTCGTCGTCGGGCTCGCTCAGCGAAGGCTCCGGATCTCTCTCGCCGCCGCCCCCCCCGCCGCCGCCTCCACCCGACCCGCCCGAACCTCCCGAGGTCGAGCCGAGCATCACCATCTCGTTGACGACGATGTCCGTCCAGTACTTTGGACCACCGTCGCCCTCGGTCTGCGAGTACTCCACACGACCCTCGACGTAGAGGCGGTCCCCTTTCTTCACCCACTGCTCAACGATATCGACGAGCCGTCCGAAGAAGGTGAGGCGGTGCCACTCCGTCTTCTCTTGCTGCTGGCCGTTGCGATCCGACCAGGAGCGATTCGTGGCGAGCGACACCTTGGCCACCCGGGCACCGCCGCTCGTGGCACGAATCTCCGGTTCATTCCCGACGTTCCCAATGAGCATCACTTTGTTGAGGGACCGACTCATGGCTTGTGGGGCTCCTGGCGAACGAGGTCTGGGTTCGAAACGGGCCGAAAGGTAAGGTGGGCGGGTGGCTTTTTCCATTCCGGATCGAGTCGCTAACCTGCCGCCTTTGGGAACTGCGTCGAGGATGGAGCCGCGTGTCGGACGTGAAGCACGTGCGAGTCGAGTGGGATGGCGAGTTCGCCGTGGTCACGATCGACCGTCAGGATAAGCTCAACGCCCTCAACGCCGATGTCGTGCGGGAGCTGCTTGAAAGTCGTGGCGAGCCTACGCGATGACGATGCGGTCCGCGGAGTGATCGTCACCGGGGCGGGCAAGAAGGCGTTCGTGGCAGGCGCCGATATCGCAGAGCTGGCCCGAATGACCCGCGACTCGGGCGTGGAGGTGAGTCGCGACGGTCAGCGGGTCTTCAGCGAGATCGAGCGCTTCCCCAAGCCCGTGTTGGCAGCCGTCGGGGGTTACGCACTCGGAGGTGGCTGTTCAGCAAGAACGGGCCGATCGCAGTGCGCATGGCGCTCGAGCCGATCTATTGCGGCTTGGACGCCTCCACGACCGAGGCCCTCGACTTCGAGTCCGCTCTCTTCGGTCTGCTCGCGTCCACACGCGATATGAGGGAGGGGCTGGAGGCGTTCCTCGAGAAGCGCAGGCCCGACTTCAAGGGTCGCTGACCCGCTTCACCTCGGCGGCCGAAAGTGGGACCCTTCGTCGCCCTTTTCCCACCTCATGCGGTCCGGGCGCCGCGGATACCCGTGAAATGGCGAAAATCGTTCTGCCACAAGCGATTCGACCCGGTCCAGCGGGGTGGTCGGGTCAGGGGCGAACGGTTAAATTTCCCGATGCATTCCGGGTCCCTCCGTGTCGGCGGTCCGTGCGCCTGAGCACGCTAGCCCTACGCCACTTCCGGAACCTCGGCAATCAGGATCTGGAGCTTCCAGCGGAGGGCGTGGCTCTCATCGGCGACAATGCCCAGGGCAAGTCGAATTTCCTGGAAGCGATCTACTATCTCGAGACGTTCCGCTCGTTCAGGGGTGCGCGTGACGAACAACTCATTGGATTTGGAGAGGACGTGTTCCGGGTGGCGGGGAGCGGTGTGGGCGGAGAGGATGGCGATGAGAGGAGGGTCGAGGTGGCCGCAGCGTTCGAACGCAGGGGCAAGCGCAAGAAGGTCTCAGTCGACGGGAGCGAGCCCGAGCGGCTCGGCGAGGCCCTCGGCCGGCTGTCGGCCGTGATCTTTTCTCCCACCGACGTGGAGCTAGTGAGTGGGGGACCGAGTGAGAGGCGGAGGTTCCTCGACGTCGTCTTGTCCTTGAACGAGCCCGGATACCTTTCCGCGCTCCAGGACTACCGGCGCATTCTGGTGCGACGCAATGCGTCCCTAAAGGAGGGGCATCCGGCCACCGTGGTCACGGCCTGGGATGACGGACTGACACGAGCCGGCGCCGAAGTCATGAAGGGTCGGAGGAGCTGGGTGGAAGAGGGGTCGAGCACGTTCGGCGACTATTATGCGCGCGTGTCCGATGATGCTCGCGCTCGTATGACGTATCGGCCCAGCGTCGATCTTAGCGAAACGAACGGTACAGATGAGTTTCAGGAGGCGTTTCGCGCGGCTCTCGCCGAAGCCGCCGGGAAGGACCGCCGGTTGGGGACGACAACGGTGGGCCCGCTCAGGGATGATATACGCTTCAAGCTCGACGGCGCCCGCGAAGGAGTGGACCTGCGCGACTACGGCTCGGGTGGCCAGAAACGCACCGCGGCTCTGGCGCTAAGATTGGTCGAGGCTCGTACGATACGCGAACGACGGGGGACGATGCCCCTCATCCTGTTGGACGACGTGTTCGCGGAGTTGGATGGGGGACGGAGTGAGAGGGTGTTGGAGCTGATGGAGGCTGAGGAGACCGGACAGGTCGTGCTCACCGCGCCGAGGGAGTCCGATGTGCGGCTCAAGCGGGACGCACTCGAGCGCTGGCGCATATCTGCCGGCGTGATCAGCTCGTGACCCGCGGAGGCGGACCCCTGCGCGTCGACTCGGTACTCCAGGGCGTGCTGGAGAAGCACGGTGTCAGCAAGCAGATCGAGAGGCACGGGGTGCTCGAGCTTTGGCCTGAGATCGTCGGACTGAAGCTGGCAGAGGTGACCCGCGTGAAGGGGCTGGACGACGCATCGCTCTTCGTGGAGGTACGGAGCAGCGCTTGGCTGATGGAACTCAGCATGATGAAGGACGCTTTTCTCGAGCGAGTGAATGATCGCCTCGAGGAGGCACCAATCGAACGCATCGTCTTCGTGTTGGCGGAGACGACGTAGCGCGCGGCATATAAGCGCATCCACGCTTCGGAGCGGACATGGCGAACAAGAAGCAACAGAATACGGGCGACTACACGGCGGGTCAGATCCAGGTCTTGAAGGGACTGGAGGCGGTGCGGAAGCGTCCCGGAATGTATATCGGGTCCACTTCCTCGCGCGGGCTCCACCATCTCGTATACGAGGTTGTGGACAACTCGATCGACGAGGCGATGGCGGGCTACTGTACCCAAGTCACCGCAACGGTCCATGAGGACAACTCCGTCACGGTCGAGGACAACGGGCGGGGCATCCCGGTCGACATCCATCCGACTGAGAAAGTGCCCGGCGTCGAGTTGGCCATGACGACGCTCCACGCCGGCGGAAAGTTCGACAAAGACACCTACAAGGTGTCCGGCGGCCTGCACGGCGTCGGCGTGAGCGTCGTGAACGCCCTCTCCGAGTTTCTCGAAGTCGAGATCGTGAGGGACGGTCACCGGTACCGCCAGCGCTACGAGCGTGGCATCAAGGCGAGCGAGCTCGAGACCCTTGGGAACGCCAAGGGGAGCGGGACGAAGGTCACCTTCAAGCCCGACAGAGAAATTTTCACAGAGCTCGAGTACTCCTATGAGGTCCTCTCGAACCGTCTGCGTGAGCTCGCCTTCCTAAACAAGAGCCTGACGATTGTGCTCATCGACGAGCGCGACGACGGGCAACGCGAGGACTATCGGTTCGAAGGCGGCATCGCCGAGTATGTCGAGTACCTTCGCGGCGGCCGAGCGCCCCTGCACGACAAGGTCTGCTACTTCGAAGCGTCGAGGCCAGAAGCCGAGATCGAGCTTGCGCTCCAGTACGACCAGGGATTCAGCGAGAACACGCACACCTTCGTGAACAACATCAACACCCACGAAGGCGGAATGCACCTCACTGGCCTGAAGGCCGCTCTTACGAGAACCATCAACGATTACGCGCGTCGGAGCGGCATCTTCAAGAAGGACGACAGTCTTTCAGGTGACGACGTACGTGAGGGTTTGACCTGCGTGCTGAGCATCCGTGTCATGGAACCCCAGTTCGAAGGGCAGACCAAGACCAAGCTTGGTAACTCCGAAGTGCGGGGTGCGGTGGAGACCGCGGTCAACGAGTACCTCTCGATGTTTCTCGATGAGAACCCCAAGGCCGCCAGAGGGATCATCGAAAAGTCGCTACAGGCGGCTCGGGCACGTGAGGCGGCGCGTAAGGCACGAGATCTTGCTCGCAAGAAGAGCTCGCTAGAGGGGGGCGTCCTTCCCGGCAAGCTCGCGGATTGCTCGTTCTCGGACCCGTCGATGTGCGAGCTGTACCTCGTCGAGGGTGACTCCGCCGGTGGATCAGCAAAGCAGGGGCGAGATCGCGGATACCAAGCGATTCTGCCATTGCGCGGCAAGATCCTCAACGTGGAGCGCGCCCGCATCGATCGGATCCTAGGCAATGAGGAGATCCGTGCGATGATCACAGCCATCGGCACGGGCATCAAAGACGAGTTCGATCTCGGCAAGGCGCGCTATCATAAGATTCTCGTCATGACCGACGCGGACGTCGACGGAGCCCACATTCGCACACTGCTACTCACGTTCTTCTTCCGTCAAATGCCCGAGCTCATCGAGGCGGGCTACATCTACATCGCCCAGCCGCCGCTCTACCGGGTGCACAAGGGCAAGCAGGACTTCTACGCATATACCGACCTTGAGAAGGACGAGTACGTCAAGCGGCTTGGCGGTGGGGACGAAGACCTGAAGGGTGTCCGCCTCCAGCGGTACAAAGGTCTCGGAGAGATGAACCCTGACCAGCTGTGGAAGACGACGATGGATCCCGACACGCGCACGATCCTCCAGGTGCAGATCGAGGATGCGGCGATCGCCTCGAACCTCTTCGACCGACTCATGGGCGATGAGGTCGAGCCCCGGCGGGCGTTCATCGAAAAGAACGCCAAGTACGTGAAGAACCTGGACGTCTGAGGGTGGAGCCCGACGGGCAGGGCACTTCGCCGCGAGCATGACGGCAGAGCGATCCGGGGCGGCCCCACAGCTCATCGAGTCACTACGCCACGTGGCCGCGAGGCATCCGATAGATCGAAAGCTTGTCGTCTCCCCGACGCTGGCCTCAGGTCGGGAGTTGCTGCGGCGCCTCTCCTTGGTGAGCGACGGTTGGATCGGGTTCGAAGTCACGACGCCCCGCCCTCTGGCGCTCCGCCTGTCGCTTCCGGAGATGGAACGCGCCGGCCTAGTCGCCCTCGATGCGTTCGATGGGCAGGCCCTCCTCGATGAGGCGATGGACGCGGCAATGCCCAGGCCGGGAAGCGACCTCCGTGCGTTGGTCGACGGCGTCGGGTTCCGTGAGCGAGTCCACGATGCCATCGAGGCGCTGCGCCTGGCGGGGGTCGGACCGGCCGACGTGGAGAAGGCGAGGCTGGCGGACTGGGAGAAGCGTCGGTTCCTGCGTCAGGCGCTGCAGCGCTTTGAGGAGCTCCTGCTAGAGCGGCGAAGGGTCGACGTCGCGGGCTTACTCCGCATGGGCTACGAGGCGTTGGAGAAGACAGGTGGACGCATTCCCGATGCGCTGGATGCAGACATTCTCCTTCTCCTGCCGGGGCTCGGCACCCGGGGGGTGGCGGGGAGTCTCATCGCGGCGCTTGCCGCCCGCGGCGCCAAAGTGCTGGCGACGGATGCTGTCGTCGGCCTCGAAACCCCGGAGCCAATCCTATGGAAGCCGACCAAGAACCCCAGCACGCGCTCTTATCTCCACGCACCGGGCAGTCTTCCAGGGGAGTCGGAGCAGCCGGAAACCGAGTTCTTCCGAGCTGCATCGGTCAATGACGAGCTTCGAGAGGTCCTGAGGAGGATCGCCGAAAGGGGACTGAGCCTCGACCGGGTCGAGATCGTTTCGCCCGACCCAGAGGCCTATGGCGCCGCGCTGCATCTGCTCTCCGAGAGGCTGGGGTTGCCGGTCACTTATGCCGTCGGCCTCCCGCTCGAGCGCACGCGCACGGGGAGGGTCGTGCGCGCCTACCTCGAGTGGATCGAAGAGGGATTCCAGGCTCACGTAATCAGGCGATTGCTCGAGGCCGGGGATCTGCGACCCCCACGATCCAGGCAGCAGCACGCCGCAGCTGCCTTGGCGCGCCGCTTTCGCTCGTTGCGCATCGGGTGGGGCCGGAAGCGCTATCGGTCTCAGATTCGTCAGGCACTTGCGGGCGTCGACCGCCAAGGTCCAGGCCGGCAAGACCTGGAGGACTCGTTCCGCCGCCGCCAGGAGCGGACGCGTTCTGAGCTCGAGGCACTGCGCTCGATCCTCTTCCCGACCCTGAAAGAGACGCCCACGGTGCCCGACCGCATGGGCGAGGACGGGAAGCGGGTCTCGCCCGCGGAGCTGGCCCGGGGCCTGCGAGCGTTTTTGAGGCGCGTCCCCAAGGGCGTCGGACCGGACGCGAACGCTCGCGAAGATGCCGAGCATATCCTGGAGCGCATTGAGGCAACGCTCGTGCGCCGGACAGACTTTCGGGCGGCCGTGACCGTATTGCGGCGGCACCTGACGGTGCGCGTGAGGGCGGGCTCGGTCCGGTCGTCGGACGAGGTCACCGCATGGTCCGCGGAGGGTGGCCACCTCCACCTGTCGGACTTCGAGCATGGGGGCTTCGTGGGTCGCGAGGCGACCTTCGTCGTAGGCCTGGACGCAGATCGGGTCCCGGGATTCGAAGGCCAGGATCCTGTCCTGCTCGACTCGGATCGACGCGTCCTCAATTCCGGACTTCCCACGTCGGCTGAGTTGATGCGCGAGCGGGTGTTTCGCTTCGCCGCGCTCTACGCACGTCTGCGCGGAGCGGTGACTCTGAGCCACTGCGCCTGGGACGCTGCGCAGGCTCGATCGCTGGCGCCGTCACCCGTAATGCTGCAGGCCCTTCGCCTCGCGCGCGAAGATCCCGCGCTCACGTTTCAAGATCTGGACGGAGCCCTCGGCGGTATCGTGTGCGCGGTGCCAGCGGTGGGCAGGGCCCCTCTCGATAGGGATGACGTATGGATGGGGGAGCTGGGTCGCGGAGGTGTCATGCGATCCGGCGTCGACGCGGTGAGCACGGCCTTTCCTCGACTGGCCGCCGGACTCCCCGCTCGGCGCGCCCTGCGAGAAGGGACGCCGGGACCCGGTCACGGGGTCATCGAGCCCCGTCCGGATGTCCTTGATCCGCGCCGGAACCCGTCCTTGGTAGTGTCGGCAAGCCGGCTCGAGTCGCTGGGAGCGTGTCCTCTCCGCTACCTCCAGAGCAGCGTGCTCGGCCTCAGACCACCCGACGATCCGGAGTTGGATCCCGATCGATGGCTCGATGCGCTGCGCCGTGGCTCTCTGCTTCACGGGGTCTACGAGGGCACGCTGCGTGCAGCCAGAGAGCAGGGCCTGACGCCGGATGAAGAGGCCTTCGAGTCCCTCGCTCTCGATGTCCTCGGGCGAGCCATCCAACTGACGCGTGACGAGGTCCCCGTGCCGGGGGAAGGCACGCTCCGCCGGGAGACCGGGGGTCTCGAGAACGACGTCCGTGCGTTTGTCCGCATGGTTCGCCGGACGGGAGCCCCCTGGGTGGCGCTCGAGCTCAAGTTCGGCTTGGGAGACGACGAGCCCGTGATCATGCCCCTGGAGGGGGGTGGGCTCAGGCTTCGGGGAGCGATCGATCGAGTAGACGAGGACCTGGTCGGAATCCATGTGATCGACTACAAGACCGGAGTGGCACGTGATTTTGCGGGAACCGGTGCCTTCAATGGAGGACGCCGACTCCAGCACGCGCTTTACGCGCGAGTCACCGAGGAGCGTCTCGGAGGAGAAGTCGCGACGGGCCAGTACCACTTCCCGACCGTGCGGGGCGAGCATCGGACGCTCGTCTTCGATCGCCTCGCGCGCGCGCGCGTCGGCGAGCTGCTCGGCCTGATGCTCGACGGCGTCGCGTCTGGCAGCTTCGTGCCTACCGACCAGGCCGATGACTGCCGCTTCTGTGACTTCGCGGAGGTCTGTCGAGTGAAGAAGAAGGGTTTCGGAAAGCTGAACTCCCCGATGGCGGACTGGTCTCAGGAGCACCTGAACGCCGGCGTATGGCCTGCGTTCGGGAGTCTGAAGCGGGTGCGGATGTTCGAGGGTTAGGGGCCACTCGTGACCGATCCGAACGTGCTTCCTCTGCCCCTCCCCGACGCCCGAGCGCGTGCGGCCATCGCCGCCGACCTCGACGTCAACCTGCTCGTCGAGGCCGGCGCGGGCTCGGGCAAGACGACCGAGTTGGTCAAACGAATGCTGGCCCTGCTCGAGACCGGCACCGCAGAGATCGAACAGATCGCGGCCGTCACGTTCACGCGGAAAGCGGCTGGCGAACTGAGAGAGCGCTTCCAGGCAGCGGTTGAGAGACGACTCGCCGATGAACGTGCAGAGGGAAGCTGCGACGGGTTGGCAGCCGAGCGCCTGGCTAGAGCTCTCGACGACATCGATCGCGCGTTCATCGGCACGATCCACGCATTCTGCGCTAGGCTGCTCCGGGAGCGCCCACTCGAGATCGGGCTAGATCCCGCTTTCGAGGAGATGGCGGTGGAGGACCGGGTCGTCCTGCGTAGGCGGTTCTGGCATTCGTACCTGGAGCGGTTAGCGCGAGACAGTGACCCCATCCTGGAGGAGTTGGCGGAGGCAGGACTGAGGCCGCTTGGCCTCTACGGACTCTTCGAGCACGTCGTGGAGAATCCCGACGTCTTATTCGAGGCTGAAGCGGCCGATCCTCCGCCGGCCGCGGAGGCCGCCAGTGTGCGGGCCGAGCTCGAAGCGATCGTCGAGCACACGTACGAGCTGATGCCCGAACTTGAACCCGAGAAGGGTTGGGATTCTCTCCAAAAGAAGGTCCGCACGCTTCACTTCACTCGCGACATCACGGGCTGGAAGAAGCCGGCCGACCTGTACGACGCCCTCGCGCTCATCTGCAAGCCGGGCCCGCGGGGGCACTCCATCACGCAGAAGCGCTGGAAGAACACGCAGATGGCGAAGAACGCCTGCGAACAGGCGGACGCTTTCGGCGTCGGGGACACCCCGGCGCGCCTGATGTTGAGCCGTTGGTACGCGCACCGTTACGCGCTCGCCGTGAGGCTGGCCGACCACGCATCACGCGAGTTTGCCGCGCATCGTCTCAGAATCGGGCAGCTCGATTTTCAGGACCTCCTGCTGCTGACCGCGCGGCTACTGCGAGAGAACCCGCGGGTCCGTCGGGATCTCGGGGAGCGTTACCGGCGGCTCCTCGTGGACGAATTCCAGGACACGGATCCCCTGCAAGCGGAGATCGTCCTGCTCTTGTCCTCAGAGTCCCGGGCGGAGCCCCCGTCTCTCCCCGAGCCCGCCATCCACAGCCCCGAGTGGCTACAAGCCGTTCCTCGTCCCGGTGCGCTGTTCGTGGTTGGCGACCCCAAGCAGAGCATCTACAGGTTTCGCCGGGCCGACATCCAGCTTTATGGGATTGTGAAGGAGCGTTTCCGGGAATTCGGAAAAGTCCTTGAGCTCACGACCAACTTCCGCTCTCGTCCCGCGATCGGCGACCTGGTGAACGAGCTCTTTGACGATCCGGAATTCTTCCCTGCCGCTGAGACGCCGGAACAAGCGGCCTTTGAGCGGCTCAACACGAAGCCTCCGGAGAAGCCCGTGCCGGCAGAGGGCGTCTTCGTGTATCGACTCTCGCCAGAGCGGGCGAACCAGTTCGCAGCCGCCCAAGACGACGCGAGTCGGCTGGCGAGTTGGATCCGAGGGCGTATCGACGCAGGGAACCGTGAACCCGGCGACTTCATGATTCTCACGCGCAATCGAGCCCGACTCGACATCTATGCGAGGGCCCTGGAGGGGCACAGCATTCCCGTGCAGGTGACCGGCGCGGGCATCGGCATCGAGGAGGAGATCCAGGAGCTAGAGGTGGTCCTGAAATGCCTGATCGATCCAAGTGATCCGGTCGCCGTCGTGGCAGCCCTCGTGGGCCTCTTCTTCGGCCTGGACTACGAGCGCCTCGTGACGCACCGCCTGGAGGGCGGCGGCTTCGATGCGATGCGCCCCGGAGATCGAGGGCATCCTGACGTCCTCGAGGGCTTGAGGCAGCTGAACTCCTGGTGGCAGGCAGCGAACGAGGAGCCCGCCGACATCTTCGTGACTGGCCTCGTGAGCGAGCTCGGCCTGCTGCCCTACGCGGCATCAGGGGAGTTAGGCAGCCTCAGGGCTGGGGCGCTTGTCTACGCGCTCGATGCTGTTCGCTCCGCTGCGGCGGCCGGCGAGGCTTCGTTGCCCGGGGCCCTGGCGGCGCTCGGGTCAGCGCTTGATCTAGCCGAGGCCGAAGCTCCGCTCGAGCCGGGGCGCACCGATGTCGTGAGGCTCATGAACCTCCACCAAGCGAAGGGACTGGAGGCGTCCGTCGTCATTCTGGCGGACCCGTCCGGGGCTCGCCGACGGGCGCCTGACATCCACGTCATCCGGAGCGCCGAGGGGGCGGCTCTCGGCTATCTGCGCGTGACGGAGGCAGGAGAGGCGTACGGCGGTGACCGAGTTCTTGCCGTCCCGACTGGGTGGGCGGAGAAAGAGCGGGCGGAAGATCGCTTCGATGCGGCCGAGGAGGTTCGCCTCCTGTACGTCGCCGTGACGAGAGCAAAGGAGGAGCTCTTGGTGGCCCGTTGGGAGGACGGTCCGGACGCCTCTCCGTGGCGGGCGCTTCATGCTTGGCTGGATGAATCGGCGACGAAGCTAGACATCGAACTGAGGGAGCCTGCCCCCAGGGCCCGCGTGGAGCTGACCGCGCAGGATGCGCATCGCGCCACGGCAGCGGCGGCCGACACAATCGAGCTGCTGGGGCAGCCGACATATACGTACGCGACGGTCACCGACTTGGCGAAGGAGCCCGGCTCGGGGGATGGTGGCACGTACCGCGATCCGCCTTTTCTCGCCTCGACATCGAACGACGGCTTCCGCGGCTTCTCCTGGGGGAGCGCGGTCCACGGAGCGCTCGCTTCCGCGGCGCTCGCCCCCGACCCGGCGGCGCTTCGCACGACGTGCCGTGACCTGCTCGTGCAGAACGAGCGGCCCCTCGACGACCACGGGGAGCCGGTCGAGCTGGTGGAGCTTCTCGAACTGGTCGGGACGGTGAGGGCCTCCGAATTGTGGGCCCGGGCGGGTCGCGCCGAACGTGTGCTCTCCGAGGTGCCCTTCGCGGTGCCGGGGATCGGCACCGACTTATGGGACGAGGTGCCTGGTCCGCTGGTCGATCGCGCTCGCCCCCAGCTGGACCTGTTCGGGGCGCACGCGGTCGAGGACGCGAGCGATGAGGGGACGTCCGCGCCCCAGGGGGAGCACTGCTTCC
>Ga0114996_10002249_pt1 | contig 25094 bp, 23 predicted proteins | sample ArcticOcean_MG_C_4_FD_87039 | JGI IMG/M metagenome (GOLD analysis project Ga0114996, IMG submission 87039) | Marine microbial communities from western Arctic Ocean - ArcticOcean_MG_CB4_134 | ecosystem: Environmental > Aquatic > Marine > Oceanic | place: Arctic Ocean: Canada Basin | collected... | reverse complement strand
TATTAACTTCATATCTATGACGATGTCTTTCTTCAATTTTAAAAGAATTATAAATTTTGCTTATCTTTGTGTCCTTTTTAAGTCTTGCTTCATAACTTCCTAATCGCATTGTTCCACCTAAATCTTTATTGGTACCTTTCATTAATTTACCGTCCTTCATCCATTCGTTCATTAAACCTACAACTGAAGCCTTCGATGAACCGAACTCACTAGATGTTGCATTTTTTATGTTTAACTTATTTCTAGCAAATTCAATAATTGCCATTTGCATTCCAAAACAAATTCCTAGAAAAGGTATTTTATTTTTTCTAGCGTAATTAATAGCTGCAATTTTCCCTTCTGTTCCTCTTTTTCCAAATCCACCAGGTATTAAAATCCCTGAAACACCCTTCAATTTATTCTTAATTTGGCTTGGTTTTAACTTATCAGACTCAATTCTTTCAATATTAACTTTTAAATTATTTGATATTCCTCCATGTGTTAAAGCTTCATCTAAAGATTTATATGCATCTTTAAGCTCAACATATTTTCCAATTATAGCAATCTTTACATTATTTTTCGTATTTAAGACTAAATGTGTGATTTTCTTCCATGGTTGAAGATTAACTTTCTTTTTAGATTTAATTTTAAAGAATTTTAATACTCTTTCATCTAGTTTTTCTTTATTAAAACTTATTGGAGCCTCATAAATCGTTTTTACATCAACAGTTTCTATTACGTCTTCAATTGCTACATTGCAAAATAAGGAAATTTTTTTTTTTTGATCTAAAGGAATAGATCTTTCAGATCTACAAATAATAATGTCTGGTTGAATGCCGATGCTTCTTAATTCTTTTACAGAATGCTGAGTGGGTTTTGTTTTTGTTTCATCTGAAGCCTTCATGTAGGGGACTAAAGTAAGGTGGATGAATAAAGTATTTCTTTTATCTATCTCATTTGAAAATTGTCTTATAGCCTCCAAAAAAGGAAGACTTTCTATATCTCCTACAGTTCCTCCAATTTCACATATTACAAAATCTTCTTTAGCAACATCGTTTCTAATAAATTCTTTAATTCTATTAGTAATGTGTGGAATAACCTGAACGGTTTTTCCTAAATATTTTCCCTGACGTTCTCTTTTTAATACGTCACTATAAATTTTTCCTGTTGTAATATTATCTGTTTTTTTTGCTGAAATTCCTGAAAATCTTTCATAATGACCTAAATCTAAATCAGTTTCTGCCCCATCATCAGTTACATAAACTTCACCATGTTGAAATGGACTCATGGTTCCTGGATCAACATTTAAATAAGGGTCTAATTTTCTAATTCTTACTTTGTAACCTCTAGACTGTAATAAGTAAGCTAGCGATGCAGATGATAATCCTTTTCCTAAAGATGAGACCACGCCGCCAGTGACAAATATATATCGCGCCATGGAAGTATACTATAAAGAACTTTTTGAAAAATTAAAAGTAATTAATTAGATTTTGGAATTTTTGGTTCTTCTGGATCTTCTTTTTCTTCAATTTTTTCAATTACTGAAGTTCCAGATATTTGCTGATTTGATATTATAGTGAGCGAAAGGCTAGTTAATATGAATAAAGTTGCCAGTATTGCAGTAACTTTTGTTAAAACACCACCTGCTGCTCTAGATGAAATAAAACTTTCCTGAGAGTTTCCTATTCCCAAGGCTCCTCCTTCTGATTTTTGCATTAGAACAACTATAACTAATAAAATAGCTAATATAATATTAACTGTAATAATTAAACTTTCCATGAGTGTTATTTATAGTAATTTTTTATTATAGCAATAAATTTTTTTGCAGATTGTGAGGATCCACCTATCAAAAACCCATTAATCTCTGAAATTTTAGGAAACATACTTATATTTCTTTCATTTACAGACCCACCGTACAGAACAGGTGGGCTAGATTTTACTTTATAATTAGATTTAAAATATTTTTTAATAAATTTAAAAATATTACGCAGATCATGTGATTTTGGTACATTTCCAGTGCCGATAGACCAAACGGGCTCATAAGCAATTATAATTTTTTTAAAATCAAATTTTTTATCTATCGAATCTGCAATCTGTTTTTTAAGAACTGAAAAAGTTTTTTTATACTTTTTTTCTTTGCTAGTCTCGCCAATACAAAAGACTACTGTTAACTTTTTCTTTAAAGCAGATTCAATTTTTTTTTTAATTAATTTATTTGTATCCCCTTCAAAACGTTTTTCAGAATGTCCCAAAATAACATACTTAGCTCCAGAATTTTTTAACATGGAAGCGTTTACCGAGCCTGTGAAAGCTCCATAATCACTATAATGATGACAATCTTGTGCACCTATTGAAATACGTTTAGATTTAAGATTTTTTGTTAAAAAATTAATTAATGTGTTTGGAACACAAAATACTATTTTGTTTTTTTTATTATACTTAACAAATCCTTTATAGAATTTTTCAACGTTTTTTATGACCTTAATTGATGTTAAGTCACCAAACATTTTCCAATTACCTATAAAATACACTAATTTATTTGTCATGATTTAAAATTTAATTTATAGAGTATCTAATTATATAACAATAAAATAAATTAAACTTAACAAAAATGATAGGAACACTAAGAAAATTTTCTACATCGATATATTCAAAAATACTACTAGGTATTATTGTCATACCGTTTGTTTTTTGGGGAATGGGAAGTGGGTTCAGAGATGGTGATAAAAATATAGTAGTAACTATAGATAAAGACAAATTTTCAGCAAAAGATTTTGTCGCTTATGTAAAAAAGTTTACTCCACAAAATCAAACAATAGATGCTGTTCAAATAGAAAGTTTATTATCTAAATTTATAGGTGAACAACTTATTATAAATGAAACCAAAAAATTTAATATATATTTATCTGATAAATCATTAAGCAAGCTTATAAAAAATCAAAAAGAATTTCAGAGAGATGGTAATTTCTCAAGAGTGGAATACGAAAAGTTTCTACTTCAAAAAGGTATTTCTGCATTTGATTTGGAACAAAATATTTCAAGACAAGAGAAAAAAAATCAATTACTAGAACTCATTAGCGGAGGATTGCTTCCTTCAGAATTTTTGGTGAATTTAATGTATGATCAAATTAACCAAAAAAGAATTGTTGATATAATAAATCTAAATCAAGTTTTTCAAAAAAAATTTGAAATTGATGAAGCGAAAATTAAGTTATATTTTGAAAATAATAAAAAATCCTATGTTGAAAAATTTGTATCGATTAATTATATAGAGGTTACCCCAAAAAATTTAATTGGTATAAACGATTATAATGAGTTGTTTTTTAAAAAAATTGATGAAATCGATGACTCAATTGCAAATGGATTAAATTTCAATGAACTTAAAAATAAATTTAATTTAGAAAAATCTACTTTTGCAGTCTTCAATAAAGAAGGTTTTAATAAAAGTTCTTCTAAAATAAAAAATTTTCCTTATCCATTAATTAAAAATTTGTTTAAAGAAAATATTTCTGGAAAAATGCTTTTCTTTGAAAACGACCAGAAGTTTTTTATCGTGGAACTAGTAAACTTTGAAAGTATACAAAAAACTCTGAATAATAAAAAAATAAAAGAAGAAATTTCAAATAAAATTAAATTTGAAGAAAAAAATAAATTTATTTTTTCGCTGATTGCAAAAATAAATGAAAATAAATTCACTAAAGAAAATTTTGTTAATTTAGCTAATGACTCTGGTATTAAAGTTGAAGAATTTATTTTTAAAGATATTAATGACTCAAATAAATTAAACCCAGAACTAGTTAACCAAATATATCAATACCCAAAAGATAAAGTTGGTATTGCTGCTTCCCGAAGGCTGGAAGATAATTTTCTTGTTTATATTAAAAATGTTGAAAGTGTTTCTATCAATCGCGCCTCAGAATCTTATGATCAATATTTAAATTTATCAAAAATTAAGCTTACAACTAATTTATATAACACTTATGATGGATATATAAAAAAAAGATATAAAATTGATATTAATGATGAGGCTTTAGATTCTGTTAAAAATTATTTCATATTTTAAATGAATAAAAAAAATAATTATTCTGCTTTTAAAACAAAACATAAAAATAAAAAAAACCAAATCATCTTTGACCATATAAAAGTTAAAAATTACAAAATAATTGAAAACATTATTAATAATTTTTTAATAAGAGAGGATAGTTTTATTTTTGAATCTGTTGAAAAACAAAAAATCAAAGGACGTTATACGATAATTGGATCAAACCCAGATAAAATATGGGAATTTAATAAACAAAAAATTTACCTTATACAAAATAAAAAAAAAAAAATAATTAAAAAAAATCCTTATATTTATCTTAAAAAGTTAATTCAAGATTTTAACTTTCCTGCCCCCAAAGGTTTACCTCCACTGTCTTCACTGTTAGTGGGCTATTTTTCATATGATATAATTAGATACATAGAAAATGTACCAGATAAATGTATTGATGATCTTAAAATACCTGACGTAAGGTTAATAAGACCCAAAGAACTAATAATATATGATAATTATTTAAAGAAGATTTATTTTATTATTAACTGTTTTGCTGATGAAAAAATAACAAACTATAAGAAATATTATGCAAATCAAAATAATAGAATCAATGAATTAAAAGAAATTGCTTATAAAAAAAGTGATATTGAAAAAATAGAACTTTCCAAAAATAAAAAAATTAAAGTTAAATCAAATTTTTCTAAAGAAAACTTTAAAAAAATTGTAAATAAAGCAAAAAAATATATTAAAAAGGGTGATATATTTCAGGTTGTTTTAAGCCAAAGATTTGAAACAAAATTAACAAAAAAACCATTAGAGATTTATAAGAAATTAAGATTGGCTAACCCTTCTCCATTCATGTTTTTTTTTAATTTCAAAGATTTTCAAATAATTGGAAGTAGCCCAGAAATTTTAGTTAGGCTCAGAGATAATAATTTAACTATACGGCCAATAGCTGGAACAAGACCTAGGGGCAAGAATGCTAAAATGGATAAGTTTTATAAAAAACAGCTTTTAAATGATAAAAAAGAATTATCAGAACATTTAATGCTCCTTGATTTGGGTAGAAACGATATAGGGAAAGTTTCAAAAATAAACACTGTTAAGGTGACAGAAAAATTTAAAATAGAAAAATATTCTCACGTCATGCATATTGTTTCAAATGTTCAGGGAAAATTTGATAAAAAACATGCTTTACTAGACACTATGTTAGCTGGATTTCCTGCTGGAACAGTTTCTGGGGCTCCAAAAATAAGAGCTATGCAAATAATTGATGAATTAGAAAAATCAAAAAGAAAAATGTATGCTGGTGCTATAGGTTACTTTTCGTCAAATGGAAATTTTGATACATGTATAGCTTTAAGGACTGCTCTTATAAAAAATAAAAAATTCTATATTCAGTCTGGGGCTGGTATAGTAGCTGACAGCGTTCCTGAAAAAGAATACTTTGAAACTGTTAATAAAGCTAAAGCTTTAATATCTGCTTTAAATTAAAATGAAAATTCTATTAATAGATAATTATGACAGTTTTACATATAATCTTTATCACTATTTATCTTCATTAAACTATAAAGTAGATGTTTTCAGAAATGATAAAATTGATGTTAAAAAAATAATCAGAAATAATTACAAAAAAATTGTAATTTCACCAGGTCCTGGAAATCCAAATCAATCAGGAAATTGTCTTCATATAGTTAAAAAACTTTATAAAACAGTTCCAATATTAGGTGTGTGTTTAGGGCATCAAATAATTGGGCAGACTTTTGGTTCAAAAATTATTGAAGCAGATAAATTGATGCATGGGAAAACAAGCAAAATAAAACATACAAATATTGGGATATTTAAGGGATTAAAAAAGACAATTTATGGTACTCGGTATCATAGTTTAGTTGTTGAAAGAAAAAGTCTTGGAAAAGATTTAATAATTACTGCAGAAACTAAAGATAAGGTTATTATGGGATTAATGCATAAAAAATACAATATTCATGGAGTCCAATTTCACCCTGAAAGCATTAAAACTCCTGAAGGTATCAAGCTATTAAAAAACTTTTTAAAATATTAATAAAATGCAAGATTTTGAGAAATTACTAAAAGATATATCAAATGGTAAAAATCTGACTTTTTCTGAAAGTAAAAACATTTTTCTGAATATAATGAGCGGAAAAATAGGAGAAGATTTAATAGAAAAGTTCCTAAGAAGTCTTGCTAAAAAAGGTGAAACAGCTGAAGAAATAGCAGGAGGAGTTTTCGTTTTAAGAGAGAAATCACTTAAAGTTACTGCACCTGAAGATATTATAGATACTTGTGGAACTGGCGGAGATGGTAAAAATACTTTAAATATATCTACCGCTTCATCATTGTTAATGGCAAGTATAGGTATAAAAGTAGCTAAACATGGCAATAAAGCTCTTTCCTCAAAATGTGGCTCAGCTGATGTTCTGGAAAGATTAAGTGTTAATATTAATTTAAAACCAGATGGAGTGGAAAAAAGTATAGAAAAGAATAATTTTGGATTTATGTTTGCGCCAAACTATCACCTGGCAATGAAATATGTAGCTCCTATAAGAAAAAAAATTGGTACTAGAACAATATTTAACTTACTGGGTCCATTAAGCAGCCCTGCAAATGTTAAAAGACAGGTGGTTGGTGTATTTGACAAAAAATGGTTACTGCCTTTTGCAAATGCATTAAATAACTTGGAATGCAAACATGCTTGGATTGTCCATAGTAATGATGGAATGGATGAAATATCTCCTTTTGCTAATACAAATATTGTTGAGTTAAAAAATGGAAAAGTTAATCAAATAACAATTGACCCAAAGGAAATGGGTATAAAATTTTCTAATCCCGAAAATCTCATTGGACATGATGCAAATTACAATGCTAACAAAATAATTGATTTATTTAGTGGAATAGTAAATGAATTTTCAGAAGCTGTATGCCTTAATTCTGCAGCAGCACTTATAGTCTCTGGTAAATTCAATGAATTTAAAGAAGCCTATGAATTTTCAAAAAAACATTTATCGTCAGGAAAAGCTCTGAATCATTTAAAAAAAATTCAATCGTTTTAATATGGAAAATGTATTAAAAAAAATTATTGATCAAAAAAAACCTAAAATTGAAAATTTAAAAAAAATTAATCCAATAAATAAAATTCTTAATAGTATTAAAAGTGTAAAGAATTTTATTAATTTTAAGGATAAGCTAGTTAAAAAAGATGAAAAAAATAAAGTTTCAATAATCGCTGAGATAAAAAAAGCTAGTCCATCAGCTGGCTTGCTTGTAAATAATTTTGATCATTTAACTATTGCTAAAGAGTATAAAGAAAATGGAGCTTCTGCTCTTTCCGTTTTAACAGAAGAAAATTTTTTTTTAGGAAAGATGGATTATATTAAAGATATAAAAAACTCTATTAATATACCTATATTATGTAAAGATTTCTTTATTGACACTTACCAGGTTGGTTTAGCAAAAAGTTATGGAGCTGATTGTATTCTTATTATTTTATCTGCTATTGATAAAATCCTTGCTAAAGATTTATATCAAACAGCAAATGATTTGAATATATCAACTTTAGTAGAAGTTCATTCGGAGAAGGAAGCAGAAATAGCTTTGACTTTTGAAAAATCTATTATTGGTGTTAATAATAGAAATTTAAAAACCTTAGAAATATCAATAGATAATTCAGTTTCTATTTCAAAAATTTTATCTTCTCATCTGAGCCCATTAGTTTGTGAAAGTGGAATTCATTCAACAGATGATATTAAATTTATTATTGAAAAAGCAAATATTCGTAATTTTCTTATTGGTGAATCACTACTCACAAGTGAAAATATAGGGTCCAAACTTAGGGAATTTAGTCAAATAAACCTTTAAAACATTGGCTTTTTAACCATTGATTTAAAATGAGAACTTTTGTAGAACAGTAGATGTACGATATTTGTTCTATGCTTACAAAAAAACAAAAAAACCTGCTTTTATTTATAAATAAAAAACTTAGATCTACTGGTGTTTCCCCTTCTTACGAGGAAATGAAAATTTCGTTAAATTTAAAATCAAAATCAGGAATTCATAGACTTATTTCAGCTCTTGAAGAAAGGGGTTTTATAAAACGATTAGCTCATAAAGCTCGTGCATTAGAAGTTCTAAAGCTGCCTGAAACTGCAAGCGTTAATGATATTTACAATACATTTTCACCTAGTGTTATTAAGGGTGGTTTAGATTCAGAAAAGAAAAATATTAATGAAATTCCAGTATTAGGTAAAATTGCTGCTGGTACACCTATTGAAGCAATTCAAAACGAGGTTAGTAAAATAGCATTGCCTGAAGAATTAAGAAATAATGGAGAACATTTTGGTTTAAAAGTTTCTGGAGACTCTATGATAGAGGCTGGAATAAATGATGGAGATACAGTAATTGTAAAAAAAACAAATACTGCAAATAATGGTCAAATAGTTGTTGCGTTAATAGATGATCATGAAGCTATGCTTAAAAGGATTAGAAAAAAAGGCAAAGTAGTAGCTCTTGAAAGTGCAAACAAAAGATATGAAACTAAAATTTTTGGTCCAGATAGAGTTAAAGTTCAAGGTATTCTAGTATCTTTATATAGAAATTTTCAATAAAATAGTTTAATAATAATTTATGAGTTTAGTAGCAACCAGATTTGCTCCATCTCCGACTGGCCCCTTACATATTGGTGGCGTAAGAACTGCCCTTTTCAATTGGTTATACTCAAAAAATAATAAAGGTAAATTTTATTTAAGAATAGAAGATACTGACAAAACAAGGTCAAAAGAGGAATTTAAAAATCAAATTATACAGTCTTTAAAATGGATTGGAGTAAATCATGATGGAAAAGAATTTATTCAGTCTCAAAATATCGATAAACATAAAAAAATAGCTAATATTTTATTAGAAAAAGGTTTTGCATATAATTGCTATTGTTCTGAAAAAGAAATTGAAGAACAAAAGAATAAGGCAAAGAAAGCTAATATGCCTTTTATTTATAATAGAAAATGGAGAGATGTTAAAGATTTAAAGATACCAAAAGACATTAGTCCTGTAATAAGATTTAAAAGTAAAATAAGTGGAAATAGTATTATAAAAGATTTAGTGCAAGGCGAAATTAATATTTCACATTCAACAATAGAAGATTTTGTAATATTACGTAAAGATGGATCTCCAACATATCAACTTTCAGCAGTTGTAGATGATCATGAAATGAATATTAGTCATGTAATTAGAGGCGATGATCATAAAATAAACACCTTTAAACAAAAACAAATTTATGAAGCAATGAGTTGGAAGATTCCTGAATTTGCACATATACCATTAATACATAGTGCATCGGGGAAAAAACTATCAAAACGTGATAATGCATCTACGCTATCAGACTATATTAAAATTGGAGTGTTGCCAGAGGCGTTAAGGAACTATCTATTACGCTTAGGCTGGTCTTATAAAGAAAAAGAAATTTTTACATTAGATGAAAGTATTAAACATTTTAATTTAAATGGAATTGGAAAGTCTCCATCAAAATTAGATATGGGACGTATTTTATCTATTAATGAGCATTATATAAAAAATTTTGAAGAGAAAAAATTGTATGAAAATTTAAAAATCTATGCAGATAATTATAAAAATCAAATTAATGTCAAATATGAAAAAAATTTAATTAATTCAATACATTTTCTTAAAAATAAAGCAAAGACATTAGAAGACATCTACAATAATGCCAAATATATCATGACTGATAATTTAACTATTGGACAAGAAGAATTAAAATTAATAGACAATAATGCAAAAAAAATAATTAATGATTTTTCTAATAAAATCGAAAATAGTGAAAAATTGGATAGAAATTCTTTAGAAAATGATCTGAAAGAACTGATAAATATACATAAAACAAATTTTAAAGGCGTGGGTCAACCAATGAGGATTGCGTTAACTGGATCAAAATTTGGACCAGGTATATATGATATAATTTTATCACTAGGTAAAGACGAGGTTCTTAAAAGATTAAAAAAAATTATATAACATTAAAAAAACCAGTATTTACACTTTAATTTTCCCACTTTAATTAATATCAAAATCTTAATAAACTAAAAAATTAATATTAATTGAGTGGTAAATGCTTTTTAAAAAATTAAGTGTATATATTTTCTGTCTATTTTTTTCTATTAAAGCTTATGGAGCTACATTTACTTTTCCTACAACCTTAACTGCTGATACTACAGGCTTTGTTTTAGTATCAAATTCAGGAACTACACCAGCGGTCAGTGGATTTTCAACCGATGTATTTGTAGTTATCACTGGTACTGCAGGAAAATTAAAAATAGTTACTTATGCTGGGTTGGAACAAAGAACTGGTTACTGTGGTTATACAGCTGATTCTACAAGTGAACCCGAGGACTGTGCTGGAAATTCAATAAATGCCACAGATGGAATAGGTTTTGAAGGATCTCAAGCTGAGGTTAATACTGCGCTAGCTACATTATCGTACAAAGGAGATGGCACCACTTCTTCCGTTAGTATAACAGCTTCAGCGACTCCAACGGGCGCTTCCTATAATAAAGCTAATGGACATTATTATAAACATGTTACAGCAGCTAATGTAGATTTTACTGTTGCTCAAGCTGCTGCAGCATCTGATGACCAAAAGTATAATGGATTAACAGGATACCTCGTAACAATAACTAGTGCAGCAGAAAATGCTTTTGTATTTGGAAAGACAACTGGTGATGCTTGGATAGGAGCGTCTGATGATGGTTCGCTTACTGAAAATACTCACGCAGAAGCAGAAGGTACTTGGGAATGGGTAGCAGGACCAGAAGATGGAGAAACATTCCATTGCCAAGCTGGAACAGGTGATGATGCTGAAGCTGCTCATGGCGATTGTACAGTTGGTACTTACAATTATGTTAATTGGGATCCGCAAGGAGCACAAGGAGGAGAGCCTAATGACTTTGGTGATGGAGCTAGATCAGAAAACTGCGCACATATAAGAGCAAGTGATGGTGAGTGGAACGATTATTTGTGCACCAATGATGCTGTTGATGCTTATATCATTGAGTATGGAGGAATGGGTGGAACAGCAACTATTGAAGTCGAAATTACATTAACCATTACCTCAACTGAAAGTACAGCTGGGTTTACAATATTTGATGTTGAGTTAAAGACTATGATCAAAGCTCAAATTGAAGCTTCAAACAGAATAGTAGATGCCTCAACTGAGCCAATTCTAAATAGAATTAACCAACCTAGAAAAATAAGTAAAAGTACTAAGATTAAGAAAAAAAGAAAAAATAAACATTCATCTGAATTTAAATATGTAAAGTTTAATCTACTTACTATTCAAAAAAAATACCCTAGAGTTATTGATAATTATGACATTGATTTTTATAAGACCTATTTATATGACGAGTATTTAGAATTGTTTAATAAGCTTGATATAAATAATCAATACCCACTTATATCAGCACTACCAATCACATCTCATGTTTATACGAATGAACTTCCTTATAAATATAATGATATTGATGTTATTGAGAAGATTACAATTGATGAAGTATGGTCGGCTTGGACATCAGGAAGTGTCACTATTGGTGAAAGACAATTTAAAATAGGAAAATTAGGAAGCAAATCAGAAAGTGATGGCATATCATTTGGATTTGATAGAGGGATTGGCAAAAATGGTTTGTTTGGCATAGCATTTAGAGAAGGGAAAGATAATACGGATGTTGGAAATAAAGGAACGAAAGTAGATATAAAGTCAAAAAATATAACTACTTACACAAGTTTTAGATCAGATAATAAAAATTCTTTAGATGTCATATTTGGTTTAGGCCACTTAGATAATGATTTAACCAGAAAAGAAACGAGTAGTTCTACAAATACAATAAAAGGTTCAAGAACGGCAGATCAAATATATGGAATAATAAATTTTGATATGAATAAAGATATTGGAAGTTTTAAAACATCGTACTACTCGAGAATTGAACAAAGCTATAGTAAGCTTTATGCATATAGCGAAAACAGCAATGACTCAGCTGCTCATTTTAGAGACCAACATTTAACAACATCTATAATATCTCTAGGGACAGCGTTTGATTACGTTGTAGAATTAGATAATGGAGGATCATTTAGCCCAAATGCATTATTTGAGTATGCATCAGATAAAAGTGACAGTTCAAAAGCAGTAGCTTATTATCTATCGGATCCAGAATCAGAATATAATTTTGAAGCAATTAACGACATAAGGACAATATACACATTAGGAACGGGGTTTGATTTAAATATTTTAAATAGTTGGAATATTAATAGCAAAATATTAAGAAAAATTTATAAAAATGAAGGTCATGAAAACAAAATTTCTCTTACTGCAGTCAAATCTTTTTAATTTAAGTTTTCACTTAATATTGCCGCAACATTTTCGGAAGAATTTTTTTTAGTTTTAATACTATCAAGGATATTCCCATAATCACTAATTTGTTTAGTTATATGAGAAGGATTATCAATAAAATTTTTAAATACTTTATAAATGTGAGCGGAATTACATTTTGATTGAAGCAGTTCAGGAATAATTTCTGCATTTGCTATAATATTTACGATATTTGCATACTTAACTTTAACAAGCATTTTAATAATAAAAAAATTAATAAAATTCATTTTGTAAATTATTAGTGATGGAATTTTTAAATTACAAATTTCTAAAGAAACAGTACCTGACTTAGCGATAGCAAACATAGTTTTGCTTAATATATTTTTTTTTATACTTACATCGCATATAACTTCACAGTTTATTAAATTAGAATCTAAAATTAATTTCTTAATAGTTTCTTTAAACTTTTTAGTAGAATGAAAAATATAAGTAAAATTATTATAATTTGATTGTGATAGCTTAATAAAGTTCAACAGTATTGGCATTAACACATTTATTTCAGACAATCGACTGCCAGGAAAAATTGATATAATTTTACTATCTTTTTTCATTACTGTATTTAAATCAACCTTATCTTTATTTGACTGATCTAAGAGAGGATGACCAACAAAAGTTGAGGTAATATTTTCTTTACTAAAGAATTTTTTTTCAAAACTAAAAAGTAACAACATGTGGTCAATATAGTTTTTTATCTTCTTTACTCTTCCTTCTCTCCAGACCCAAACTTGTGGAGCGACAAAATGTATTGTTTTTATATTAGGATTTACTTTTTTAACTTTTTTTGCCACTCGTAGGGTAAAATCTGGGCTATCTACAGAAAACAAAACTTCTGGGTTAAATTTAATAATTTCATTAACTGTTTGATTTATTTTTTTATTAATTTTAAAAATATTCAATAATACTCTTGTAAATCCAAGGTAAGTGATGTCATTTAGATTATAAATTGATTTAATATTTATAGATTTAAGGTGTTCACCTCCTACAGATAAATAATCTATATCAGATCTTATGCTTTGAAGCTGATTTATAACTTTAGAAGCCAGCTTATCTCCTGATGGCTCCCCCGTAAGTATAAATATTTTTTTCATTTAAGATTAACTTATTTATTATAAATAAAATTACTTTTACTAATGAACTTTTATAAACATTTTGTTTTTATTTGCAAAACTAATACTTTTTACCTTTTCTAAAAAAATATTTCTTTTACTTTTTAAAACTATTCCTTTTAAACCTGCCGATTTACATTCAGAAATGGTTTTTAATCCCACGGTAGGTAAATCAATTCTTAAATCTTGTTTTTTTTTAGGTAATTTTACCAATACACCTGAAAGATCTTTTTTCTTTCTTCTGCATTTTTTAAGCATTTTTTGTGTTCCGCCCTTACCTTCGATAGCAAGAACTATATTATTTCTTACTACGGCAGCTTGACTAAAATTATACTTTGGTAATTTGTTTAAAGTCGATATACCTTTTTTGATATCCATTTTATCATTTACACTAGGTTTGACCTTAGAATAAACACCTTTTTTTAAAGTTAGTTCAGGATTATAACTTAAAGAGTTTACAGTTATAATTTTCTCTTCTTTAAAAATTTTAATAATTTCTTTTAATATAGCAGCATCACCAAGCTTAGATTTTCTGATTATTCTTGTAATATAATATATACCTTTAAAATCTAATTTAAGTTTAGAAAAATTAGGTTTACTTACTTTTCCAGCAAATAAAACCTTACTGCATTTATTTTCTTTTAAAATTTTGATAATTTTACCAAATTGTCCTATGGAAACACTGTATGATTTTTTTTCTTTCTTAAATAATTTTTTTCTACTCAAATCAATAATTAAATATTTAAGTTTCCTTTTTTTAATTTTTTTTAATATTATCTTGGGAAAATCTGTCTCTCCAAATATTAAGCCTATCATTTTAGTTTTCGATTAATGGTGAACAAATTGGTCTTTTTTTATCTTTAGAAATAAAATCAGTTACTTCTTTTACAAGCTGATTATTTTTAAACTCACCATTTATGTTATTAAGATTGTCGTGCAGATTGTTTGATGAAAAAATTTTTTTATATGCTTCATTCAATTCAATTATAGTTTTATTTTCATACTTGCTTCTTCTTAATCCGATTAAATTTAAACCTTTTAAATAATTTCTGTTACCAAAAGAAAGACCAAAAGGTATTACATCTTTTAAAACTCCAGTCATTCCTCCAATCATAGCTAAGCGTCCAATTCGAGTAAATTGCTGTACGGCTGAATTTCCACCTATTATGACTGAGTCTTCGATTATAACATGCCCACCTAATGGAACGTTATTTGCTATAATAACATTATTTCCAACTTTACAATCATGGGCTATATGAGATGAAATCATAAATAAACAATTATCTCCAACTATTGTTTTTCCACCACCAGCATCTGTGCCTGGGTTTATTGTAACATATTCTCTTATTGTATTTTTTTTACCTATTGTTAATGAGCTATTTTCTCCTTTGAACTTTAAATCTTGAGGAGCAGTTCCTATACTTGCAAAAGGATATATTTTAGTTTCTGAGCCAATTTTTGTATTACCTGAAATGTTTACATGTGAATGGATTTCAACATTTTCATCTATTTGAACATTAGGACCTATAATTGAATAAGGTCCTATTTGAACATTTTTTGAAATCTTAGCATCTTTATCAATAATACTTGTTTTATGAATCATTTTTTATTTTTATCAACTATAGTAGCAGACCATTGTGCATCGGCCATTTTTTTTCCATTTACGTTTGCAATGCCTTTATATTTCCATACTCTTCCATGAGATCTAACAGCTTCGATATTCAACTGAAGTTCACAATCAGGAATAACAGGACTTCTGAATCGAGCTTTTTCTACACTCATTAAATAAACTAATTTATTCTCATATTCTTTAGAATCAATTCCATATGCAGTTAATGCTGCTGCGGCCTGACCAAAAGCTTCAACAATAAGTACCCCTGGCATGACGGGTTGACCTGGGAAATGTCCTTGAACAAAAAAGGATTCTTTTTTTACATTTACAATTGCAGTAGCTGATTTTAAATGAACAATGTTTATAAGCTTATCTATTAACAGCATGGGTTCTCTATGAGGTAGTAAACTTTCTATTTTCTTCTTATCTATTGTGTCATTCATTATTTTTTCCTTAGTTTTACAAATTCTTTTAAGGGAATGGCTGGATAACCCATGACTTGATTGTTGTCAGCAATATCATTTATAACACCACTGCCCCCACCTATTTTTACATTATTTCCAATTTTTAAATGACCTGATATTCCGGCTTGACCACCAATAGTTACATTGTCACCTAGTGTACTGCTGCCAGCAAAACCAACTTGCCCAGCTATCATGCAGTTCTTACCAATTTTAACATTATGGGCAATATGAACTTGATTATCTATAAAAGTATTCTTTCCAATAATCGTATCAGTTAAAGAACCTCTATCAATGGTACAATTGGCTCCAATTTCAACATTGTCTTCTAGTAATACTTTACCTATGTGTGGAGTTCTAATATTTTTATTATTCATTGGAATAAAACCAAATCCTTTAACTCCAACTTTAGAACCATCTTGTATATGAACATCATTAGAAACTACTGAATTTTTAATAACAACCTGATTTCCAATAACACAATTTTCACCAATTTCAACATTACTTTCAATTATTGAGTTGCTGCCTATGCATGTATTTTTTCCAATTGTAACATTTATACCAACTAATACATTTTTGCCAAACTTAATATTTTTGTAAATTTTATTTACGTCTTCCATTTTAGATAAATTTTCATCAAGGGTATCAAGATCAGCATTAGGATAAAACATTCTAGATGCTTGTGTAACTGCAAATAAAACATTTTTAACATTTAGTTTAATACATTGACTAGGTAGAAATTTTGATAAGCCGTCAGATGTTATGCAGGCTGCAGCTTTTGTTTTGGTTGAAAATTCCTTATACTTGCTTGAGTTAAGGAAAGTTAAATCATTTGAATTAGCATTTATCAGCGATTCAAATCCATTAATTTTAATATTATTTGAGGGCTGATTAATACAACCAATAACTTTAATAATTTCATTTAAAGGGAAGGGCCCCTTTTTTTCAAAAAAATGTTTTGAAGACATTATTTATTTATTGTAGTTTTAAAATTTTAAAGATGGTAATTCTTTATTTAGCTGTTCAGTAATTATTTTTGTTATATCAGTGCCTTTTGCCCCACCAACTACGAATTTTTTATCTATAACAATTGAAACATTATTTTCATTTATATATTTTTCTACAATTGGATTAACTTTTTTTACCAATTGACTTCTTGCATCAGCACGCTGCTTAGCAATTTTATCCAGAGATGTTCTTCTATCAGATTGATATTTTATAACCTTTTTTCTCAAATCATCAGAACTTTTTTTGTAGTCTTCTGGACTCAACTTTTCCTTTTTACTTAATAATTCTGTTTCATCTTTTTTTAAACCTTTTTCACGTTCTACAAAAGATTTTTGATTTTTTTCAAAAGATGACTTAAGAAAATCTTGAGCTTGTTTTCCAGCTTTGCTATTATTTAATATATATTTCATATCCAATACAACTACTTTTTGTTCTGCATAAGCAAATGTACAAAATAATAATATTGATGTAACTACAAAATATTTTACTAAATGTTTCATTAAAATGAAGTCCCTAATCTAAAGTTAAATGTTTCTGTTTCGTCGTACTTACCTTCTGTTAAACTTTGTGCTATTGTAAAACTTAATGGACCAACAGTTGTGTATACATTTGCAGCAAAACCAATTGATGATCGAATCTGATTTGTATCATCAACAGAATCGCTATAATCCACAGACCATACATTGGCTGTGTCTAAAAATATACTAAAATCTGTTTGATAAGATTCAGGCAAAAGATTTGGTAATTGAGCTTCCACTCCTAGGGAGGCTATATAATTTCCTCCTATAAAGTCTTGACCATCTTTAGGTCCAGTTTTTCTAACATTAAAGCCTCTTAAACTCTTAGTTGGTAAAAATAGTCTATTTGTTAAACGAACATCATCATCTACTCCGTGTATTGATTTTGCTTTAAATTTTAAGCTAGTAATCATATCTTCTGAAAAGGCATGATACCTAGCAACATCTATTCCATTTATAATGGATGATGAGTCTTGAAGTATAGGTAGTTGCTGTTCAAAACGTGTTCTATAACCAGCTGTTGGTTGGAATGGCTGATTTCTTTTATCCCAAGTAATACTATAACCAAAATCTACGTTAGTAAAATTTCCCTTCATTTTCTTAACCGAATCTGATGCGGTAGATGATACTGTAATATCTTCAAATGCTCCGCTTAAATATGGAGAAATATAAACATCTTGATATTGCTCAAAGCTAGTTCCTAGAGATGCACCAGTTTTTGTACTTTCATATCCAGAAACTGCGGCTCTATCTGTTGCAGAAACATCTAATGATGCGTAGACAGAATTTCCTGAAAAATTATAGTTTGGGTTTTCAACTAAAATATCTCCACTTAATCTTTCTTCAGATATATTGAACGAAGATTGAAGTTTAACACCTCTTCCCAGCCAATTATTTTCACTAACTGAAAACATAAAGCTTGTTCCATCTGTACCTACGCCTGCGCCAGCTATAACTTCACCTGTTGCCTTTTCTTCAATACTGATCTCAAGGACTTTTAAATCATCAGTAGATCCAGGCAAAATTTTACTTTCGACATTTCCAAAAATATTTCTTGCTTTAATTTTATTAATAGACTTACTAACAAGAAGGGCACTGTAAGGATCACCTTCATCGACTAGTAACTCCCCTCTAATAACAGAATCATTAGTTACATTATTACCAACGATATTAATTCTCTCGATTAGCGATTTTTCACCTTCAAAAATACTTATCTTAACTTCGACCGTATCACCTTCAAGTGTTTCTAAAACTTTATGATTAATAAATTGTAACTCTTTTTGTTCACTTAATGCGTCTATACTTTCTAAAACAGATGTTAATTTTTTTTGCGAATAGTAAGATCCCGCTAACTTACTAAAACCTTTTTCGAGAGAAAGAAATTCCTTTTTATCTAAAGCTTCGTCCACCTCAGCATATATTTTTTTAAATCTATATCTTGTTCCAGCATTGATGCTAAATGTAAGCACAAAACCTTCTCCATCTGAATACTCTACATTACTGGAAGATATATCAACTTCGTAATATCCTTTATTTTTATAATAATTTTTTAATAATCTTTTGTCTAAATCAACTCTACCTTGATTTAAATAAACATTACGTGAAAGAACTTTCCAAAATTTTGTTTCTTGAGAAGTAATTATATCTCTTAATTTCTTTTCTCTAACTTTTTTATCACCTAAAAAGAATATCTTTGATATTTTGGCTTTTTCACCTTTGCTAATAGTATAAATTATATTAACTCTATTTTTAGTTAACTCTTCAATATCAACATCTATTTTGACAAAATAGAATCCTAACTGTCGGTAAAATTCTTTTATAATGTTTAAATCAGGTTTTACGTTACTGGTAATAAATGATGATTTTTCTTTTAATGATGTTATTTGAGTTAATTGCTCATAAAACTTTTTTGTTTTTTCTCCGTTAAATTCTACTTTCTTAATAATTGGATTTTCTTTAACAGAAATATTTAAAGTTCCATCTGCAATTTCGACAGAAATTTCTGAAAAGAAATTAGTTTCGTATAATTTCTTTATTATTAGATTTAGATCAGCTGCATTGTAATCTTTACCAATTTCAATATCGCCAAATATTGCAATTGATTCTATTGAGATTCTATTATTGCCATTAGCTGTAACTTTATTTACTACCTCAGAATGAAGATTGGTATTCAAAAAAAATACTAACGTAAAAAAAAATAATAATTTTTGTAACTTTGACATAATTTTTATCTTACACTCAAATCTTTAGTTTTCAATCTAGCCCAACTATCAATAGTTTTAATAATATGTGTTGTTTCAGCTTTCTTTTTAGCATATTTTTTGAATTCTTTGTCTTTAAATATCTTATTAATAGTAGCCACAATATCTATAAAGCTAATTTTTCCTTTTAAAAACATGTCTACCAACACTTCATTTGACGCATTTACTATTGTTGGTGTCGATGGACCTAAATTGAGACATTTATCAACTAATTTTATTGAGGGAAATCTTTTTTCATCTACTTGTTGAAATTTTAAACTATTTAAAGTTTTAATATCAATATTTTTAATTTTTGGAAAAATATTAACACCTTCATATAAAATATTAGATATAGGTATTTTCATATCCGTATTATATAAAATCATTTTAATTAAACCATTTCTAAAACGTATAATTGAATGAATGTAAGACTGAGGATGAATAATTATTTTATATTTTTTTTTATTAAAATTAAAAATTTTACATGCTTCTATAACTTCAAAAACTTTATTCATAAGATTTGCTGAATCTACAGATATTTTTTTTCCCATTTTCCAATTTGGATGTTTTATTGCTTGAGCGGGTTTAATTTTTTTAAAGTTTTTAAATGGTGTTTTTAAAAATGGACCACCAGAAGCAGTGATAAGAATTTCTTCAATTTCATTATCTTTATAGTTTTTAGTAAGTTCCATAATCGAAAAGTGTTCAGAATCAATTGGTATAATTTCGTTTTTATATTTTTTTTTGTACTTAAGTAAAATAGGCCAGCCACAAATAATAGTTTCTTTGTTTGCAATAGCAATTTTCTTGCTTAGTTTCATGGCTTCTAACGTTGGTTGAAGACCTGCAATACCAACTATAGAAGACACCGTACAATCAATTCTATTTTTTAATATTCTAGTAATTGGGGTATTTCCATAAAAGACTTTAGTATTTGAATTTTTTAAAGAATATTTGACTTTTTCATAAAATTTTTTATTTTTAATTAAAACATTTTTTACTTTAAAAAACTTTGCTTGTTTAATTAACTTTGTATAATTATTGTTTGCGGTAAGTAATTCAATATTAAAACTTAATTTATCGTTTTTTATTACTTCTAATGTAGATAAACCAATTGAACCAGTTGAACCTAGAATCGCAATTTTTAATTTTTTCATTTAGATGATTCCAAAGATTTTAAAAAGACCCGCAAAGAATATTACAAAAAGAATACCATCAATTCTATCTAACAAACCTCCGTGTCCAGGCAATATATTTCCAGTATCTTTAAAATTATTTTGTCTCTTAAAGTAAGAAACAGTTAGGTCTCCAATTTGGCAAATTAAAGATAATAGCAATGTTAGTGATATATAAAACAAAAAATATGTTTCGGTATTATAATTATAAATAAATATTTTTATATTTGATAAATAAAAAAATGCAGATGGGAATAAAGAAAAAATAAAAGAACCATACATGCCAGCATAAGTTTTATTAGGACTAACTCTAGTAATTTTTTTTCCACCAAAAGTTTTTCCAAAAACATATCCACCTAAATCTGAAAAAACTCCTATTAAAATTAACCAGAAAAATAATATTATGCTCATCATATCTTCGCCTCTAAGTAAATATGCAAAAATAACTGCTAGGATAACAAATATAAATCCTAATATTGTGGTTGTATTTATTTTGTTTTTATTTAGGCAAAACCATTCTTTAGATGAAAAAAATAAAATTACAATTAATAAAAAAATAAATAGATGTTGATTGTAAAAAATTATCAAAGATACAGCAGGTAATAATATTATTGATGTTAAAAGTCTTTTTTTAAATTCAGATTTCATCATATACCTCCAAAATTTCTTTTTGTGCTAATAAATTTATTTAAAATGATGATAAAATCTTTATCTTTAAAATCAGGCCACATTTTATTAATAAAGAAAATTTCAGTGTACGCTAATTGCCATAATAAAAAATTACTTAACCTTGTTGTGCCACCAGTTCTTATCAATATATCTGGATCTGGTATCTTGTTTGTATAGAGATTTTTTTCAAAATTCTTAATGTTTATTGTTTTGCGTTTAGTTTTTGCAAGCTTTCTACAGGCAGAAATTATCTCCTCTTTTGAACCGTAATTAAGAGCTAGATTTATCGATATTTTTTTATTTTTAGAAGTTTTTTTTTCAATTAACTTTATAGTTTTTGAAATATCCTGAGGCAAGCCTTTTCGTTTACCTATGACTTTAATTTTAATTCCTTGTTTTATAATCTTATTTAAATTTTTTTTAATAGACTTTCTTATTAAATCAAATAGAAAATTAACTTCTTGTTTTGGTCTTTTCCAATTTTCAGTTGAGAATGTATAAAATGTTAAATGTGGTATTTTTTTATGTATTGATAAACGAATAATATTTTCAACTACTTTAATACCATTAATGTGACCATAATTTCTTGATTTTTTCTTTTTTAAACCCCAACGACCATTACCATCCATTATAATAGCAACGTGATTTAATTGGTTCATATTGTCATTACTTCTTTTTCTTTTTTCTCTAATTTTTTTTCTAACTCAGATATCTGCTGATCAGTTATATTTTGAATTTTTTTTTCAGATTTTTTACATTCATCTTCACTAATACTTTTTTCTTTAAGTTCTTTTTTTAAACTATCATTAGCTTCTCTTCTTATATTACGAATTGAAACTTTAGCTTTTTCAGCAAGTGTTCCCATAATTTTTTTAAGTTCAGCCCTTCTTTCTTCGTTAAGACTTGGCACGGGTATTCTCATTAGTTGCCCATCAATTTGGGGATTCACTCCTAAATTAGATTTTTTAATAGCAGCATCAATAAGATTTACATTTGCCTGGTCCCAAACTTGAACTGTCAAAAGTCTTGGTTCAGGTGTAGATATAGTAGCCAATTGGTTAATGGACATATTTTGCCCATAAACGTCTACATTGATAATATCTAACATAGTAACACTTGCTCTACCTGTTCTTAATGATGATAAATCATTAGTAAAAACTTCATAGGCTTTTTTCATTTTTGATGAACAATTTTTTATAATATCTTCGGCAGGCATCTTACTTATACTCCTTCTCCAACTTTAAATCTGTAAAACTTATCTATTACAATCTCATCCTTTCCTGAAATTTCTTTTATAATATCTTTAACTTTTTTTTTAGGTTCCATTATCCATTCTTGATTTAACAAAGTATTATCTGTTATAAATTTATTTAACTTACCGATTGCAATTTTATCAATTATTTTAGCATCTTTTCCTGCATTTTTTAACTCTTCTGTAATTATTTCTTTTTCTTTATTTAACAAATTTTGATCAAGTTGGCCTTTATCTAGAGCTAATGGAGATGAGGCTGCTATATGCATAGCCAATTGTTTTCCAAAAGCCAAAAGGTCATCTTTAGATTTATTACTTTTTAGACTTAATAACACACCTAGCTTTCCAAGGTTTGGCTTTATGGCAGAATGAATATAAGAGAAATTTACAACATTATTGGAATTTAAAAAAACACTTCTTCTTATAGTTATTTTTTCTCCTATTTTTGAGATTAAATCTATTAAAGAATCTTTAACTGATTTTTTATTACTCATTTCACTGTTTAATAAATCTTCCATTTTACCACCACTTAATAAAGCGAGCTGAGAAATCTCTTCAACAAATTTGATAAAATCTTCATTTTTAGCAACAAAATCAGTTTCAGAATTTATTTCTATTAAAGATAAATTGTTATCTTTTTCATTTATAGATATTAAGCCATCGGCAGCAACACGTTCCATTTTTTTGCTTGCCTTTGCGATACCTTTTTTTCTTAAAAATTCAATTGATTTTTCAATATCTCCATTATTTTCATCAATTGCATTTTTGCAATCTTTAAATCCTACACCAGTTATTTCTCTTAGTTTTTTAACTTTATCTAATAGTTTTTTTGTAGACATGTTAAAGATTTTTAGTTTTATTTTTTAGTTGCTAAACTTTTAATTTTGGAGAAAACACTTTTGGTTTTATTAAAAACTGTTACTTTTGGTTTTAAGTCTTTGCTTTCAACTTCAGTTTTGGATTTATTTTCTTTAACTCCTTTTTTTTGATCCAAAATTTCTGTTCTACTTTTTTCCACACTATCACTTTTTTGTAAACTAGAACTATCTGGTTCCTTAATTTGAATTTGCTTTTGAGCATCTAAGATAGTTTCTTTAGCTAAATCACAATAAAGATTTATTGATCTTCTGGCATCATCATTTCCAGGTATTGGGAATTGTATACCAGTTGGATCTGAGTTTGTGTCTATTATTGCGACTATAGGTATATTTAATTTTTGTGCCTCCTTAACTGCTAATGATTCAACATTTGTATCTATGATGAAAATAAGTTCAGGTGTTCTTTTCATCTCTGCAATTCCACCTAAAGATCTTTCTAATTTATCTCTTTGAATGCCCATTTTTAATACTTCTTTTTTTGTAAAACCCGAAACTTCTTTTTTTAATTCTTCATTTAATTTTTTATATCGCTTGATTGAATTAGATATAGTTTTCCAATTTGTTAACATTCCACCAAGCCACCTATGATTTACGTAATATTGTGATGTACTTTTAGCTAACTCCGAAACAGCCTCGGTTGCTTGTTTTTTTGTAGAAACAAAAAGAATTTTACCACCTGAAGCAATACAGTTGTGTATTTCTTGCATCGCTGACTTAGTCATTTCTAAAGTTTGAACAAGATCTATAATATGTATTGAATCTTTTGAGCCAAATATAAATTTGCTCATTTTTGGGTTCCATCTAAAAGTCTTATGACCTAAGTGAACTCCAGCTTCTAATAACTGTTTTATACTTACGTTTGGTATACTCATAGTTTTCCGGTTGTTCCTCCACAATTTTTTCCATTTAAGGACCGGTGGTTTCGCAACCAACAATTGTGTGCGTATTTAAGTTTGATGTTCTACAAGTTAAATGAATAAAATTCAATAAGAATTAAAGTCTAATTTTCTTTATATAATGCTCTTTATTAAGATGTTTTAATGTTTCGTAGTCAAATTTTCTCTTTTCTTTTAACTCAAACAAATAATTCTTATGCTCTTGTTCATAACTTATCTTTATTTTAGATACACCTTTTTCTTTAATTTGATCATAGAGCAGCTCTAAACTTTCAATTGTATTAAGCTCAATATGAACGTTTGTGTAATTTTTTTTAACAATTTCATCTAAATTTACAATTTTTCTCACATTTATCCTTCTAAACCTATTTTCACTATTTTCTTTATCTTTTATTACTGTAAGCAAGAAAGATTTTCCTTGTTTCAAATTTGATCTATTTAATTCAAGAACCTCAGAAAAAAGAAAGATTTCAAACAATTTGCTTAAATCACTAAATTTAATAATTGCAAAAGATGTTCCTTTTGCTGTTTTCTTTTCTTTTATACTCATAATTGTTCCTGCAATAAAACTTTCACTTGCAGTTTCTCTCTCGAAGTCCTTATACATTTTAACATCATATTGTTTTAAAACAGCATCATAATCCTCTAAAGGATGATTAGATATATAGAAGCCAACAGACTCAAATTCTTTAGAAAGCAAAATATCACTAGGCCAAAAAGATTTTTTATTATTTTCGTATATTAAAAAAGAAACTTTATTAAAATCCTCATCAAATAAACTTGATTGTTTATTTATTTTATTTTCAAAAATGTTTTTTGAAGTTTGT
>Ga0114996_10002247_pt1 | contig 25140 bp, 9 predicted proteins | sample ArcticOcean_MG_C_4_FD_87039 | JGI IMG/M metagenome (GOLD analysis project Ga0114996, IMG submission 87039) | Marine microbial communities from western Arctic Ocean - ArcticOcean_MG_CB4_134 | ecosystem: Environmental > Aquatic > Marine > Oceanic | place: Arctic Ocean: Canada Basin | collected... | reverse complement strand
TGCCGTGCCTTACATCACAAACAGCGACTCCTCCCTCTTCCTGAACGACTATGAGTTCGGTGACGACCAATGTGAGGGTGAAGACTACGGCAAAGGTGGCGCATCCATGGATATGGTCTACACCTTCACCCCCGCCGACTCGGGTCCATACAACATCTTTTTGACGTCCGAATTCGACGCGGCGGTCTACGTGGCCACCGATTGCGCAGACATCGCGACCACCTGTGTCGGCGCCAAAGAGGACGTGGGTTCGAACAAAACCGAAGAGCTTCAAGTCACGCTGGAAGCGGGAATTCCCTATTTCATCTTTGTGGATGGCTACAGCAGCTCTTTCGACTACAGCGGTCCCTTTACGTTGACCGTTGATGCCTGCATCCCCGCATGCGACGGCGGAAAGAACTGTGGCCCGGATGAATGTGGCGGCACCTGCGGCACATGCCAAGAGACTGAGATTTGCCCGGAGAGCGGCATCTGTGAAGCAGCCTCGGAAGGCGACAATTGCGGCGCCCCGCTGCTGGTCGACGCCGTGCCCTATAACTACAGCGGCGACACCACCACGTTCACGAACGCTATGGTGTACAACGACGGCGACTGTGCCGGCGAAACCTATGGTGCGGGCGGCGCATCCAACGACAACGTATTCATCTACGAGCCAGGAACGGACATGTCCGTGACGGTCACCTTGGATGCAGGTTTTGATTCCGCGCTCTACGCGGTGACCGACTGCACCGACGTGGGCAACAGCTGCTTGGGCGCACACGAGGCCACTGGCGAGGAGACGATCAAGTTCCCGGTCACGGCAGGGCTCAGCTATTTCATTGTGGTGGATGGATACGGCGACTTCTCGAATTATGACGGAACCTACACGCTCACCATCGAGGAATGTATCCCCACCTGTAGCAACACGGGGGCGACCTGTGGTGACGACGGCTGCGGTGGGATTTGTGGTGAGTGTGCCGGAGACGAAAAGTGCACCGAGGGCATCTGTGAAGCGGCCAAACCGGGCGATCTTTGCGGCCTCCCCTATGAAATCGACACCTTGCCTTACACGTACAGCGGTGACACCTCCAGCAGCACGAACAACTACTCGTTCGGCTCCGGCGACTGCGAAGGGTCATCCAGCGGGAAAGGTGGAGGCTCGAACGACAACGCCTTCGCCATTACCCCGGACAACGACGGCGTCCACACCTTCACGGTAGAGGGCTTCGACGCTGCGCTTTATGTGGTGCAGGATTGCTCGGATATCGGCAGCACGTGCGTCGGAGCCGTCGAATCGGCAGGGTCCACCGGCACGGAGAAGTTGTTGGTGCAGTTGACCGCGGGAACCGATTACTTTGTCATCGTCGATGGCTACAGCAACTCCAGTGATTACAGCGGCACATACACATTTACCGCAGACTTGTGCATACCGACATGCGACAGCATCGGTGCGGACTGTGGCGACGATGGATGCGGCGGCAACTGCGGCGAGTGCACGGGTGGCGACAACTGCATCGGCGGCTTCTGTACCACACCGGGTGGCCCTGGAGACACGTGTGACAACCCCGTCATCGTGAACGCTATGCCCTATTCCTTCAGCGGCGACACCTCATTCTCCACAGGAGATTACGGCTGGAACTCTGGCGTATGTCCCAACGACAGCGGTGCAGGAGGGTCTGCATCCAACGACGATGCCTTCGAGTTCACACCGGACGTGACGGAAACCTACACCATTTCGCTCGACAACGATTTCGACGGCGCGGTCTACATCGTAACGGACTGTACGGACATCGACACTTCCTGCGTGGGTGCAGTGGAGAAAACAGGTTCATCGGGCGTAGAGGCGCTCCTTGTAGACCTCGATGCGGGAACGACCTATTTCATCATCGTGGATGGCTTCAGTGACTTCTCGGACTACAGCGGCGGATACACGTTGAGCATTGACCTGTGCATCCCGGTCTGTGCAGACACAGGCGCCTGCGGTGACAACGGCTGCGGCGGCTCCTGCGGAGACTGTGCGGTCGATGAAAACTGTGCTGGCGGCATCTGTGAAGCCAAAGGACCTGGGGACACGTGCACGGATCCCTATGTGGTGGACAGCCTGCCCTACATGCACAATGGCGACACATCCCTGAAGCAAAATGATTACAACGGCGGAACCGTGTGCAAGACCGGGTTGTTCACGGAATACAACGGCGACAACGCGAAAGACGTCGTGTACTCGCTGACGCCTACGGACACGGGTGTCCATACCTTCGAGAAGATCGGCAGCGATGGCCCGTCGTTCATGTATTACGCCACCGATTGTGACACTGTGGCGACCTCGTGTTTGGGCAACAGTGGAGACGTCTATAGCGGTGGTATTTTCGAGATAACGCTGGATGCGGGCACGACCTACTACATCTTTGTCGATGGCCTCTATACGGCAGACAATGGCGAATACACCTTGACCATCAAAGGACCGGGCGTGTGTGAACCCAAGTGCACGGACAAAACGTGCGGCGATGACGGCTGCGGCGGCTCCTGTGGCGACTGCACTGCCGGCGAAACCTGTAGCGCCGACGGCCAATGCGAAGTCGTCTGTACACCGAATTGCACGGACAAAGTCTGTGGCGACGACGGCTGTGGCGGCTCCTGTGGCGACTGCGCTGCCGGCGAGACCTGTGATGGCGCCGGCCAGTGTGCGACGGGTTGTATCCCGGATTGCACAGACAAAACCTGTGGCGACGATGGTTGTGGCGGCAGTTGCGGCGAGTGCGGTGAGAACGAAACATGCGTTGCAGACGGACAATGCGATCCGATTGCTGGTAACTCAGGCGACACTTGTGAAGACGCTTGGGTCGTGGATGCATTCCCCTACACGCACACGGGTGATACCGGCAGCATGAACGACGACTATGCCGGTGGTGCACTGTGCGCCGACGACTCCGGCAACGGCGACGGTCTCGGCACGCCCGACGCGGTCTATGCCATTCCAGCCGCTACAGACGGCGCTCACACCATCACTTTGACCTGTACAGGCTCCTTTGGATGCGGTCCGACGTTCATGTACGTCGCTTCCGATTGTACAGACATCGCGTCCTCCTGCCTGGGCGACAGCAACGATATGTTCTCCGAAAACGGGGGGACGATCGAAGTCACGCTCTCAGCAGGGACAACCTATTATCTGATTGTCGATGGCCTCTTTGCATTCGATACCGGCCCATACGACCTCACCATTGAAGGTCCTGCGACGTGCAGCAGCGACTGCACGGACAAGACGTGTGGCGACGACGGCTGTGGCGGTTCATGCGGCGAGTGCGGCGCGGATGAGACATGTTCGGAGACCGGACAATGTGAAACCTCGCAGTCGACGGGGATGGATCTAAGTGGATGGACTCTCAAAGGCGTTAACAGCGAGGGCACAATCCAGCAGTTCACTTTCCCGGAAGACACGTTTGTGTCCGGAAACGGAGTCATTGTGATCGGTCGCAATGCCGACCAGGCCGAGTTCGAGACCCATTGGGGTGCATTGGCCGAAGGTGTGCTCTATATGAAGGGCAGCAACGAGACGCCTATCGTCAACAACAAAAAGTACACCTACACGCTGGTTGACGTGAATGGACAGATCATCGACGGACCCACCATTGCGGTCAGCCAGGGGGGAACACTCCAGCGGATCGGCCCCGGCGCGGCGGCAGGTCTTGCGGGGTCGTGGATTGCAGGAGCCGAGACCGATGCCACACCGGGTAGCGCGATCGTCTCCGCGGACACACCGGCCGGGATGATTTACGTCAGTGAGATGGCGGATGCCAGCGGCGCTGGAAACTTCAAGTACGAGTTCATTGAGCTGCATCTCACAAGTGGCGATGTGGTCGCTCCCCCGGGGCCCAACGCTGTGGACGTAAGCATCGAGAGCTTCTCATTCAATGAAGCCCACATCACCGTTGCCGTGGGAACCACCGTCACGTGGACCAACAACGACGGCACAACCCACACGGTGAACAGCGCCGGCGTGGACAACATCGTGGACGCCAATGGGCCGCTCAACAGTGGATCGCTCACCGTCGACGACACCTACTCGCACACCTTTGACGCGGCAGGTGTCTTTCTCTATCGCTGCCAACCGCACGCGTCGATGAAAGGGTCGGTGACTGTTCAATAGTCTCGACAGAGCACAGGCACAATTTTCCACGCGCCGTTGGGGCAACCCAGCGGCGCGTAGTTTTTTAATCGCAGCGGCGATATGACACTAAAAGCGGGGGAGCGAGCGTGAATTACACAAGTACCTTCACCTCGCTATGATTCGATCAACAAAAAGGTCATTGCATCTTGCCAGGAGAATCCGAAAAATCCCTGAAGAGAATGGTCAATTGATTCGATATTACCGTTGAGGTTCTGGGGCAAGTGTGCCCGGGCCAAGGAGAATCGAAGAGGCAAATGGTGCAACGCTGCATCCGTGTACTAAGCCTTATCACTGCACTGAGTATACTCTTGGGCGGCTCGGTGCCGGTGTATGCGGCGGACCCCTGTGGCGGGTGCCTCATCGGTATTGTTTGCTACGCAGACGGCTCCTCCAATCCATCCAATGATTGCTTGGTCTGCAACATCACCAATTCCACCAGCGCGTGGTCCTTTGCGCCCGATGCGAAGCCCTGCTCAGACGACGGCAACGCGTGCACAGAAGACAAGTGCAACAACACTGGGTTGTGTCAGCACACCGAATTCAGCGGCATCCAGAGTTGCGACGACAACAACGCTTGCACACAAGCCGACTTTTGTTTCGCCACCACCTGTACTGGCCTGACCGTGGATTGCGACGACTCAGATCCCTGCACGGATGAGTCGTGTGACGTTAGCACGGGCTGCATATACACCAACAATACGGGCGAAGTATGCGAAGACGACAACAATGAATGCACGGATGACCGCTGTACCGCTGGCGTCTGTACCCACGAGCCTTTCAGTAACGTGGTGGAGTGCGACGACAACAGCGTCTGTACCCAGTTTGACTTCTGCTTGGGTGGCAACTGCACGGGACAGCCTGTCAGCTGCGCCGACGGCAACTTGTGCACAGACGACACGTGCGACGCCACCGATGGATGCAAGAACCCCTTCAACTCAGCACCGTGCCAAGAAGACGCCGACGAATGCAGCCAAGACATCTGCAGCAACGGTGCCTGTACACACCCACCGGCAACCGGAACACCTTGCACCCCCGACACAAACCCCTGCACGCAAGATCTCTGCATCAATGGCGCATGCACTCACTTTGCTGGAAGCACCGGAGAAGACTGTGAGGACGGCAATCTGTGCACCGCCGGCGAAACGTGCCAAGAGATCGGCTGCACGGGCGGGTCCGTCATCAACTGCGACGATGGGTTCGTGTGCACGGACGATGGCTGCTCGCCTGCAGTCGGCTGTCAAAACGCCTTCAACGAAGCCGGGTGTGACGACGGCAACCCCTGCACGAGCAACGACCGATGTGAGTTCGGTGCTTGCACCGACACGACCGCGACCATTTGCAACGATGGGGATCCCTGCACCAATGACACCTGCAACACGTCCACCGGTTGCACCACATCGTTCAACAACGCCAATTGTGCGGATGATGGCGACTTGTGCACCAACGACCTCTGTGTCGTCGGCGTTTGCACACACCCCAGCGTGGCCGACGGCGGAAACTGTGACGATGCAAACGTTTGCACCACCGGCGACATCTGCCAAGCAGGACTTTGTGACGGCCAATCCCTCGATTGTGACGACGCCAATCCATGCACCGATGACAGTTGCGACCCCATCTTGGGCTGCGTGCACCTACCCAACACCCTCGCCTGCACGGATGACAATAATTCCTGTACGCTGGATGAGTGCCTAGACAGCGCCTGCCAACACATTGCGACCAATGAAGCGCAGCCCTGCACCGACAACAACCAATGCACCATCCTAGACAAATGTGTTGGGGGGGCGTGTACCGGCAATGCCATCATCTGCAACGACTCCAACGAATGTACCGATGATACGTGCGACAGCATCACAGGAGCCTGCAACTATACCGTCAACCAGGCGCCCTGCACAGACGATGGAAACGACTGCACGCTCGACACCTGCCAAGATGCTGTGTGCATACACAACAACAACAACGTGGGAAACCCGTGTGACGACAACGACGCATGCACCGATCTGGAGGTCTGTGTCGTGGGCGGCGTGTGCGAAGGACAGCCCCGTGATTGCGACGACGGAAACGAATGCACAGTCGACGGCTGCGATACGGCGTCCGGTGGTTGTACGACGAGTAACTTCAACGGTGTGTGTGCAGATGATGGCGATCCCTGCACCGGCGACGTATGCGAAGGTGGTAGCTGTACTCATCCCTCGGGCAACGATGGTGCAAGCTGCGATGACAACAATGTCTGCACCATCGGGGACAAATGTGGCCCAGGTGCCTGTGCAGGATTTGTGATCACGTGCAACGACTTCAACCCGTGCACGACCGACTCCTGCGATGCCGTCACCGGCTGTGTTTTCATCTCCAATTCATTCCCCTGCACTGATGATGGAGACGCCTGTACGGTGGATGTATGCAACAACGACATCTGCACCCATACCGCCGGAAACGATGGCGTTGCCTGCGACGACGGAACCTCCTGTACAGAAACCGATTTGTGCGCCGGCGGCACCTGCCAAGGCACAGCCATCGCCTGTGAAGACAACGACCCTTGCACGGACAACATCTGCGACGCCACAACCGGTTGCGATTTCCCGATCAACACGTCCCCATGCACAGACGACGGAAACGAATGCACCAATGACATTTGTGCCAACGGCGATTGCACTCATATCCCCTGGACAGAGGCCCTGTTCTGCGACGATGGGGACGCCTGCTCCTTCTTGGACATTTGCGCCAACATCACATGCACCGGTTTTCCTGTGGTGTGCGACGACAATGATCCATGCACCGACGACCAATGCGTGCCGCCCACAGGCTGCGAATACACCGTAAACACCGCGCAATGCGACGACGGGGACGGATGCACTAGCGATGACACGTGCACGGACGGCAACTGCCAAGGCGCTCCAACCCTTTGCGACGACGGCAATCCGTGCACAGACGACAGCTGTGATTCTGTAACGGGTTGTACGGCAGCAGCCAACACCGCTGTCTGCGACGATGGAAACGAATGCACGAACGCTGACCACTGTGCCAGCGGAGCCTGTATCGGCACGCCCTCGAGTTGCGATGACAATGACCCATGTACCGCAGATTCTTGCGCGGACGGGGCATGTATTCACGGCCCTGCGCAAGACGGTGTAGCGTGCGACGATAACAGCCTTTGCACCTCATTCGATTTCTGCGTGCAGGGTGAATGCCAGGGCCTCGGAATTCAATGCGACGACAGCAACCCATGCACGGAAAACACGTGTGTCGATAGCGACGGTTGCACATATCTACCCATCACGGGCACATCGTGTGACGACAACAACCCCTGTACGGGCAATGACACGTGCGCCAACGGCACCTGTGCAGGAGGATCCGGAAGCGGCGGAGCCATCACGTGTGACGACAATGACCCATGCACAGACGACAGCTGCGTCCCGACAATCGGATGTCAATACACGGTCAATACCGCACCCTGTGACGACGACGACAACGACTGCACAGCCGATGTCTGTTCGGATGGCACTTGCACGCATGCTGATGTCGAAAACAACACTCCCTGCACAGACGATGGCAACCCATGCACGGGAGACGTCTGCGTTCTTGGCGTTTGCGCCCACCCCGTAGCCAGCAATAACACCTGCAATGACGGCGATCCGTGCACGACCCAGGACTTCTGCATTGGTGTGGACTGCACCGGACTCCCCACCGACTGCGACGATGACAACAACTGCACCAACGACTCTTGTGTTCCGGGAATTGGTTGCTCATCGCTGCCCAACAACAATTACTGCGACGACGACAAAAACCCGTGCACCAAGGACATCTGTGATTCTGGTGCATGCACGCACGCACCAGACTTTGAGTTCTTCCCCTGCGATGATGCCACCCTCTGTACAGTCAACGACCAGTGCCAAGGCGGACTGTGTGTGGGTAGTCCAAAGGCATGCGATGATGGAAACACCTGCACAGCCGACTCGTGCGACCCTGTCGCCGGTTGCGTCCACTCACCGTCAGTGGCTTCCTGTGAAGATGGTGACTTCTGTACCGTGAATGACAGCTGCAAAGACGGCGCATGCGCGGCCGGCACCCCCAAAGTGTGTACGCCGGAAGACCCCTGTGATCTGGTGGGCGTCTGCAACTCCACCAACGCCATATGCGACTTCACGGTCCAACCGGACGACTCGCCCTGCGATGACGGGAGCGTCTGCACCACTGGTACGACATGTCAGCAGGGCGAATGCACACCTGCGGACACGACCGACTGCGACGACGAAAACGAATGCACCACAGACACGTGCCACCCCACCCAGGGATGCGCCCATTGGCAACACACCGATGCTTGTGAGGACGGCGATGCGTGCACAAGTGGTGACAGTTGCCTCAATGGAGTTTGCCAAGAAGGGACGCCGACTGACTGCAACGACGGACTCGATTGCACCGCCGATTCATGCGACTCCTCAACCGGCTGTACACACACACCGGAACATGTTGCATGCAACGACGACGATGCATGCACCAATGACACATGCGCCATAGACATCGGGTGCCAAAGCACACCGTTTACCGGCCCCTGTGACGATGGCAATCAATGCACTGAAGGCGACACCTGTGAGAATGGTCTCTGTGCCGGAGCCGACATGGTGATCTGTGATGATGCCAATCCCTGCACGGATGATGGCTGCAGCAACGACACTGGCTGTTGGTTCAACGACAATGGAAATACATGTGACGACAACAACCCGTGTACGACCAATGACACCTGCACCACAGGAGCCTGCACGAGCACGGGCGCTACGAAATGCGATGACGGTAATCCGTGTACAGACGACTACTGCGACGCGACCGACGGTTGTAAGACAACCTTTAATGTCGTTACCGAGCCCTGTTACGATGGCTCCCCGGGCACAAAAGACGTGGGCGTTTGTGCCGCTGGCATCCACACTTGTACGGCAGGAACGTTTGGCCCGTGTGTTGCCGACATCACCCCCGGCATCGAATACTGCGGGAACAACATCGACGACGATTGTGACGGCAGCGTGGATGAAACCAACGCATGCGTCCCCAGTGTTACGCCAACCGGCGGCGCAGACGTCCGCATGTCATTGATACCGGGCAGCGCAGCCCTGTTGGATGGAACCGTGGTCGACGCAGGCAACGGCTTCTATCAGCAAGCAATGGGCGCGTTCATGCATCAAACGACACAGCCAGCGGGCACTATCCGTGCCGTGTTGGGCGACCTTGAGTCCACCCGCACCTACGCGACCCAGCCCGAACCTGCGGCGTGGATCCAAAACACAGTTCGCACACCCGACCTCTATGCCGATCAGCCCGAGGTGCGGGTCAACGTACAGATGCGTGACGCTGTGGGACGTCCACGGGTGCTCGCCGGAACCACAGCGACGCTTCATGTCACGCTCGCCGATCAGGAAGTCACGGGTTCCTGTGTCGTGGACAGCATGGGCACCTGTGACGCCTACTCAACGATTCCGCAGTCATGGTTCGCACCGAACAATACGGTGGACGTAGCCGCGACCGTCACGACCAACAACGCGGCTTCCGAGACTCAAATTTTTACGCTGCACCCTGCTCCCGACATGGGACCCGAACCCGAGCAGCCTACCGTCATCGTTCAAGCCCCCTATGGTCCGCGATCTGCTGGCAGTATCGTCGAAGTACCTATCTTTGCGATGACCAAGGGCGCTGTCCTCGAGTCATTCGACGTCACAGTGTCGTTCGAGCCGACCCTTCTGGAAGCCACCAACGTGGTCTTGGATCCTGCGTTCACAGGAACTGCGAGCATCCAAGGAAACAGCGTGAAGGCTGTGGGTATTCGCGACGATGGAGCCAGTGATGATGATGTGACGGGGACCGTCCTGGTCGCCACCGTCACCTTGCAAGTAAGCAAAACGGCCAGCGCCGGTCAGACCGGCTGGATTAAGGGTCATGTCAACAACCTGTTCGACGCACAGCAAGCCAACCTTTGCAATGACACCCCGGCCATCATCCATGACAGCACCGGCGCGTCTTTGTTCGGCACGGTCACCATAGCGACCAACCCGATTCGTGGGATCGTTGCCATTGCGCTTTACAATGATCTCTTCAATACGGCCATCTTGAACAACAAGAAAGTGACCTCACCCATCATCGTCCGCACCATTCGAACCGATGGTCCCGACCTGGATGTCACCGGCGTGTGTCAATCCGACAATGTAGACGCCTTGGTGATTGGACCCGGTTGCGTCGCCATGGTCACAGGTACCCAAACGGAGGGCGATGACCACGTGTTTGTTTCGGTCACCTACAGCGGACACACAAACAAGGTTCCATTCCGTATCTGGTATCCAACAGACGTCACCGTAAGCCTGCAAGACGACTTCTTGCAGACGATCACAGGGGTACAGACGAGTTGTAACGATCCAACGTCGCTACGCTACCAATCCACGGAAGTTCGCACGAGCGCGACCTTTAGAGCCGGGAACATCCTCGCGGTCACCGGACGCATAGACCACCTGGTGTCGCTCAAGTCGGCCGATCCCACTGTGGCGACCCTGGACGGAACCCGTGTCCACGCACAACAACCGGGCACAACATTCATTCAAGTGGCCAACGCGTCTGGCGTGGTGGCGTACAGTGTCGTGTCCGTCTCCAACGACTCACCGGTCTCAATTGACGACTTCTACTTGGTGGTTGCCACAGACATCTCGATCAAGCCCTTGTCCCCGCCGCCGCCCTTTGCGCTGGGCGTCGACGCCAGCGCCCAGGCGACGGTCACAGTGAATCAAGCGTTCAACGGTGATGGCGCACAAGCCACGGTACTCGCCTATGCCAAACTCAGCGATGGGAAACGGATGACGGTCACACCTGCGGATGGGCTCATGGTTAGCTCGCTCAACAAAGGCATACTGTCCGCCAGCAACACGCCACCCGCGGTCACGGCAGTTGGGACGGGCTCGGGCGAGATCGTGCAAGGCACCTGGACACTCTGTGGTCAAGATGCTCACAACGCGACCGCGTGGGTAACGACCAGTGTGCCCAAGCCCGTGGATGCCAGCATCACCATGCTGAGTACGCCCCTCGCGTACGATCCCAGTGGCCCTGCCGCACAAGTAGACATCCCCACCAGCAGCGATGTGGTGGTCACAGTCGAATTGGAAAACGGAGAAACCGTCGACGGTACCCTCGACTCGCGTACGCACTATGACGACGTCTCGGGCGACCCCAATGGCCTCTTTACGGTTCAGGTCGTGAACGATGAACAGGGGCAACCCGCCAACGTAGTCCTCACGCCCACCGGAAAGAGCGCAGGAACGGCGATGTTGCACGTCACCTTCGAGCATGCGCCCAACGTGAGCGCAAGTGTCCCAGTCTCCCTGGTCGAAACCTCGGAGATGATCCTCGTGGCGCACCCGTACCCCACGTATCCAGGATCGTCTGCCATCCTCACGACAACATTGAGCGAGATCGAAAATACCAATCAGTGGCAAAGCGCTGAGATGGTGCTGTCGTTGCACCTGAGTGACGGCAGCAGCGTGGACATCTCCCAACACAATAATGTCCTCTATGCGCCCTTCGAAACCGGCTCGATGGAACCAACCCCGAAGGTCATCTTCTACGACCACAATCACGTCCGTGGCGACACCCCTGGAATCGTAGACCTTCGAGCCAATGTGGGTGGCGTATGGTCCACGCCCTATACCCTCGAAGTGATCAGCGCGCCGATCCACGTGACGTCGGTCACAGTCACATTGCCCCAAACACTGAGTGGCGTAAAAGATGTCGCAACCTTCCAAACCAAGGTGTCCGCCACGCTCTCCGATGCTTCGATCTTGGAAGACGCCCTGGACATTGACGGACTCATATACTTCGACAGTAGCGACCCAGCCGTCGCCAGCGTAGACAGCGGAGGCGTGGTTGCGCTGCATGACAACCACAATGCGTTGGTCACCATCACCGCGACGGCGATGGCAGCAGGTGCCAGTGACACGGTCGATGTGGCCTGCAATCTATCCCCCGCTGTTGGGGACGTCGATTTGGGACAGATAGAGCTTCTACCCCACCCCGATGTCGACCCCGGCGAGCTCTTTGAGATGCCGGTGCGCGTCAACACGGGCGGAGAGCCTCTGGGCGCATTTGATCTCACAATCCAGTTTGATCCGGCTGTCATTGATCCCATCGCAGTGACTCCTGGAACGGATTGGCCCGGCGGTCACTTGGACGCCAACATTGACGAGGTTCCCGGCACAGTGCATGTGGTCGGTGTAGCCGATGTGAATACGGTCCTCACGGGCAACGCATCTCACATCGTGACGATCTCCTTCAAAGCGCTCAAGGACGGCGAAACAACCACGACTCTCGTATCCGGTGACATTCGTGCGTTGGTTGAAAACTCCATCGGTCAAGCTTCGATCGGTGTGGCCATCCTGCCTGGTGACGCACCCCGTCCCATCGTCGCTGGACGCGGACTCCTGGATCCAGACTGCCCCAACGGCGCACAACCGGACGACGTCCTCGGCAACGCCAACGGCGACTGTGGTTTCTCGGCCGCCGACGTCAGCACAGTCCTATTCCACTTGGCGAATCTGATCCCCTCCAAAGCGGTATCGGATGCCCAGTTGACTGCCATGGACGCCGACAAGAACGGTGTCGTAGAAGTCAGCGACGCGGTGTATTTGCTCCGCGTGCTCTCCGACAAATATCGATTTGTGGACCTGGCGATCACTCCCCCAGACGGTGTCGATGGCACAGTCATGCTCGTCGCTTCCTTGATGGACAAAGCAGGACAACCCAAGGCGGACAAGACCAACGTCTATTTCGAGATCGACACACAGGCTGATCCCGCCCAACTCACCTTTGGTGCAGGCACCTTGGTTGAACCCACGGAGAACGGCATGGTGGTCGCCGCAGCCAATCAAAACGACGGCACCTATGCGGTCCATATCAATGGATTCACAGCATTGGAAAGTGACGTCGGGGTCGTGGTCATCGTGGAGAGTCTCAACACGGTCGGCGACACCAGCAATGACCGAACCGTGGCGCTGCATGGAAGCCCATGGATCAATGAAAATTCACCCTATTTGCCCGCCGCACAGTTTAACATCACCGACGGTCTGCCCCAGAGTCCTTGCTCGGACGATGAGGACTGCGGCGGAGCGACCAATGCCACATCGGTCTGTACCGAGGGGCTGTGTGTGACCACATGCAGTGAAGGCTTTGTCGACGGTGATGCAGACCTCGCCTCCGGCCCGTCAGGCACGGGATGTGAATGCGAGTCTGGTCCCGAATGGTGCGACCACACAGACAATGATTGTGATGGCGTCGTGGACAACGGCTACCCCGACAAAGGCACACCGTGCTCGGCCGGCGAAGGAACGTGTGCTCAAGAGGGTGTGGTGGACTGTCGAACGGATGGCACTGCCACCGAATGTTTGGCCCTACCTCTCGCAGACGACAGCCCGTGCGATGATGATACTGCATGCACCGTCAACGACGTGTGTACGGACGGCGTCTGCACCGGCAGCGCGATGGTCTGTGATTCTGGAACACTCTGCGCCGATGGGACGTGTATAGACAGCCAATGTGTGTCCTGTGAATCCGACACAGACTGCGGAGAGAGCGCCGCGTGCGAAGAGACGGCCACCGGATGGATGTGTTTCCGAACGTGTGACGCGGCCTCTTGCACCGACGATGAAGAGTGTGTGGAACGAAACGATGGTGTCCTTCGCTGTGTCAGCGCGGACGAATCCGACCCATGTCGACCGCTGGACCTCCCGGCCGTCGCGGACGACACCGACGCGGGCGACAGTACCACCGGACCCGAGCTCTTCCCGGCACCGCCGGGTGAAGGATGCGGCTGTCGAGTCACAGCACCGGCCTCCAGTGGCCTTCCCTGGGGTGCCATAATCCTGCTGATGATGTTGGCGCTGAGTACCCTAGCACTTCGACGTCGTCTGACCCGAGCTCCTCTCCGAAAGCGCCTGCGCCCCAAAGACCGACTCTAAACGTCCTCCAACACGAGCTTGGCTATCCTTGCTCCGTGGTTCTGGTATGCTCTCGCGCATGAGTTCCTTTGAGCCGCGACCACCCTGGGATCACGATTCGAACGCGTGGGCAGCCCGGCTGGGGATCTCCAAAGAATCCCTCGACCTGTATTTGGACAGTGAGGTCCTGGACCTCCACAACGACCTCTACGTTCCGGCCCGGCTCTATGGATACAATGTCCACCGAGTCCATCGGCCACGGCTCTTTGGCGCCTTGTTTTTTGGTCACTCGGATCTGCCGCGCATCCGCCACGCAAGCCTCTCGGGTGTGGTCTTTGATATCGCCACCAACCCTTTGCGGACCAGTGGGCAAAGAGCGTCAGTCACTCACAAAAACATCGAACGCATCCGCCAAGATCTGGCGCAGTACCCGGACGACTTTCGCTTGGTGTCCAGTCACTCGGAATACCGAGCGGCACGAGCGGCCGGGGCCACCGCATGTTTTGTGGGCATTCAGGGTGGTCAGGCATTTCAGCACGATGAAGAGAGCCTGGCAGCCATTCCGGATGTGGTCAGCCGCGTCACATTGGTTCATCTCACCAGCAGCCGGATCGGCCACACCTCCAGCCCACTGGGTGCCGGCAAGGGGGGACTCAAAGACACAGGAGCGGCGCTGATTGAACACCTGAACCACAAGCGGATCTTGGTGGACCTCGCCCACATCAACCGGGAGGGCTACATGGAGGCCGCCAAACTGCACGACCGCTCCCAACCTTTGGTTTGTACGCACACGGGCGTCCAAGCGGTGCGGCCGTGTTGGCGCAACATCGACGACGAACAGATTCGGGTCATCGCGGAAACAGGCGGGACCATCGGCATTATTTTCCACAGTGGATTTCTGGCCAAAACGTGGTTGCGGTGTGATCCGGACCGCGTCATCGACCACATGGCCCACATCATCGACGTGGTTGGCGATGAATTTGTATCCATCGGAACCGACTACGATGGCGTCATCCGACCGCCTCGACGCCTCAGAGAAGTAACGGATATGCCCGTCCTGGTTCAAAGTATGCTAGATCGAGGCTGGTCCGAGGATCGGATTCGCCGAATCCTGGGCCAAAACGCGTTGCGTATCATTCAGGAGATCCGGCCCTGAAAACAGAAATCACCATCGATCGACGGCCCATTTGGCTCATCCTCCTGTTGCGAGGAAGACGGCTTTGGCTCGTGAGCATTGGCATCCTGATCTTTTGGATGTTGACTCAAGTGAACTTCCCGAGGCTGGAACCCAGCGGTCAGTTGGCCATCGGTGTGTTTGCGGCTTGCATCTTCCTGTGGGCAACCGAAGCCCTCCCGCTCATGATCACGTCCATCTTGGCGCTGGTGAGTTTTCCAGCATTGGGCATCTTGGAGACCAAGGAGACGTACGCTCTCTTTGGAAGCGACATCACGTTTTTCATCCTCGGGGTCTTTATCTTGGCCTCCCCCGTGCTTCGGTCGGGCCTGTCGACCCGCATTGCGCTCAAGGTGTTGAACCGTTTTGGCCGAACGCCCGAGAAGCTCATCACCGCCATTTTGTTGCTCACTGCAGGCATGAGCTGCGTCATGAGCTGCCATGCCGTGGCCGCCATGTTTTTCCCCGTGGTCCACACCATTCGAAAAGCCCTGTCATTGGAGAGAAACTCCCGCTTCGGAAAAGCACTCTACCTGTCCCTGGCCTGGGGCAGTGTCATTGGTGGAACAACGACCTTGTTGGGCAGCGGTCGAGCTCCTCTGGCGATCGCCATCTTGCAGGAGAACACCGCCCAGAGCATTTCATTTACCGACTGGGCGTTGCTCGCATTGCCCACCATGGTGGCCATGCTCTTCGTCGGACGCTTGATCTTGCGCCTGCTCTTCAAGAGTGAAATTCAAGACATCGGGGTCGCACGAGACCAACTGTCTCAGCAAACCCGCGCGCTGGGCAAAGTCAGCTATCGCGAATTCGCCACCGCGTTGCTGCTCTGCGCCACCATTGGATTTTGGATCACTCTCAGCACCGAACATCTGGCGACGATTTCCTTACTCGCTGTGGTCGCCGCTTTCATTCTCGGTTGTGCCGTTTGGACCGAGGTGGAAGAGGACGTCAACTGGGGCATTGTCTTGATGTACGGCGGCTCCATTGCGTTGGGACTGGGCATGCTCAAGACGGGGGCCAGTGCCTGGATTGCTGAAGAGTTGCTGATGTTGACCCCCAACAGTAGCCCTATCGTCTTGCTGGCGGCGATCTCGCTCGTCGCGTTGTGGTTGACTGAAGCTATCAGCAACGCCGCTGTCGTGGCTCTTTTCATGCCGCCGGTCATCAGTATTGCGCAACAAAGCGGCATCGATCCACGGATCATGGCACTCTTTGTTGCCATCCCGTGTGGCTATGCGTTCATCTTGCCCATGGGGACACCGGCGACGGCCCTGGCCTTCTCCAGTTCCTTCCTACAGCAGCGGGACACCCTGCTGGCTGGAACCCTGCTTAAGATGTCTGCTTGGGCCCTCTTCATCATTTTTGCGCTGACAATTTGGCCCCTCCTGGGGTATGAGGTCTGATATGCGTATTCTTGCGGTGTTAATCCAGCCATACAATGCCGGGCCGGTGCTTGAAGAAGTGTGCACTGCAGCCGAAGGCAATGCGCCGGTCACCATCCTTCAACTCTACGACGCACAGCTGGCCGACCGCGTTTCGAGAAAATTGACGCAAGATGGATGGCTCGGTGGAAAACACAGCGAAGGGGTCGCTCAGGCGCTCACCGAGGACACACTCAATCAAACCCGTGATTCGTGTGAAACATGGCAAAAGCAACTCACCGGCCAAGGACTGGACGTCCGCTGCGTCACGCGGAGCGGCGACTTGGTCAATTCGGTTCTTCGCGTCGCCGATGAAGAGGGCGATGTGGGACTGATCATCGTCGGTCAACCGCATCACAACTGGGTGACGCGATGGTTCAAAGACTTCAATTATCGCTTGTTGGTAGAAAAGGCGCGCTGTGAGGTCCGGCGAATAGACCAGCCCTCATAAAGAAATCACCGCCATCATGGAAAGGGTTTGGAACACGGAGCGTTTCGATGGCCTAGCCTTCGCCAGCTTCCGCACTCAACAGATCATCTTTTCCTGTTTTGTCTTTCCACTCATCCGCATCCGAAAGCGGGTCTTTCTTCGCCGTAATTTCCGGCCACTCCTCGGAGTACTTCGCGTTCAATTCGATGTAGCTTTCCCACTTTTCGGGCAAGTCATCTTCTTCAAAGATCGCTTCGGTCGGACATTCGGGTTCACAAGCGCCACAATCAATGCAATCTTCCGGGTGAATGGCCAGGAAGTTCACTCCCTCGTGGAAGCAATCGACAGGGCAGACGTCCACACAGTCGGTGTACTTGCAGTTGATGCACGGCTCAGCAACGATATATGCCATGGTTTCCTCGTTTTACTTCAACGAAAAGTAAGCCGAAGATAGCCGAATCCTGTGGATGGAGCAACCTTGCAACACCTTTTTTTGCGATTGAACATATGACCGATGCAGCCCATCGATTCAGCATTTGGCGGCACACCGATCCCGCCACAGCCGATTCGGCTACGACCGGCAGTGGTGTACTCCAAATCAAGACGAGTGGCTCCCTCCGAAGGTATCCGAAGGGAAAGAGCGCAATGTTGTGGTACGGCAGCGCCGATAATTGCCGGGCCACACTGAAGCAACTCCTCCCGAAACTCGCCGCCGCGTTTCCCCATGAATCCCTGCGGTGGCGCGTCCGAACAACAGACAACGCCACCCAAGAGTACCAACGATTGCTGGATCGCTTCATTGGACGCTTTGGCACGTCCCCCCACGGAAACACAAGTTTCGAATAGATCGGCCCACGATCCGTCTTAGATGGGTGGAGGGTTCTGTGAGCCTACGTTATTTCGCCATTGTCCTTGCGCTGCTGACAATCGGGTGTGCCCCCATCCGTGCCACTACCGTTGTCCTCCCACCGACCTTCACCGGGGCGACACCCTCGTCGGGAATGAACTATGGCATCACCCGTGCAGAACCTCGATACATCGACAACCAACATCACGGCATCCGGGTTGTCTCGATCGAAGCGGACTCCTTCGCGGAAAGCATGGGTTTGCTCGCTGGAGATGTTCTCTTGTCCATGGCCGACATACCCTGCACCGGCGTTCGGAACTGTCGGCGGGGGGAGCGAAAGATGCGTCGAGCCCTCCATCACGGACACTCGTTCGTGCTCATGATCGAACGACAGGGCACCCTAATGCGCTTTGTAATGCAGTACGACTCCTTCCGCCCATTGTTCCAATAACGTCGGGACTGGAAAAGCTTCGGGTGGGGAACTGGCAAAAGAGCCATTCTCAATGCTACGCTTCTCCCCAGCATGTTCGTCATTCGCCCCCAAGCCCTGCTCGCCGCCACACTGTGTGTCTTTCTGTGGATCAGTGCCGGATGCCGCATGGGCTTCGACCCCAGCAACCGATGCTTCTTGGGGGAAGACTGCTCCACCTCGACGGACAGCACGTCAGACATCGTCCCCGCCGACACGCCCGAAGAAACCACGGACGTTCAGGGGGACACGACGGAGCTCATCGAAGAGGACGGGGAGAGCGTGTCGACATGCCCCAACGAAACCGATTGCGATGAAGACAACGTCGCGGACGACACGGACAACTGCCCCAACCTATGGAACCCCTCGCAGCTCAACTGGGACAGCGACGCTCTCGGCGACGAGTGCGATCCGTGTCCCTTCGTAGACCAAGACCTAACGGGTGGTCTGTGCCCGGGGGCAAGCCTAGCGCCGGCATGTGATCTGAAGGGCACATGGATTGGCCAGGAGGTGCGTTTCCTCCTGAACGGAGCCGATCCAACGTCCATGGTCACGTCGAGCGAGCACTGGGTGTTCGACGACCAGGGCAATTGGCAGCACACCGAAATGGGCTCTCAGGGGACATACACATGCCCCTCGCCAGGTATTCTGTGGCTGCAATCGGAAGACGAGACCATTGAACCCCTCATCCTCACCGTGGATCCACGCCAGGAGGTCGCTGCCGGTCACAGCATCAACCCAACGGGCCGTGTAGAAAGCGGAAATTGGAGTGCCTTCGTCCGAGCGGGCAAAGCCCCCGCCAGCGCAGAAGACACCCTCGTCGTCGCAGAGAGTGCCGGCAAACCCGGTTCCGATACGGTCGCAAACTGGAAGGTCGTCGGGGTGGGTGGGACTGACGTAGGAACGGCCCCAATCATAGACATCTCCGGCACCTTGACGGTCCTGTCACCCGTCATCGACTCACCGGATCCGCGGGGTTCTGTCCAGGGAGCCCTCTCGCTCTATTGGCCCACGGGCGGACCAGAACCTCTGGCGCTCCAACTCAAAGAACACCCGGATCTGGGGACGTCCACCTTCACCGAACGCGCAGACGGCCAAGTCGTCCTCACCTTGTGGGTCACGAATGTATTAAAGCCGGACACGTTCATTCAACTTGAGATGACGGGGCAGACCAATCTGTCCCGGGACATCGTGGTCCTCACCGGATTCATACCGGCATTGGAGGTCTCGTACACCGTACGCATGATGCTCGTGCGACAAGGCCCTCCACCCACCGCTCTTTCGCCCCAAACATCCATCGTGCTCACGGGCTCCGGGCCGAGCGCCTCCATCCGAGGGCTCCTCCCACAGGGCGCAACCATCGATGCACCAGCCGGTCTTGTGGTTCATCCAAGCGACGCTGCCACCCCCATCAGTGGCCGGCAACCCAGTATTTCCGCGGTGTCTTTGACCCAAGACGGGCAAGTCGTGATCGTCCCCACGGAGGGAGCAGCCTACCCGCTTGGAACTACTCAGGAATTGGCCGGCCACCGCGTCTGTATGGACTGGGTCCCCAGCGGTGCCCTGGCGCTAACGACCGTCTGCAACGGCGACGTGCCCGAGACGCCGTGTCTTCCTGCCCATCATTGCACCCTGCGGCTTGGACTGGCGTTTCCTAGTCCACCGACTGCGGCCAACTTTGCCAATGACTACGACTTGGACGGCGTGGGTTCAGCCCAACTGGATGGCTGCACGGAAGTGGGAAACCCCAACAAATCCACCCTTTGGGATACCTGCCCGTGCCTCCTTACCCCAGGCAACCCCGACCTCTGTGAAGCGAATTAAAAAGAGTGCTAACGTTTTCTCGTCGCTCTGCCGATCTTAACCTCAAGCGGCTCGTGTCAACGGATGAAATAGGAACACACCATGAAGAAAGTCATCATACTCTTCACGCTCTTTTGGATGCCTTGGATGGCGACGGGTTGCACCGATATCTTGGCGTTCGACATCACCACAAACATCGATGAGATCGCGATTCCGGGAAACCTCCAACTCCACCAGAACCACGTCGCTCTGTCGACCGGTGAGCTACCCAACACCAGCTTCACGCTCAAACTCGACGGTGTGCAGGGGCAGTTGAACCTGTTGGAGATGCGTTTCTTCGTGACGGACGGCGGCGTCTCGGATCCCAGCGATTCGGACTCTCTCGACTTCTTGGATTACTTGCAGGTCAATGTTGTGCCGATCAGCGGCTCCACACTCCCAAAGGTGGTGTTAGGAACCTGGTCAGGACCCGCGCCGTCCGGTGCCAAGAGTATCGAACTCATCATCACGGAAACAGCAAACCTCAGCGACTACATTGCCCAAGGCGCGCGATTTGAGTTGGAGCTCGGAGGTATTGTGCCTGCCGATGAGACCAGTGTGGCCGGCGAAATGACTTTCTTGGTCAATCCCATCTAATATGGTCACCGTGCATTCTGGATCGTATCCACTGTGCGTATTCGGGACGAATGACAAGAAATCACACACCTGCTGGGTGTCCTTTTGCTCACCCCGCCGTGCCAACATAGGGAAATGAAAGTGTTTTCCGGGCGAAGCGACACGTACCTCTACTTGGTTTAAAAATTGCAGGACTAGATCGCGGGGTGTGGAAGTAGTTTGCGAAGACGGTTCAGAAGCAGGTATTGTGGAGGTGGGACGATGGAACAGGACAAGCAACGATTCAGTCGGCTTCTTCTCAACACGGTAGTGATAGCACTGGTCTGCCTAGGATGTGGTGGCCCGGGAGCTACAACGGACACACCCCCACCCCCTCCAACCCCCGACACAACGCAGCCTGATAGTACGCCACCCGAACCGGATACGACCCAACCCCCGGCAAGCTTTGCGGTCTCGAAGGTGTCGCCCGACATCGGTCGCACCGCGGGCGGGGAACTGGTCATCATCGAAGGAACACTGTTTGAAACGGGTACTGAGGTCTTCTTCGGTTCGTCTCAATCCCCGGACGTCGTGGTGTATTCCGAGTACATCATTCATGCCCGCACGCCCATGCACAAAGCCGGCATGGTGGATATACAACTCCGCTCCTCCACCGGGGAAACCGTCGTGGTCCCGGACGGTTTTCTGTTCCGAGACAAACTGGCCATTGACGCCATTGAACCCAATCATGGTCCCGCAGCAGGTGGTACGCCCTTTACGGTCCACGGGGAGGGGTTCGCCCACAACACCCACGTGCTTCTGGACGGACGCTTGGCCATTGACATCACCGTTGTGGACAGCAAAACGATCCACGCCATTGCTCCCCCGGGAGAGGTGGGCCCTGCCGACATAATCGTGAGCACAGCGTGGGCAAGCAACCACAAAGACGATGCCTATCGCTACGAGCAAGCGCCCGTGGTGTCCTCGTTTTCTCCACATAGCGGCCCCACAAACAGCCCGACCAGCCTTCTCTTCGAAGGCCTGGGGCTCCCCCAATCCGCCCAAGTGGTCGTCGGTGGGATCCCCGCAACGGTCACCGGTGGCGACGGAAACACCAAACTCGTGGTCTCTGTGGGCGGCGATGCTGCCGGCACGGTCGACATTGAGATCATCACAGAAGGCGGATCCATTGTCCTTACCGGGGCCTTCACTTTTGTTGCTCCGGGGCGAGTGGGCACGACCCCCACCCTCCTGAACGTGTTTCCAAAAACCGGGAGCGCTTCCGGCGGGACCTCGGTCACGCTGACGGCCACTGGATTCGACGACGGAGCACTCACTATCTTGTTTGGCGATGCCGCCGCGACCGTCGTATCCGCCAACCCCGCAGAACATCGAATCGACGTAATCACTCCGCCAGGATCGGACACTGTGTCCGTGACGCTCACCGCAGGCGGGATCTCCGACACATTGACAGACGCCTTTGTGTTCACACAAGCCCCTTCGATCGCCAGCGTTCACCCCACCATGGGGTCTATGGACGGGGGGGAAACCGTGTCCATTTACGGGTCCTATCTCGCCGACGCGGAAGAGGTCTTTGTGGGCGCACTGCCTGCCACCATCAAGAAGGCCACCGACAACACCCTCACCATTCGAACACCGCCAGGGAGTCCAGGAAGCGCGACCGTCCGCGTAGTGACTCCTGAGGGCGAAGTGTCCTTGATAGAAGGCTACACCTACCTGCCGGAGGGTGGTCCCCAGGTCTACGCCATACTACCAAACTACGGCGCCATCGCTGGAAACACATACCTACAGGTTTTGGGGGCCGGTTTTGGTGTCGGCGGGGAGATTCACTTGGGCGACAAGCCCGCGTCCCAGGTGGTCCGCCACTCCACCACCCAACTCACCGCACGCGCACCCAAAGCGGATTCAGCGGGAGTCGTTGATGTTCGAGTCACGATGGATGGCAAGACACGTACCTTGGTGGACGCCTACTCCTATTACGACCCAAAATCCCCGTATGGCGGGGCGTGGGGACCCACCATTGACGGTACCGTGAACATCACCGTGTTGGACGTCTTCGACACGTCAGCCATACCCGGCGCATTCGTCATGCTGGGCAATGAAAACAACCCGCAATTTAAGGGATGGACAGACAACCGGGGTCAAATCACATTCAGCGCTCCGGAAATTATCGGTCGCCAAATGGTTACCGCGGCGAAGGAGAGTTACACCACCTACAGCGTGGTTGAATACGACGCTGAAAACGTGACGGTTCACTTGATCCCCTTCAACCCACCCGCTCCTCCTGGCGGGGGTGGTGGAGGTCCCAAACAGCTGCCCTTTGGGCACATCACCGGCAAAGTGGATGGTTTGGGCAAATATGTTGTCGTGCCTCCTCAAAGTTGCACATTCATGGCCGCAAACGGCCTCGCCGGTAGCGAAGGCTCCGTGAACTGCCTTCCCTGCAGCATCGATGCCGATTGCGGAGGCAATGGGGCGTTGTGTGTAGAGATTGCCAACGACGGCACTTATTGTTCCTCTCCGTGCTCCTCCGACGCCAATTGTCCTGAGGGATACGTATGCGGTTCCGGTACCAACGCGGGCGACAAGACGCCTCAGTGCATCCCCGATCCCGGAGAAAAAGCAGCCTACTGTCAGACCACGTCGGCGCGACTCTGGGAGTCTCCACCCACACCGCACATCCCCGCCTTGCCCGAGGACGACGGCAGCCGTGCATGGACCGATCTGGACGGGTCCTACTGGATGAAGACCCGTCTTGGTGAACTGGCGATCGTTTGCATCGGCGGAGTAGTGCGCGACTCGATCGACAAGGTCGCCTCATTCGAACCCTTGGCCATGGGTGTCGTCCGACACGTCAACCCGATCCCCGATGTAGAGGTCAGCAACATCGACGTGCTCCTGGATATCCCCTTGTCGAAATGGGTGCCCATCCGCCTGGATGGAAGCCCCACCCAATACGTCGATCCTTTCACCAATGCCGTTATCCCCACAGCAGTCTCGGTGCAAACGGCCCTCGACTTTGGTGGCGAGGGCTATTGGGAAATGGCCGCACTGAGCGGCTCCGGCGTTCAGGACTTCACGCTGACTCACCAGCCCGATGATCTGTCCGGTCAACTCGATGGCGTGACCTACAGCTTCTTCGCCCAAGCAACAGGCGGCGCAACCGCCGTTAGCGCGACCCAATCCTATAAGGTCAAAGTCCTTCACGTCGATCGCGTATTTCAACGTTCCAATGGAGTGTGGAAGGCCATCCCCTCGGGGATTCCCAAGAACGTGCACGCGCTCTGGGGCGCGTCTTCCGCCGACCTTTGGGCGGTCGGTCACGCCGGCCTCATCGCCCATGGAAACGGCGCCAATTGGTTTCAGCAATATTCGCCCAGCAAGCTAGACCTTCGAGGCATCTGGGGCACTGCGCCGGACCACGTTGTCGTGGTGGGCGACGAAGGAACCATCATTCGATTTGATGGGGCGGTTTGGACACAGGTCGACACGCCCACAGACCGTGACTTGCACGCCGTGTGGGGCACAGCGCCGGACAACATGTTCGCTGTTGGGGATCAGGTGGTGCTCCATCGCGATCACTTGGGTTGGCAGGAGATTCCAGGCCCACCCACAACCTTGCGCGCTGTCTGGGGACCCGATCCTTTGGAGTTCTGGGCCGTGGGTGACGATGGCATGCTCTGGCGATACGATGGTGTGTGGCAGAGCACACCCCTGGCCACAAACGGAGTCGTTCTTCGTGCGTTGCACGGAACCGACGCACAACACGCGTGGGTGGCCGGCGACTTGGGCACCCTGTTCGAACTCAGCCCCAACGACAGTTGGACGCAACATGACATGCCCACGACAGAACACATCAACGCCGTCTACGCCAGTACCACGGGTACGGTTCACGCCGTGGGCAACCGCGGCACCTTACTGCACTACGATGGCCTCGGCTGGACCGCCGAGACAGCGCCCAAATACGGTGGTGATTTGCTGGCAGTTTGGGGGTTCGATGATCCCGCTTCTGACGGCATCGCGGCCGGCACACAAGTCGTCACGTTGGGTCCCATGCTCAGCTTCCCCATGATCGACGAGCCTACGGTGAACGGCCCGGGCGGAAGCGGTGCGTTCACATACCGTGTGAATTGGACCGTCGCACCCAGCACGAGCCCCACCTTCAACTTCATCGAGATGATGGCAGGTCAGCAATTCCCCTTGTGGTGGACGGTGGTGGAAGCCGACGTGATGGACGTACACTTTCCCAACCTGCCGCTCATTCAGGGGCTCTATCCCTTG
>Ga0114996_10002246_pt1 | contig 25145 bp, 24 predicted proteins | sample ArcticOcean_MG_C_4_FD_87039 | JGI IMG/M metagenome (GOLD analysis project Ga0114996, IMG submission 87039) | Marine microbial communities from western Arctic Ocean - ArcticOcean_MG_CB4_134 | ecosystem: Environmental > Aquatic > Marine > Oceanic | place: Arctic Ocean: Canada Basin | collected... | reverse complement strand
AGCGAATGTCCTCACGGAGCTGCGCCACCCGGCCCCGACTGAGTTGCACCGGGCCCCCCGTCTCCGTCCCGGAGACCGTCAGAGACAGAGCGGCCGTCTCTGTGATCCGGTAGACCCCGCCGGCCAGCTCGAAGAAGCTCATGCGGAACGGACCCAGCTCTCGACGCCCCGGAGCCCGGGGGATGAGAACGTATTCGAAGGACTTCTCGCCCGAGAGGCCCGGTCCGAACGGACGCACCGACTCCGACACCTCGGGCGGGAAGACCTCGAAGTCGGGCGGCAGGCCCAGCTCGGGTGCCGGCACCGCCCGAATGTCGCCCTCGCCAATAGCCCTTATGGTGAGCGTCACCGCCTCGTTCGCGTCCACGACGTCCCTGTCCAACTCGGCGGTCAGGCGGAGGCTGCCGACGACTCCGCTGAACGGCTCTGGACGACCGCCAGGTAACGGCTCGACCGAGATCGTCAGCGGGTTGGAGAGGACGGCCGTGGGCACGAAACTGGTCCCAAAGAGCGAGTTCCGCCCGAAGAAGTCGTCGAACGGGTCCCGTCTCCGCAGTCGCACCTGGGCCTCCAACGCGATCGGTCCCAACGTGCGCTCGCCGGAGCCCGTCGGGACCAGCACGACTCGCCTGACGATCGCAGTCGTATACGCTTGGCCGTTCCGTGTGAGCTGCTCGACCTGGGGCTGGCCAGCCGGCGTGATGTCCTCGACCCAGAATCCCTCTGGCTCAGGCACCCGCGTGAGGCTGAACGAGCTCACGTCCACACGGGTCCAGATGCGGTACTCCACGACGAGCGGTTCCCCGTCCAGAACACGCAGCTTCGTGGCCTCGGCGGTGACGAACAGGTCCTCGCCCGTGACTTCGCCTTCGCGCGAAGGCTCGCCTGAAGGAGACGGGGCCGTGGCCGCCACCGTGATCATGAGCGGCTCGGTCACCCGCTGTTGTCCGCCCAAGGGGACGGCGAACGCCGGGATGTCGAAAGTGCCTTCGGTGACAGCTTGAAAGCGGTACTGGATCGTCAGCATGATACTCGTCCGCCCGTTCTCCATCCGAACCGACGACTGCTGGCTGCTGTCCAGGAACCGGGCGAACGCATCAAGATCGGGGAGATCGGGCTGCCCATTCAGAGTCTGCGTGCCCGTGACCTCCACATTGAGCACGAACTGGCTCCCAACGCCCACGGTGGCCCCGGGGCTCAGGTAGGCGCGCACGGACACATCTTGCCCGGACGCCCCTGCGGGGAGCGCCGTGAGGAGAGCGAATAGCGCTAGGCTGCGGCCTAGGTGACGAGCTAGCACCGAACTCACCAGGGCCGTCGCGGGCGCCGCCCCGACGCGGGCGCCGGCCTGCGGTTCACGTCCCCTGGATCCTCATCGATCGCATCAAGCAGCCGCTCGGCCTCTTCCGGCGTCATCTCTCCGGGTTCCGGCTCCGGGGCTTCCTCATCCTCCTGGTCCTCCTGGTCCTCCTGATCGCTGGGATCCTGTTGGTCCTGCTGGTCCTGCTCGTCCTGCGGGTCCTGGTCGTCCTGCTGCTGGTTGTTCTGTTGGTCCTGTTGTTGCTCGTCGCTCTGCTGCTGGTCGTCTTGTTGTTGGTCGTCGTTCTCTTGGTCCTGCTGCTGCTGGTCTTGTTGCTGCTGCAGCTCCTCCAGGACGCGCTCGAGATTGTGCTTGGCGTCGGTGTCGGCCGGATTCAGCCGGAGGGACTGCTTGAAGGCGTCCAGACTCTCCTGAAGCTGTTGCTGCCGGTACAGCGCGTTGCCGAGGTTGTACCAAGCGGCGCTCTCCAGGGCGGGATCGCCTGTTTCAAGGGCGCTTTGATACGCCTCGACCGCCCGATCGTAGTCCTCCCCGCGGTAGAGCGCGTTGCCGTCGTTGAAGCGGATCGGTCCCGACTCAGGTGCGGCCGCGAGTCCCTCCAGGTACTTCTCGTGAGCTTCCTGGAAACGCCCCTCCTCGTAGAGGCGGTTGCCCTCTCGCACCTGAGGTCGACCCGCCTGCGCCTCGACCGCCTCAAACCCCGAGAGGGCCCCCACAAGAACCAATGCAAGAGGGAATCGAAAGCGTATAGCCTGCCTCACTCGAACCTCCCCACCCATGCCGCCCGCTTAAGGCGCCGCTCGGGCAACAGCCACTCCACGGTGAGGAGGGCCAAGGCCAGCGCCACGAAGATCTGGAATTGCTCCTCGAACTGTGTCACCTGCCGCTCCTCCAGGGCCTCGCCCTCGGCTCGCGCGAGCTCGTTGACGAGGTCGTCGAAGCCCGAGCCTCCTGCACCGGCAGTCACGTACCTGGCGCCGGTCCGCTCCGCGACGGCGCGGAGCGTCTGTTCGCCCAGCCGCGTCGTCACCACCGTGCCGTCCTCGTCTCGTAGGAATCCCTCGCGCCTGCCCTGCGCATCGAACACCGGAATCGGAACTCCCTCGCTGGAGCCGATGCCAACGACGTGGACGCGCACGCCGGTGCTCGCGGCCCGCTCCAGTTCGGCCTCGAAGTCATCCTCGTGATCTTCACCATCCGTCACGATCACCACCACGCGAGCGTCCCGGGCACCTTGGTCCAACGCGTCGAGTGATACACGGAGGGCAGCTCCAAGATCGGTTCCCTGCACCGGCATGATGTCAGGGTGCATGGCATTGAGGAACATGCCAGCCGCCGCGTAGTCGGTGGTGAGCGGGCTCTGGACGAACGCTTGTGCCGCGAAGGCGATGAGTCCGATGCGGTCACCGTCCAGGCCGCTCATCAACCGTAGGATCGCGAGCCGCGCCCTCTCCAAACGGCTGGGAGACACGTCCTCCGCGAGCATCGAACGGGAGAGGTCCACGGCCACCATGATGTCCTGGCCCACGCTCCTCACCGTCTCGACGCGCGTCCCGAACTGGGGGCGGGCCAGAGCCACCACCGCGAGACCGACGGCACTCAGGACCAGGGCGACCTTCCACCTCCGAGCCGACACGCTGACCGTCGCCGTCAGCTTCGCCACGAGATCGCTGTCGCCGAAGGCATCGAGCGCACCGCGTCGGCGCACCGCGGCCACCCAGAACAGCGCCGCGAGCAAAGGCAGCGCCGCGAGCGCCATCAGCCACTCGGAGTCGAAGAAGCGGAACATCTAGGGTAGTCTCCGAAACACCGTCTGCGAGAGGACGAGCTCCAGGAGAAGCAGGAGAAAACCGATGGCGAGCGGCAGCGGGAACCGCTCCGCGTACTGAGTGAAGTTCTCCACCTCGATCTCTGTCCGTTCCAGCTCATCGATCTCGGAGTAAATCTCAGAAAGACCCTCTTCGTCCGTCGCTCGGAAGTACTGCGCCCCCGTCAGCAAGGCGACTTCCCTGAGAGACTCCTCATCGATGTCGACGCGCATGTTGGTGAGGACGCGACCCCGGAGCGGATCGTTCACCGGTACCGGAGCCGTGCCGCGCGATCCGGCGCCGATCGTGTAGACGCGTACACCGAGGGCCTGAGCCATGCGGGCCGCCGTAACCGGCCCGATCTCGCCCCGGTTGCTGCGCCCATCCGTGAGCAGGATGACCACCTTCGAAGCGGCCTCTGAAGCCTGCAGCCGTTTCACGGCCGTCGCGAGGCCCATTCCTACCGCCGTGCCGTCCTCGACCATGCCGGGGTCGAGCTCGGCCAGAAGCCCCGTGACGACACTGTAATCGAGGGTGAGCGGTACCTGCGTGAACGCCTCTCCCGCGAAGGCCACCAGAGCGATGCGGTCGTTGCGTCGTCCCGCCACGAATTCCGCGGCGACGGCCTTCGCTGCCCCCAGTCGGTTTGGCTCCATATCCTCGGCCAGCATCGAACTCGAGATGTCGAGTACGAGGACGATGTCGATGCCCTCCGTGAGCACGTTCTCAGTCGCGAGGCCGGTCTGGGGCCTCGCCGCAGCCACGATGAGGGCGCAGAGGGCCAACCCACGAAGAACACCCGGTACCAGGTGCCGACGGGTGCGACCCGAGCCCGTTGCGAGCACGGCGTCGACCGCAGAGTACCTGAGCGTGCCCAAGCGTCGGTCCTCCAGCCACCGTCGCACGAGGTAGGCTGCCGCCACGAGCACGAGGAGGCTCAGTACCCAAGGGTCCTCGAACCGGAACGTCACGAGGGCCCCCCTGCCGCGGCAGGAGCAAGTTCACCCGGCTCCGCTGGCTCACCTCCGTCTGGCGGCATCACCGATACCGACTCCAGGATGATTCGCCGACCCAACTCGAGCGCAGAGTGGGACGCCTCAGCATCAGGTCGGGCCTTGGCGAACTTCACGAGATCACAGGCCTCCAGGAAGGTGCGAAGCCCCACACGAAACGGCGCGTCGGCCCCCACGTCCGCCAGGCCTTGGAGCACCTCCCGCGTCGTCATTTCCAGCGCCTCGACACGGAAACGCTCCTCCACGTAAGTACGGAGTATGTCCGAGGCCGCGATGTGGTATTCCTTGACCTGGCCCTGCCCCAGGAGGTTCGACGCCTCAAGGGCCGCGAGCGCTTCCAGGGCCACCTCGTGCGGAGGCCGGCGCAGATCGCCAAGCGCCGCGTGTGCGACCTCTCCACCCCGCGGGCGAAGGCGCTTCACCAGCGCATACAGCAGGGCCGCGAACAGCAATGGAAGGAGCAACCAGAGCAGAACCTGCCACGCCCCGATCGGAATCCCGAGCGGACCCCGGATGTCTCGGATGTCCCCCGACTCGTCGGCGCCCACGCTCATGACTTCGATGCCGTAGCGGTCGGTTTGCAACGTCTCGACCGAGCCGTCTGCAGCGACGACGTCGACGGCCAACGACGGGATCTCCAGCTCGCCCAGCTCGAACGCGGCTAGCGTGAGCGTCCACGACGACCTCAACCCCCGTTCGCTGGTCGCCACCGGGAGCGTCTCTGCGTCGAGTAGCTCGAACGGCTCGAGTGCAATCGAGTCGGGCAGGTGGGCCCGTGATGAAGCCGCATGTTCGACCGCGATGGTCAGCGAGATTCGGTCGCCCACGGTCACGACCGTGGTGTCTACATCGGTCCTTACCCGGGACTGGGCGCTGAGCTGCCCGGCCAGGGCCATCAGGAAGGTGCATACCACCGAGGCTCGGCTCACCGCTTCCTCCGCGCTCGCTCCCGGAAGAAACGCATGAGCGGCTTGACGTAAGGCTCGCCGGTCCGGACGTGGATCGCGTCGACCTTGCTCCGCTTGAACGCGCGGTCAAGCGCCGCGGCTCGGCGCTCGTTCTCCCTATGGAATGCTGTCCTGAACGCGGCGCTGGAGGTGTTCACCACCACCCGTTGACCCGTCTCCGGGTCCTCGAGATCCAAGAGTCCCAGAGGCGGGAGCTCCTCCTCGCGTGCGTCGCCCAACCGCACCGCGATCAAGTCGTGCCGACGGCCCGCAACCGCAAGCGCCTTCTCGAAGCCCTGGTCTCGAAAGTCCGACACCAAGAAGGCGACCGCCCGCTTGCGTTGGATATGCGCAAGATACTCGAGCGCGAGAGCAATGTCCGTCCCTCGCCCTGTCGGCTGGTGAAAGAGGAGCTCCCGCAGCACTCGCAGCACGTGCCGTCGACCCTTGCGTGGCGGCACGAACTTCTCGACGTGGTCCGAGAAGATGAGCAACCCGACCTTGTCGTTGTTCTTGGTCGCGCTGAACGCAAGCAACGCGCAGATCTCGACGCCTACTTCGGCCTTGAGTCGACCGCGCGTCCCGAAGTCACCGGACGCACTGACATCGACGAGGAGCATCACGGTGAGCTCCCGCTCCTCCTCGAAGATCTTCACGAAGGGGGAGCCGGCCCGAGCAGTGACGTTCCAATCGATGCTCCGAATGTCGTCCCCGTACTGATACCCACGCACCTCGGCGAAATTCATCCCCCGTCCCTTGAAGACGGAGTGGTATTCGCCCGAGAACACTTCGTTGACGAGGCCTCGGGTGGAGATCTCGATCCGCCGCACCTGCTTGAGGATCTCCCTTGGAATCATACCTCGACTCCCCTACGGAACCTCGACGCGGTCGAGGACCCGCCGGATGACGTCTTCGGACGTGACCTCCTCCGCCTCCGCCTCGTAAGTCACCAGCACCCGATGACGGAGCACGTCCATGCCCATGGCACGCACGTCGTCGGGTGTCACAAAGCCGCGATGCTGTAAGAAGGCGTGTGCGCGTGCGGTCTTGGCCAGGCAGATCGTAGCGCGGGGGGACGCGCCGAATGCGATGAGGTCGGCCAGGTCGCGCAGCCCGTAGGCTTCCGGCTTACGGGTCGCCAGCACGAGATCCACGATGTAGCGCTCGACCTGCGGATCCATATAGATGAGCTCGACCGCCTGACGCGCTCTGATGATCTCTTCCGGCGACACCACGGCCTCGATCTCGGGAGGCGCACCCGTCGACATACGCCGCATGATCAAGAGTTCTTCCTCGTCCGTCGGATACTCGACCGCGAGCTTCAGCATGAAGCGGTCGATCTGGGCCTCCGGAAGGGGATAGGTGCCTTCCTGCTCGATCGGATTCTGGGTCGCGAGCACAAGGAACGGATCGTCGAGGGGGTAGCTGTGCTCCCCGATCGTGACGGTGTGCTCCTGCATAGCCTCGAGGAGCGCCGACTGTACCTTTGCAGGCGACCTATTGATCTCGTCCGCGAGAATAATATTCGCGAAGATCGGGCCCTTCTTGGTCTTGAACTCCTGATCCTTGGGATCGTAGATCAGCGTTCCGATGAGATCGGCCGGCAACAAGTCCGGTGTGAACTGGATGCGGCGGAACTTCGTATCGATCGCCCTCGCCAGCGTGCGCACGGTCAGGGTCTTCGCGAGGCCGGGCACGCCTTCCATGAGCACGTGGCCGTCCGCCAAGAGTCCTACGAGCAAGCGTCCGACCATCGTCTTCTGTCCGACGATCACTCGGCCTACCTCGGTTAGGAGGCGCTCAACAAAAGCGCTCTCCTCCTGGATCTTCTGCTGTATCACCTCGATGTCGAGGCCCTTCGTTTCGGTCGCCATCACAAGCTGGTGGTTGAGAAATGGGGGCGGTGGCTTTGGGCGAGTATCGTAATGGATGCGCGGGCCCTGGGGAGGGTTGGCTCGCCCTTACTCCCGGCGCTACTCATGGACCACGAGGCGCCCGTACAGGTCGGGCCTGCGATCGCGGAAGAAGCCGAAGGCCGCGCGTCGTGTGGCGGCCTCGGCGAGGTCGAGCTCGTGCACGATGACGCCCTCCTCGACGGCCGGCAGCTCTGCTTGGATGTCTCCGAAGTGGTCGCTGACGAACGAGTGCCCATAAAAGGTCTGGCCGCCCTCGGTGCCCGTGCGGTTCGCCGCGACCACCGGGATGAGGTTGCTCACCGCGTGGCCCTGCATCGCCCGCTGCCAGAGTCGCCGGGTATCCAACTCGGGGTCCTCCGGCTCGGAGCCGATCGCGGTCGGATAGAGCAGTACCTCGGCCCCCATAAGGACCATCGCCCTGGCCGCTTCTGGAAACCACTGGTCCCAGCAGATGCCGACGCCGAGGCGCCCGTAACGAGTCGACCACACGCGAAAGCCAGTGCTGCCGGGTCGGAAATAGAACTTCTCCTCGTAGCCAGGACCGTCCGGAATGTGGCTCTTGCGATAGGTACCCAGGACGGCCCCGTCGGCGTCCACGAGGGCAACGCTGTTGTAGAAGTGCTGGCCGTCCTGTTCGAAGTACGAAGCCGGCACGACCACGCCGAGCCGCTCGGCCACCTCCTGCATGGCGAGCACCGCTGGATGCTCTGTTACGGGATAGGCACGGGTGAAGAACTCCTCGCTCTCCGACCGGCAGAAGTAGTGTCCCTGAAAGAGCTCCGGAGGCAGGACCACCTGCGCGCCCCTGCTCGCGGCATTCTCGACCAGCCCAACCACCCGCGCGATGTCGTCGTCCATGGCATCCGTGAAGTGCGTCTGGATGGCTGCGACGGTCACTTTGTGCATGGGCATCAGGGGCTCACGGCCAAGACGGCTGTTGCTGCGTGATGCAATGAAACGACCCGCCGCCCGTGAGCAAGTGGTCGCCCCGGAGCCCGACCACCCGCCGGCCCGGAAACAGCGGCGCGAGTCCCTCGAGTGCAGGGGTGTCGTACGGAGTCCCGTAGATCGGGACTACCACGGTCGTGTTGCCGATGTAGAAGTTCATGTGGCTGGCAGGAACTACCTCTCCCTCCGCGTCGGTCAGCCTGCCCGGTGAAGGCACGGTGACCACGTCGAGGCCCGCGTCCACCAGGGCTCTCTGCGTGGCGGCATAAGTCGTCGCGTTGGGGTCGTCTGGGCCGCTCGCCGACTGCGTCACCACCCGACCCAATGAGACGAAACGCGCGAGGTTATCGATGTGCCCGTCGGTACGGTCGTTCGCCAGGCCATCGCCCAGCCAAACCACGCGTGACGCCCCCAGCGCGTCTTCCAGCAGACGCTCGACATCCCCCTCCCCGAGCGCCGCGTTGCGGTTCTGATTCAGGACACACTGACGGGTCGTGAGGAGCGTCCCGGCGCCGTCGCCCTCGATGGCTCCGCCCTCCAAGATCCAGTCCTGCGGAACGAGCGGGACGTCGGCGAGCCGGCACACATGAGACGCGACCTCCTCGTCGCCCTCCAGACGGTACTTCCCGCCCCAGCCGTTGAACCGGAAGCCGACTCCGACCAGCGAGTCGCCGGCCATGGTGAAGATCGGCCCCGTATCACGAAGCCAAATATCGCCGAACGGAGCTCTGATGATTTCCGCGTCGAGTCCGGTCAACGCCTCGGAGGCGCTCCGCTCAGCCTCTTCGGTCGCCGCCAGGACGCGGATGGCCTCCCCCCGGGGCAGTCCGGACGCCGGGTCCGGGTCGGCGATCGCCCGGAGGAAGGCGGAGATCTCCCCGCGCGCCCCCTCCAGGTCGCCTTCCCAAAGATCGACGTGACTCGGCCACGCGGTCCACACGGCCTCATGGGGCGCCCATTCCGGCGGCGGTGGGGACGTAGCAGGTACCATGATGCGGGCGACGCTAGATAAGACCACCCCCGCCGGCAAGGCTACGGATGACACTCTTCGACGGGCGGTTCGGTCACACGCGGTCCTGCGCGCCGGCATCCACCGGCCTACCTTTCTCATTCCCCCGGGGCCCCTGAGCACACCGTGTCCGAAACCAGCCCACGAGCCGAGCACGTACAGGCCGCCGCACAAGCGGGGCTCCGCTACACGCCGGACTCGCTTCGAGGCATTCGGCGTGAGCGCGCGGGAGACTCCATCGTTTATATCGGGGCGAACGGACAGCCTCTGACCAACGATCAGAAGCTCCGTCGCATCCGCTCCCTCGCGATTCCCCCGGCCTGGACCGATGTCTGGATCTGTCCACACGCCAACGGCCACCTGCAGGTGACCGCGCGCGATGCGCGTGACCGCAAGCAGTACCGATACCACCTCAAGTACCGTGCGATCCGGGATGACACGAAGTTCGACCGTATGGCAGCGTTCAGCGAAGTCCTCCCCATGGCGCGCGAGCGCGTCGAGACACACCTGCGCTTAGGTGGCCTGCCCCGTCCGAAGGTGCTAGCGACGGTGGTCTGGCTGCTCGAGCGCACGCTCATTCGCGTGGGCAGTGAGGAGTATGCGAGAGAGAACGAGACGTTCGGCCTCACGACTCTCCAAGACCGACACGCCGAGGTTCGCGGCTCCACGGTTGCATTCGCCTTCAGAGGCAAGAGCGGCAAGGAGCATACCGTCACCACTTCAGCGACCGGCGCCTAGCGAGAATCGTGCAGCGCTGCCAGACGCTCCCTGGTGAGCAGCTCTTCCAGTACGTGGACGACGAGGGGAACCGGCAAGACATCGGCTCGACCACGTGAACGATTATCTCCGAGTCATCGCGGGCCCGGGCGTCACAGCGAAGGACTTCCGCACCTGGGCAGGCACGATGCTCGCGGCCGAGGCTTTGCGTGACCTCGGGCCGGTGCGGCTCGTACGGGACAAGAAGGCCAACATCGTCAAGGCGGTCGACCGAGTGGCAGAACGACTCGGGAATACCCGAGCGGTGTGCAGGAAGTACTACATCCACCCGGTGATTCTGGAGGCCTACGGGCGCGGCCAGGTCGTACCGCTGGAGGCGACCGTTCGGGTGGCTCGAAGGAGGCCGCGCAGACGCCTGCGCGAAAACGAGATCGCCGTGCTCGACTTCATTGAGGAGAATCAGCGGCGATGACTCGCCGGACCGTCCCCGACACTGGCAGGATCGCGGTCAGCCGCACAGATTCCCCTCCGGTTCGGTAGAACATTCATCAGGAATCAAACTCGATGATTAGCATGGTTCGCACGTCGGCCGCTCGGGGCGTAGCCGCCCTGGGGGTACTGCTGCTCCTCGCGGTCGCGCCCGGCTTCACCGCCGCACAGACCGCCATTCCGCGCACCCCCACGGGGCGCCCGGACTTCAACGGCATCTGGCAGGCGTTGGGTAACGCCCACTGGAACATCGAGCCTCACGCAGCCAGTGCGGGACTCCAGATGCAGCCCGGCCCCGTGGTCCCCGTGCCGGCAACCGAGATCGTCAATATGGGCACGCTCGCGTCGGTTCCCTCGGGGTGGGGAGTCGTCGACGGCGGAGTGATCCCGTACCTCCCGCAGGCACTCGCGAGACGTAACGAAAACCGGGAGAGCTGGCTCGACCGGGACCCGGAGATCAAGTGCTATCTGCCCGGAGTGCCACGCGCGAACTATATGCCGTTCCCGTTCCAGATCTTCCAGAGCGAGAGCCATTTCTTCATGGCATACGAGTTCGCGGGCGCCGTGCGGAACGTGTACCTCGAGGATCCGGGGCCGCCCCAGGTCGACAGCTGGATGGGTCAGTCGGTCGGACGCTGGGAGGGCGACACATTCGTCGTCGTCGCGAACGGTTTCAACGACCAGACCTGGTTCGACCGGGCCGGCAACCACCACAGCTGGCAGATGACTGTGACCGAGCGGTACACATTGATGGACCGCGATCACATCATGTACGAAGCCACCATGGAGGACCCGGAGACCTTTTCGCGGCCTTGGACCATCCGCATGCCTCTGTACCGCAACGTGGATCCGAACGCGCGCCTGGGCCAGTTCAAGTGCGTGGAGTACGTTGAGGAGTTGTTGTACGGACACCTGCGTAAGACCCCGATTCGGTAGGGTCAGCGGAGCTAGCGGGGGACGCCAAAGACCCTCTGGTAATAACCGAGGGTAGTGCGCCCGATCCCGGCCCTTCACCCTCCCCGTGGGAAGGGGAAGTACGGCGAACTAGACGGGGTCGAGCCGCTATTGACAAGCACTGACGCGGCCGGTTTGTTGGAGGCGTTCCTCCGCCTGCCCACAATGTTTCCCGCGAAAAAGGTATGATACAATGCGATTCGCCAGCATCGCCCTTGTACTGTTGATCACCGCGTGCGCGAGCGCGAACACGGCAGGCATGTCCTCTCCCGAAGCAAGTGGCAACCTTGCACAAGTGATGCGAGGCATCCTATTCCCGAACTCCAACATCCTGTTCGACGTCCAGTCGATCGATCCAGCCGATCCACCGCCGGTGGACTCTCGGGGCGGTGCCACGGCGAGCTTCTCGGGCATCTACGCGGGATGGCAGGTGGTCGAGAACGCGGCGATCGCCTTGAACGAGTCGGCCAACCTCATCTCGATTCCGGGACGCCTTTGCGAGAACGGTCGGCCGGTGCCGTTGTCGCAACCCGATTGGGCCCAGTTCACCCAGCAGCTGCGGGACGCTGCGGACGTCATGCTGGTCGCGGCGCGAGCAGAGAATCAAGAAGCCGCCAGTGACGCCACCAACGACGTCGCAGAAGCGTGTTTGGTCTGCCACGAGGTCTATCGCGATGCGGAACCACGCTGCACAGCTTGACCGTTCGCCTCTCGTCTGACGTCAGCCCGGTAGTCGGTGCCCGAAGCCGCGGCGCTGGGCCACACCTCGCCTTGTGGATGAGCCCATGAGTCTGCGCAGCTGGTTCGAGTGGATGGACGCATTCCCGAGCAGCATCGCGATGCGCGAGTCGCTCTACGCCTTCCCAGTGCTGCTGACGATCCACGTCGTCTCGCTTGCGATGTTCGCCGGGCTTGTCGTGATGATGGACCTACGCCTCGTCGGCTTGGCGTACCGAGGCTCTCGCTTCTCCGAGGTCCAAGCGCGGCTATTCCCCTGGCAGATGGTGGGAATGGTGGTAACCACGCTCACCGGACTTCTTCTCTTCTACATGCAGCCGATGCGTTACTTCGGGAAGGTGTACTACTGGCTCAAGCTCGCGCTGATCGTGCTGGCCGGCCTGAACGCGCTCGTCTTTCACCTCACGACGTATCGCTCGGTCGCCAGGTGGGATACCACCGGCCCACCATTCCGAGCAAAGGTTGCGGGCGTGCTGTCCCTGGCCATGTGGGCCTGTATCGTGGCCTTCGGCCGATTTGCGGCCTACGACTGGCTGACCTACGAGTAGACCCCCGATCACATGCTACTACCTCTCTTCGAGTGGATGGACGCCCTCCGGGTCGGCGATTGGATCAGCGGCTCATCCTATGCGGCGCCGCTGATCAACGTGATGCACATAATGGCGCTAGTCATGGTGTTCGGCTCGCTGCTAATCGTCGATCTGCGACTGCTCGGCCGTGGGATGACACAGCAGCCAGTGGCGAGTGTCGCGCGAGCCGCGCGTCCGTGGCTGATCGGGGCACTCATCTGCATGCTTCTCACCGGCCTTCCGCAGATCCTGTCCCTTCCCATCAGACAGTATTACAGCCCGTTCTTCTGGTTGAAGATGCGACTCCTGCTGGTCGCGTTGATCTTCACCTTCACACTCCGCCACAGGGTGACTTTGGCGGACGAGGCGAGGGTGGGGGCCGTCTGGGGCAAAGTCGTCGGCCTCACTTCCATCGCCCTCTGGACCTTGGTAGCCGTGGAAGGGCGCCTGATCGGACTGTTCTCGTAACGGGGGCTCGCGCGCGCCCGAGCCGCCTCAGGTCATGACGCGTACGGCCAGCCATAATACGGCCAGCCGAATACCTCCGAGATCGTCCTCATGGTGGTCCAGGCGAGAACAATGCCCACAAAGCCCACTCCGACCACAAGAGCGAGCCGGCTGAAGGGTCTGCCTCCTGCCTCGCTGACGCCGCTGTCTTCCACAGATCCCTCCCGTCGGTGTTCCCGTGTGCCCGTCAGTTCGTGCGTGAGTCGGTAGGACGGAGGTTCTCTATGGCGTAGACAGCGTGGCAATTGCTACAGACGTAGTACACCTCGGCACCCATGTCGAACACGGCGTCGAGGTTTCGGGCGTCGGCCGCCTCGAGTGCGCGCAGACCGACTTCGATGAGCTGCTGGGACATAGTGACATAAGCGCCCTGATCGATCGCGCGGCCCTCGATCATCATGAGGTTCCCTGACTCGGCGATCGTGAACGCCGCGTTGCTGACGGCCTCCCACTCTTCGTCGGTGGTCGGGTAAATCTCATGCACGCCGTCCTTGTCGACGATGGTTCCGACGGCGGCCCAGTAGACGTCGGCGGCAGGGTCGACGACGTGGGCCATCAGCTCCTGGAGGTTACCGACCGGCAAGAGGGTCGAGGACGAGTCCGGCTCCGGCGAGCATCCGCAGAGGAGCGCCACCGCTAGCATCGAGAAGGCGTGTTGGGAGGTCATGGGCGCCAACATATGAGGACGACGGGTAGCGCACTACCCTCTTTCTCGGCGCGACCCGGCCCAGTTGACCCCGATGCCGGCCTCGTTCCGAAGCCGGTCGGCTAGTTGCCCGGCGTGATGCTGGAGGTGCCGGACGTTCACCAGCTGGTGCTCGAGCTTGGGAATCGGGTACCAGCGGAAGCCGCTCGCTTCACTGTCCAGGTCGAGCAGGGCCACCGCGCCGTCGACCATCGCATCGCAGATGTCGCAATACGCCAGCACCTGGGACTTGGCGTAGCGCTCCGGGATCAGCGGTAGTTTGCTGGCGAGATCTGCTGGGCCTGCGATGCCGTCCGGGTGCTGGACATCCGACTGGTGCCCCGCCCAAGGAACGAACGCATCCTCGTTCGGCTGCAGGTAGAGGTGCGTGAAGTACAGAGCGTGGTATGCGATCTGCCAGTAGGCGTTCGTGTGCGCGTCGTCATCCCAAACCTCATCGGGGCACTCTTCGACAGCCTCGCGAAGCATCGCCAAGCCGGCGTAGTACTGACTGGTGAGGGCCATCCGCAAGGCATCCACCGACCCGTCGCTCAGACCGCCCTCGCCGGCTCGGCGACATAAGACCCACTCTCGACGTACTGCTCGATCGTGGAGCGCAACGTACGTAGAATCCAAGCCCGCTTGGCGTCGTCAGTCTCCAGTAGCGTCGCGCGGAAGCCGTGATGCGAGCACTGGAAGCCGGTAAGAGGCACGGTGACGATGCCCGTCGCACCCATCAGGTAGTACACGAAGCGCTTGTCCGGCTCGACTCCCGCGACCATGCGCTCGACGGTGGCGGCGATCTCCGGATTGTCGATCTCCAGGGTCTGAAGTCCGTTGAGGACGCCGTCTTTGAACATGACCGTGTAGTAGAAGGCACCACGGGGCTTGTTCACGATCACGTACTCACAGCCTTCGAACGCATCCGCGACCTCATCGGCCCGCGCCGCGAACATCTTCTCGCGCCGCACGAGATGCTCGGGGTAACGAGGATCAGCCATCACGAGCGGAATGGACATCTGCGGCAGAGTCGTGGAGGAAACCTCCAGCCGCTTCGCCGCCACGAGGCTGTCCACATATCGAGCAAAGGTACGATCACGTCCCTTGTTGAGCACTTCCAACCATCCACACCGCGCGCCGGGCCAGGGATACTCCTTGCTGATCCCCCGCATCGCTATGCCGGGGACATCGCCGATCCACTCGCTCAGGTGCAGCCGACCTCGTCCGTCGTAAACGATATTGGCGTAGATCTCGTCGGCGATGATGAAGATGTCATTCTCCCGCGCGACATCAGCGATCTCCTCGAGCGCCTCGCGCGGGTACACTGCGCCGGTGGGGTTGTCCGGGGACAGCAACAGGATGCCGGCGATCGAATCGTTGTACTTCACCTTGTTGCGGATGTCCTCGATGTTCGGCAGCCAACCGTTGTGCGGGTCTAGCTCGTACGTCACGTGGTTGTAGCCCGAGTGCGCGGCCTCCGCGGACGAGTGCGAGCTGTAGGCAGGCGACGGGCCCAACACCCGCGCCTCTCGACTCAGAAAGCCGTAGACCTTCGCGACGGCGTCGCCGAGGCCGTTGAAGAAGATGATGTCGTCCGGAGTCACTCGAACGCCGTCTCGCCGGTTGACCTCGTTCGCGAGGAACTCACGCACCTCGAGCACGCCCCTGGTCTCGCAGTAGGCCCACGACTTGGGCTCGTCGAGCAGGCCCGCCACGATGTCACGGATCCACGCGGGCGGCGCCTCCCCTTTGGCCACAGGGTCGCCGATGTTTTCCCAGGTCATCTCCTTCCCCAGGAGTTGGATCTCGTTGCCGGCGGCCACGATCTCTCGGATCTCGTACTTCAGATTCGCGGCACCAGCGTGCAGGATATTCCGGCGCAAGAAGCCCCCTTGGAGTCTGCCGGTCCGCTCGCCCCGTCCGCCGGCTATGAAAAAGTTGCCCTGTCGCCCCCGCATTTCAATCACCTTGGTCTGGCCTGCGGGGTCGCATCGAGGCCGGGCCCGACTATCTTGCCGCCCCGTGGAGGCCTAGAAACATCACATCCACACGATCCGTTGAGCCCAAAATGCAAGAGCTGTTCCAACGCGATGTCGCCTGAAACCCGGGAGCGCCCCGACGGGGCTGAGAACGACGAGCCGGTTCACCTCACCCCGGTCCAGCGATTCGGCGAGGCGATCGCCGACAAGGTGGAGCGCTGGATGCCCGGCCCCTTCGTGTTCGCGATCGTCCTTACCTACGTGGCCGGGCTCGCGGCCTTCCTCCTCGAGGGCGCTGGCCTGACCGACATCGCCGGCTCATGGTACGGTGGCTTTTGGTCGCTCCTGCAGTTCGCGATGCAGATGGTCATCATCCTCGTGACGGCGACCGTGGTGGCCTACCATCCCCGCGTCAGAGGGCTAATCCTCCGCCTAGTCAGCCTGCCGAAGAATGGTCGTCAGGCCGTCGTTCTGGTCGCGCTGGGGGCCATGCTCACGTCCTGGGTTTCGTGGGGCCTCGGACTGATCTTCGGCGCGATCCTCGCGCACGAGATGGGCAAGGAGGCCGGACGGCGTCGCATGGCCGTTCATTATCCGCTCCTGGCGGTGGCGGGCTACATGGGGATCGGCCTCAACTGGGGCTGGGGCATGTCGAGCTCACCCGGCCTCCTGCAGGCGACGCAGGGAAACGTCCTGATGGAGCTGGGCTTCGTGGACCGGGTCATTCCCGCAACCGAATGGGTCTTCCACCCTTACCCGCTAACCCTGACCGCCCTCTCGATCACCTTCGCCTGCCTAGCGCTTTATTTGCTGAGTCCGCCAGACCAACATTGTAAGGGCATCGACCACTACACCGACATCGAGGAAGCCCCGGATCTGCCCGCCGAAGCGGCCGTCCAAGGGGCGAGGTCTCCAGCCGACCTGATCGACAACAGCAGGATTCTGGGCGGCGTGCTCGCCGTGACCGGCGTAGTGCTCTCTGTGAACGCCTTCCTGACCGAGGGCTTCGGCGCGCTCGACCTGAACGTGTTGAACTTCGCGTTCCTCATGGTCGGGCTCCTGCTCTACCTGAGCCCCGCCCGGTACCAGAGGGACTTCGATCAGGCCGTTCGGGGCAGCGCCGGCATCATCATGCTGTACCCGTTCTACGCCGGCATCATCGGCATCATGACGGGAACCGGACTCGTCGACACGGTGACCGAGACCCTGCTTTCGATCGCGAGTCCGGAAACGTTTCCTCTCATCGCCTGGATCACCGCGGCCGTCATGAACGTCTTCGTGCCGTCGGCCGGCGGAGAGTGGGCGATGGTCGGAGGGCCGATGATGGCCGCGGGAGCCGAGTTGGGGATTCCCCATGGCCAAACAATCGCGGCCTATGTCGTGGGGGACTCGCACACCAACCTCTTGAACCCGTTCTGGGCCATCCCGCTCTTGGCGATAACGGGGCTGCGTGCCCGTGACGTCTTCGGCTACGCCATTACGATGATGCTGCTCCTGATTCCCTTCCTCGCGACCGTGCTTTACTTCCTGCCGTACTGAGCGCCGACGCGATCGTTACGGTTGAGGAACCCACGCGCCCACGAGTTCGTAGCGGTAGGAGAGTGCTCTTCCCGTGAACGTCACGAAGAACGGCACGCTCTCTCCCTCAGGGGGAGCCTCGACGGTAGATGTCGCGGTACCCACCACGAGTCCCGCATCACCGAAGAAGCTGAACAGCAAATCGACCGGTGAGCCGGACTCGGCCACGTTCCCTGTCAGCTGCCCTTCGACCGTAGTGCCACCGCCAGTGCGCCGCAGCCGAAGTCCCTCCAGATACACGGGGGCCATGTCCACACGTTGCAGAATTTCCACAGCGGCGTCTCGGTTTCCTATTTCCAACTGTGCTCGCGCCGCGATCAGCAGGGCGTTCTGGCCCAGGGGATCCAGCTCCAATAGGCGCTCCGAGACCTCCACCAGGGAAGTCCAGCCCTCCATGGCGAAGAGCACGTTGGCGCGATTGAACCAGGCGTCGCGTGACTCCGGCTGCACCACGATCAACCTCCGGAAGGCCTCGTCCGCACCCACGAAGTCCTCCACACGGAAGAGGCCGACGCCCAGGTTGAAGAGCTGTGTGGCCTCCAGGCCGCCAGCGGAGAGCAGCTCGGCGTAAATCGCTCGCGCTTCCGATTCTCTGCCGAGAGAGTTGAGCGCGTTCGCGAGGTCGCTGCGGACCTGGACGCTCTCCGGCTCCCGCTGCAGGCGTCGGCGGAGGAGCGGCTCTGCCTCGGCGAATCGTTCGGTCAACATCAACAACGCCACCAACTGGTCCTCGAGGCTTGCGTTCGACTCCTCCCTTGCTCGTAGATCCTCTTCGCTAAAGACGAAGGTCGCGGATCGCTTGCTCAGGCCCGCGATCGCGCCTCGGTAGACATCGATCGCCTCCGCGTAACGTCCATCAGTCGCAAGCACACCGGCCAGATTCCGATGCGCCTCAGGGCGGAGGTCGTACAGGCGCGCCGCATCGTTCCACAGATCCATTGTTCGCTCGACATCGCCCCTGGCGTAAGCCCCAAGCCCAGCGTTGAACGCCTCCCCCCACGCCGCCTCCCGAGCGGGCTCGATGTCGAGCTCGTATGCGGGATAAATGCGTTGCGCTTCGATGAACATCTCGTGGGCGTTCGCGAAATCGTCGAGGCTCAGGTAAGCCATGCCGGCGAGCAGAAAGTGGACAGGGTTCCCGGGGTCCTCCGCGATCCCCTCCAGCACGAGATCAAGGGCCCTCTCGTACTCCTGATCCCGGAAGAAAAGCGTCGCGGTTTGGGAGAAGAACGTCGCGGACGGCGGAGTGCCTAGTGGGTAGACGTAACCCGTCGGCCCGGTAACCGGCTCCGGTGGCCTAACGGTGCCGCCACAAGCACCGAGAAGAACTGCGGCGACCAGGCTCGTTGCGGTGACGGCGTTACGCACGCCGTGCTACCAGGGAAAGAGGAGCGCGAACGTAGCCGAGCCCGAGACAGAAACGCCCTCGTGGCGGGCCGGGCGGAAGGCCACCACCTCGTTGAAGAGGGCAAGAGCCGCCTCGTCCAAGTCGTTCCGCCCGCTGGACTCGCTGACCTCGGCCCACTCAACCGAACCCCTCGAGTCGATCCACACTGTGACCGTAACCGACCCCTCTTCGCTCTGGTCCAACGCCCAACGCCCATAACTCTGTCGAAGGAAGTTCTCGACCTGGGTGGGGTTCCGAAGCAGAATCCACAACGAGGGAATCATGACCGACAGCTCAGGGCGCAGCTCGGACAAGCGATCGAAACTGAGCTCCACGTCGAGCGAGTCACTGTGGGCCAGATCCGCCAGAAGGTCCAATGAATCCAGCGCCGCGATGCTCAATGAGTCCGACGGCGCGTCGCCCTCCGTCTCTGCGGGCCGCTCTGGTTCGAGCTCCACGACATCCGGTCGGAATAGTCCCCGGTATCCGAGCCGCTCTGCAGCGGCCGACCAGAGATCCATCGCTTCATCACCGTCCCCGGTGCCACCAACCTCGCTGCCGTCGAGCCCTCCGTTCTCGGCGGGCTCGGCCTCCGGTGCCTCGTCTTCGGGGAGCGCCACCGGCGCCGACATACCCTCCAACCCGGATCCCTCGGCAAAGGACGGGGGCAGGAGCACCAGCTGTCCCTGAGATGGCGCGCTGTCCAAGATGGGCACGGCCAAGAACTGAAACCCGGCCCACCCGAGGAGCGCCGCGTGAAATGCGACCGCCCCTACTGTGGCCCAAGCGACCTGAGTCTCCCACAGATCCTTGAGGCGCTGATTGGCGCTCCGGCCTGTCTGGGCTATGCGTTCGTCTCGTTCGTCCATTGTCATTCCCAGAGCACCCGATGCGATGGGGGATCCGGTCTCGATCACGATATCGTTGCTCATTCGTCCGCACAATGCGCGGTAGCCTCGAAAGTTGATCTGTCGAGCATCGGGGTGCGGGGCTAGGTTGCACCGGACCCGATTTCGCCCATGAACATTCGCCTTCCGCACCTCGTCGCTGCCCTCTCGATTGCGGGTTTGCTGGCGTGGATAGCGACCAGGTCTCCCATTGAACCGCCACCGTCCCCCGCGTCGGAGGAGGCCCAGCCGGAGGCTTTGCTGCTGGAGCGCCAGGGAGGGTCCCAAGTGCCCTGTGCGATCCCGCTCGCGTGGCGAATCGCGCGGGCCGATCCGAGATTCGGCGTCACCTCGGCCGAGGCCGCCGCCATCGTTCAGGAGGCCGCTGACCTTTGGGAGGACGGCACCGGCAGGCGGCTCTTCACGCACGATCCCTTGGGCGGACTCCCGATTCGCCTGGTGTACGAGGATCGCCAGGAACTGCTCGACGAGCGGGCGAGTCGCGAGCGACCCATCGACGAGCTCGGATCGCAGATCGAGGCGGAGCAGGCTACGCTAATCGCCCGGAGCGGGATGCACGCGGAGGCAGAGGCCGCCCACCTGGAACGGACGACGGATCTCCAACGTCGCGTGTCGGAGCACAACGTCACTGTCAGGCAGTCGAACGCGCTGGGAGACTTGCCGGACCCTCGCTGGATCGCTCTCGGCTCCATCGGCGAAGCGCTCCAAAGAGAACGGGAGGAGCTAGCAGCAGAGAGACCCGGTCTCGAGGCGGAGCGAGCGTCGTTGGACAAGACAAGAGCCCAGATGGATGCACTGGTTCGTGAGCATCAGCGGCTCTCGGAGGAGCTCTCAGTCGCCTTTCCAGCGTCTTCGGTCGAGGCCGGAGAGTATCGCGAGGCCGTCACGATTGTGGACGGACGCACCGATTCAGTCAGCCGTGAAATTCGGCTCTACCGTTTCGTGAGCGAGGAGGACCTGCTGCTCATAGCCGCTCATGAGCTGGGGCACGCCTTGGGCCTCGGGCACACCGAGGACCCTAACGGAGTGATGAACGTGAGCACCCGTCCCGACCGTCCAGTGGAGCGTCTGGCGGCCACGGACGTCTCCTTTTTCGAGGCCGTATGCTCGGCGAGCTAGGCCCTCACCCGATCGGCATAGCGGCCGGGCTTGTTCCGTCGCAGTGACCGTCCGACCTTTAGGCATGCGACGTCTTCTAGGGGTCGTGGCGCTTCTCGCCACTCTATGGCCCCACCTCGCGGTGATGCAGTGCGCCGTGGAGCCAGCTCCCTCCCACGGCTCACACGCCTCATCCCTCCCCGAGCACGCGCATGATGGGCCGGAGTGTCAGGCCATCATGACTTGTAACGCGGCGATGCTCGAGGCCGTCTCCGCCGCTAGCATCGCGCAGCCCGCTACACCTCCGCTCCTGCACCCGCGGCTGACGGCCGTGCCCCCGGCCAGGACCGTGCCGACCGCAGACCCTCCGCCTCCCCGCCGTATCGCCTGAGTTCCGACACGTCCTGAGCCGGACGTCACCAAGGCGACACTTCAACACGGCGATCCAACCATATGCTTGAGCAGCGCACGCGCTCGGCCCTAATCGGGGCCGCGACACTGGCCATACTTCCGTCTTTCGCGGCGGGCCAGATGGACAACATGGGCCCCATGGACCCCATGACGCAGATGGAGATGTCCCGCATCTCGCTAGGAGGCTGGCGCCTGATGGGCATGGCTCAGGCCTTTCCCGTTATGACCGCGGGGGCGCCCGGGGGGGAAGACGGGGACCCGCTCCGTCGCACAGGGTGGTACCTCACGCAACCGGCGATCATGGCCAACGCGGAAAGCTCGGATCAGCGATTCGTCTTGCGCACGACGCTCAACTTCGAGGGCCTCACTCAGGGCGACGGTGAGCTCACGTTCGGCGGCTGGGGCGAGGGATACATCGACAAGCGACACCCCCACACGCTCCTCCACGAGCTGATGCTGAGCGTGAATTTCTGGGATGTGGCGGGCGGAGATTTCTCGGTTTCGGCCGGCAAGGGTTTTGCTCCTTATGGGACTTCTGATCCTATGGCGCGACCGGGGCTCAAGTACCCGACGAACCATCACCTATCACAGATCCTGGAGCGCTGGACCGCCAGCGCGGTTTTTCTGCGAGGGGCATGGAGCGTGGAAGCGGGTGTGTTCGGGGGGCAGGAGCCGGAGAGTCCGTACGACTTCTCCAACATCGAGAGCTTCGCGGACTCGTGGTCCGTCCGGATAGCCCGTCGCTTTGGGCCCGTTTCCGGCCCCATTGCCCCCTGGGAGGCGTCGGCCTCGTTCGGGAGCGTCAGTGAATTCGCGCACACGATGCAGGAGACGACGCGGCTCATCAACGTCGCTCTGCGACGCTCGGCGCCGATCGGCGACGCGCAGCTCTATGCCCTTGTAGAGGGCTCCGTGAGCGTCCTCAAGGACCACGACAACTTCTTCAGCATCCTCTCGGAAGCAAGGTACACGCGGGGCCGTCACCAACCGTACGCGCGTCTCGAATACGCGAGGCGCCCGGAGTACGCGAGGGAAGGCCCGCGGGGCGAGGACGGCTTCTTTCGATACGACCACGATGACGACCCAGTAGGAACGACACGCTGGTTGATCTCCACCGCCGCCTATGCGTACGAGCTCACCGGCAGGCCGTGGAGCCTTCGCCCATTCGTCGAGGTGCAACATCACCAGGTCCGGGGCGATCAGGGTGGCGTGGTCGCTACAGATCTCTTCGGAACGACTAACTTTTGGGCGATTTCGGTCGGCGCTAGAGTGTTCCTGGGTGGGAATCCCATGAGGATGGGGAACTACGGCGTCGTGGACCCCATGACGGCTATGAGCAGAGCGATGAACGCGATGCCCATGTGAGGGTAGGCATGATCAGTCGATACACGAAAAACGACGGAGGGAGCGATGAGTCGAGCAGCACGCAGGCGTGATGGACGGGGCGGAGGCTCCGGTCGAGGACGAAGACCCGCCAACAAGGCGCCCATCTGGATCATGTCCGGGAGCGTAGTCGCGGCGCTGGTCGTGGTGGCTTTGGTCGGGGGCCCTCGAGGGGACGCTTCGGGGCACCACCCCATGCCACGAATCGACGCCCACGCCATGCACGTCATGCCCGCCGCCCGCTACGCGAGCAGCCCGGGCGTCGTCGAGGTGTACGAGATGGCCGCGGAGATGCCTGAAATGCTCGACGGCGTCTATTGCTATTGCTTCTGCCACGACAACCTCGGCCACTACTCGTTGCTCCAATGCTTCATGGAGGACCACGGTGCCGGCTGTAACATCTGCCTGGACGAGGCCGTGCTCACCTACGAAATGACCAAGCAGGGCAACTCCCTGGACGACATCCGGGAGGAAGTGGACCGGCGGTACCGAACCTAGGCCGGCCCCGGCCGGCCTCGATCAAGCCCAGCGAGGGCCATTCGGACGTCCCAAGTCTGGCCGACTGCCGGGGTTGCACCTACTCTGGTCCCCGGAGTGTCGCCAAGGTCGAGGAGAAAGCACCGATGAAGACGCGCTGTTCGGTTTCGTGGCTGGTCATCGCCTTCGTTCTGCCGTTGCTCGCGACGGACGTCCAGGCCCAGATCACACGCATCGACCTCGAGGTCATCGAGTCTCCGGCGCTTGGAGGAGAGAGCTACGGTGAAGCGGGTCGCTTCGAGTTCCTGCGCGGAACGGCATACGGCGAGGTCGATCCCGGTGACGCCAGAAACGCCGATATCGTCAACATCGCGAGAGCGCCGCGCAACGCCCGGGGTCACGTCGAGTACAGCACTACCGTCGAGATCTATCGTTCTGTAGACATGACGCGCTGGAACCGGGCCCTCTATCACACGGTCCCCAATCGGGGTGGCGCCGGAGCAGGCGCGAGCGCGCTACTGGAGATGGGTTTCGCCCTGGTGCGGGTAGGCTGGCAAGGTGACATCGACCCAACCGTCAGGAACATCGTGCCGGTCTTACCTGTCGCCAGGCAGGAAGACGGATCGCCGATCGTCGGGCCGGCGCTAGAGGAGTTCATCTTCGGCGACGACGCACCGGTGAAAGACGGCCGCCTCAGCTACCCTACGGCCACCCTGGACCCGAGCCGGGCGACGCTAACGGTCCGCCGCATGCTTAACAGTCCACGGATGACACCCGCCGACATGAGCTGGAGCTACACGGGCGACTCCCAGATCCGCATCGTGCGGCCCCAGGGCTTCGACGGCGGAGCGATCTACGAGTTCGTGTATCAGGCGAAAGACCCCATCGTCATGGGACTCGGCTTCGCGGCGATGCGGGACGTAATCTCCTTCCTGCGGTACCGCGAGACGGATGACGCAGGAACCGCCAACCCGCTCGCGTACCGAGGCCTGCCCGAAGTGGCGATCTCGTTCGGAAACTCGCAGAGCGGCCGTTACCAACGTGACATGCTCTATCAGGGCTTCAACGAGGACCTGAGCGGCCGCATCGTCTTCGATGGGATCCACCCGCACATCGCGGGCTCGCGAAAGACCTTCACGAACTACCAATTCAGCCAGCCAGGTCGGTGGCAGAAGCAGCACGAGGACCACTTCTACCCTGGGGACCAGTTCCCCTTCACCTACGCCACCCTGACCGATCCCATTTCGGGTCGGACCGACGGGCTGCAAGTGCGTTGCTCTCGCACCAACACCTGCCCGAAGGTCATCCACACCGACGGCGAGGCCGAGGTCTATCAGGGCCGCTCTTCCCTCATCGTGACCGACCCCCTAGGCGGCCACATCGAGCTGCCCGAGAACGTGCGGGCCTACGTCATCGCGGGCACCCGGCACGGCGGGGGCCGAGGCGTGTTCAGCGAGACGAATCGCGGCATCTGCCAAAACCTGAACAGTCCGATGCCCATCTCGGAGATCCGAACAGCGCTTACCGTCGCACTCTACGAGTGGGTGGCTCATGGCACCGCCCCGCCTGCGAGTCGCTTCCCCACGGTCGCGAACGGAGGTCTGGTTCCGGCCGCGGACCTGGCCTTCCCGCACATACCGGGCGTCACGTACAACGGCAGCGCGAATCCGCTCGAGGTCCGGGACTTCAGTTCGATCCCGCCCAAGTCGGGCGCTGCGTACACGGTACTCGTCGGCCGTGTCGACGCGGACGGCAACATGATCGACGGCGTGGCGCACCCCAACCTGTCGGTGCCTCTTGGTACCTACACCGGCTGGAACCTGCGTCGTGAAGGGTTCGGTGAGGGAGACCAATGCGCTGGATCCGGATCCTTCATTCCGTTTGCCAACACACGACTCCAACGTGAGGCTTCGGGAGACCCCCGACTCTCCGTTGAAGAGCGCTACTCCACTCCTCAGGCCTACCTGTACAGCGTGGCTGCTGCCGCAGGAGGATTGGTGGGCGAGCGGTTGCTTCTCCCGCAAGATGCCGAGGAGATCGTCGAGGTCACCGAGGAGCATTCGGTCGGGCGGTAGGGCGCTTAGGCCCCGGCGAGCGGCGAAGGCTCAGACGGCGCCGGCCGCGCGGAGCCCGGCCACGGCCGCCTCGTCGTACCCAATCTCCGCCAGAACTTCCGACGTGTGCTCCCCGAGCACGGGAGCGCGGAGTCGGATGCCCCCCGGTGTCGCCGACAACCGCACCGGTGTATCCGCCACGGGTGCCGGCTTCGGTAGGCCCGGATAGTCGACCGGCAACATGAACTT
>Ga0114996_10002244_pt1 | contig 25154 bp, 25 predicted proteins | sample ArcticOcean_MG_C_4_FD_87039 | JGI IMG/M metagenome (GOLD analysis project Ga0114996, IMG submission 87039) | Marine microbial communities from western Arctic Ocean - ArcticOcean_MG_CB4_134 | ecosystem: Environmental > Aquatic > Marine > Oceanic | place: Arctic Ocean: Canada Basin | collected... | reverse complement strand
GATTAAGATTATCTTTTTCAGGATTTTGTATTTTTACTGCCTGTAAATTTAAACTCATTAACATTCCATTTTCTTTGTCCATATGTGGCAAATATGATTGACTATAATCATCAAATTGCCCATGTTCAGTTTGTCTCCACTCCCACTCCTTAATGTCATCAAATCCACAAATTTTGAGAACTTTAGTCAGAAATTTCCTATCATAAATCATTTTATGATAATCAAATTCTGTCTTTTGACCACCACTGATTAATCCTATAACATCTTCAATTTTTTTCGTATCATTGTACCATCCTATCGCCTTTTCAAAATCAGGAACTGCCAGTCGAAGAATTCCATTTATTTTTAATTTTTTATTCCATACTTTTAAAATAGATTCAAATTCCTTTCTCCCAAAATGTTCCAAAACATGAGAGGCGTAAATAATATCACATGAATCATCCTTAATTTTTGTCAGGGTTCTAACATCATCTTGTATATCAACACCAGGAATATTATCAATATCAACATTAATCCATTCAGGTAGTATTACGTTTCCACACCCAACATGTAATTTCATGATATTCTGAATTTTTTTAAGTATAAATAACTAATACTCTAGTAAGAATACTTCTAATAATTTATAATGTATATTCTAAATTAAAATTTATGAATTGGTCTGGACTGAATGTTTTGATAACTGGAGGTGCAGGTCATATAGGTTCCAATCTTGCATTAGAACTAATAAAAAAAGGTGCGAATATTAGAATTGCAGATAATCTATGGAGAGGTAAAAAAGAGTATCTTTATGAGAATGGAAGACCAATAATAGATTTTGATAAAGATTTTCTTGAAATGGATCTAACAGAAATGAAAAATTGTGAAAAAGCAGTGGATGGAATTGATGTTGTCTTTCATTTAGCAGATATTGTTGCAGGAATTGATTTTGTTTTTGGAAATGAAGCTTATGTCTATCGACAAAATGTTCTTATAAATTCAAATATGTTTGCGGCTTCACATAAAGCAAAATTAGAAAAATTGTCATATGTAGGTGCTGCTTGTGCTTATCCTTTAGAAAAGCAAAATGATCCTAATCACCCTCTTTTCAAAGAAGAAGACATGTACCCTGCACATCCAGAATCTTCTTACGGTTGGGGAAAATTGATGGGTGAATACGAATGTGAATTATATAGTAGAACAGGAATGCTCGATGCGTCAATACTTAGATTACATAATGTGTATGGTCCACATAGTGATCTCTCTACTCAAAAATCACAAGTAATACCAGCAACTATTAGAAAAGCGATACAATATCCGAAAGAGGATTTCATAGTATGGGGAAATGGAGAACAGAGCCGTGCTTTTATTTATGTCAGTGATGTTGTTGAGGCATTGATACTTTCAATGGAAAAGGGTATCAATAAAGGACCTATCCAGATTGGTAATGCAAAAAAGACAACTATTAATGAAATAGCCGACAAAGTGATTGAAATTTCTGGAAAGGATATTGAAAAAAAATATGATTTGTCAAAGCCAACCGGAGATTTAGGCAGAGCTGCAGATTGTAGTTTAGCGGAGGATGTTCTAGGCTGGAAACCTAAAGTAGGGTTAGAAAATGGCTTGAAAATGACTTACGAATGGGCAGAACAGTTTTTAAAATCATATCCTAGCATGTGTAATTAATGATACAGTTTTCAGAGAATTTTTGGAATGAGACAAATGTCTTAGTAACGGGTGGGGCAAGTTTTATTGGAAGTCATTTAGTTGACAGGCTTGTTTCTCTTGGTGCTCATGTTAACGTTGCAGACGATCTTAGTACTGGAAAAATGGATAACTTGGAACAATCAAAAGACAAGATCAAATTCATAAAGACTGATTTAGAATATAATTCAAAATCTGAAGCCAGAAACATCTTCAAAGACAATGAAATTGTTTTTCATCTAGCAGCAGATCATGGGGGCAGAGGATATATTTCAAGTCATCCTGCGGATGTCTGTTCAAGCTTTGCAGTTGATCATCATGTGTTTGAAGCATGTTCTGATACAAATGTTGAAAAAATTATTTTTGCAAGCAGTGCATGTGTATATCCTACTGACTTGCAAAAAGATATTGGTTCAGATTATAAATTAAAAGAGACTGATTCCAACACTAGTAATTTGGATAGTTATCTTAGTGCTGATATAGAATATGGTTGGGCTAAATTAATGAGTGAAGTACAAATGAATGCATTTAACAAACAATTTGGATTAAAGGGATGTCCAGTAAGATTTGTAACTGCCTATGGCCCACGGGAAAATGAGACACATGCCATAATTGCCTTTATTTACAAGGCCATTGAAAGGATGGATCCATATGAGATTTGGGGTAATGGTCAACAAGAAAGAGATTTCACATATGTTGAAGATATTGTCGATGGAACAGTGCTTTGTGCAGAAAAAATTTCTGATATGACACCGATTAATTTAGGAACAGGCGTTCGTTATAAAATGATAGATGTCGCTCAAATGATTTTCAAGATTTTAGAATGGACACCAGAAAAAATATCATTTGATCCCTCAAAACCTACAGGTGCAGTTTCTAGAGCTTTAGATAATTCACTAGCAAAAGAATTACTTGGTTGGGAACCCAGATTTTCATTACAAGAAGGATTAAAAAATACTATTGAATGGTATAGTAAAAGTCATAAACGCCAGGGTCATGTAGATGAATCTTCTCTCTTAGAACATAATTAATAATTATTCATCCCAATCAAAATGCTGGTTGATTAAACTGTATAATTTTTCATTATGTGGTTTGTAGAATTCTGTCAACAGTTTTCTTGTTTCATCTTTCATTGGAGGATATTCACGTTTGTTCTGCTTTGTAAAATCTTTAATTTTAAAATATGGAAGATTTAAAAATTCAAAAACTTTTCTAAGTACTTGATCTGGTTTTTGAGCTAGTTCTTCTGATGGAATCATTAGTAGTTGTTCTTTTTGAAATTTTTTAAACCAAATTTCTAATTGATTCGAATAAAACCCCCTAGCTAAAATATTCTCGTAATGTGTATCCACGATATATGCCTCATCGTTTAATCTCGATTTATTTTTTTCAAGTTCATCCATTGCCGTATGTATCATTTCTTCAAAAGTGTTAGTGGTGTCACCATCTTGAAGCATTATAATATAATTTGAATATACACGATCAATTGGATTACGTAGATTTGAAATGATTTTAGCTTTAGGAAATGATTCTGAAATTCGTCTTGCCACTAATGGATTATAAATATAAAATGGTGTTACATCATATGTCAAAAACTTTCCATATTTTTTTATAATTTTATTCTTAGTAGATTTTGTAGGAAATAATGATTTATACCAATTAATTCCTAAATGATAGTTATCATCAAAATATCCCAGCTCATCATATGCGGATGAAACAATACATGGATGCTGACCTAGATAATGGTATAGTGACGTAGTTCCGCTTCTTACTACACCTATAACAAAACACTCCGGTAATACCCTAAATGGTGATGATAAGTAATAGTAATTACGTTTGATTAATCCATACAAAATTTTCTGATATATTTTTGTAATTGAATTATCATTGTCTATTCGGTTATTATATTTCATATATTCCTCACGCCAAATAAAATAAATGAGATTATAATAATTTAATTACTTAAAAATAAGTAGTTTTCAAGATCTAAATACATCGAATTAATCTCTGACTCTTCTGCCACTAATTTGTTTTTGAAGTTCTATCTGTAGTTGTTTTAAATTGTTCATTTCATCACTAGTTAGTTTTTCATTATTCATAAGTTTCATTGATAATTCACTTATTTGTAATGACATAGATAGCATAAATTCTGTATTAGTTAAAATACGTCTCATATGTGGATTTGCTTCTATGTGAATATCTGCTTCAGCTTTGAATGAAGCAGTTCGTTTGTAATGTGCATATCCAATAAGCACTAGTAATGGAATGCCAATAAGTACAACAACTGCGATGTAATGAGTAAAACTTGGAAATACATCTTTTAAAAATGGGTAATTGTCAATTGCAAGAAAATATGTTACTGTTAACGTATTTACTGCCGCAAAAATAAAGGCAAAGTAAACACTCCAACCTTGACGAAAATAAAACCATCCTCTAAAACCTAAATTATTTCTCATTACAACAAAACATGTTTTCTATTATATCAATTTCACTAGTAATTAATTATGATTATATTACTCAATTGCAATAGTTTTTTCATAATTCTGTTCATTGGATTATCTCCTTATTGTGTATTTTTTTATTTTCCAAGAACCTAAAATAATTAGAAATGTCGCAATTATGATTATTATAGTAAATTTGATTATATGCGTAATATCAATACTATCTAAATTTTGAATTAATGAACCCAGATTAATTGTTATCCCAATTAAAATAATAATTCCTGATACTACAATTAAACTACCAAGAAATTTTGAGCTAATTTCTCGTGAGATCATATAAGAAATAAAAGGCAGGACCAAGGATGGAATACCAAAAATTAGTTGTCTATCTGTTGGTTCAATACCAAGGAATCCTTTTCCACCAGGATGTGGTTCGAGATTATCAACATATAATTTAAATCTCATTGTCCAAGAATCAGGAAGGATTGTATCAAGTGTAAAATGAGCATAATCATTAGTTCCTGTCACTGCAGAAAGAAATTGTAGGTGTTGTTTTTGTGATTCAACAAAAATTCTTTCTGAATTTTGGAGAAACCATTTATTGTTACACGATTTATTTACACATTCATCAAATGTGGTTGAAAATATATCATTATCATAATTTTTAGAACTTATTTTTTTGTTGTAAATTTTTATGTCATCTATATAACCAAAAAGCTTTCCACCATTTTCGCCACTATGGTTTCTCTTTCCATCTTCATTTGATAACCGGACATATTGGAGGTTTGTTGGATTAGAACACATGGTTATTGATGTACTATCATAAAGATTGGAAAAATTAGCATCTGTATAAATATTAGATTTTAATTTTAATCCATCTTTTATAATTTCAATCCAATACGTATCATTTTCATTTGTATTTGCATTAGGAAAGTTTTTTGAACCTTCACACATTTCATCACCATAATACATACCATCATCATTGCTCCATCCCAATTTATAAAAACGGTCATTTGCAACATGAGCAGTTAATACCACACCATCTTGAATACATCGTTTACACCCACTATCATAAAAAATTCCTCCCTCACTACAAATTTTACAACTAGATGAATCTATACTAGATAATCCAATTTTAATCGATGCGGCATCGCTAGGATTTTCCGAAGTGATTTTATCAGCACCATATAAAATCGAAAAAAATAGTGAAATTCCAACAAGTATAATAGCTATTTTTAGTTTCAATTTAATATTTTTTTGAAATTGATTTACCTAAAATGTTTACTAATTAATTATAGCAGTTTTTGATTTAAAAAATTACCACATTTTTAATGAATTTTTACTCACGTATAATGCATGAATTGAAAAGAAAGATGTAGCAAGGAAAATTATTATTTTTTTCCTATTTTCTGAAATGTAAGATTTTGAAGCGCCATAATTTTCTAAATTATGATTTATTTTTGTCTTGTTCACTTTTCAACCTCCAAATTAAATAGGTCGTAATCAATCTTGAAAATTTTTACATGATATGCAAAACCCTCATCTTTTGAGTCCCATTCTTTAATCAGATATGGATATCTATCCTCATTTTCAAAAATATCTTTAAGAAATTCTGGTCTATTATCCATTGAATCAGCAATTAAATGGGAAAACTGCTTATCGTTTTCCAAAATTAACGATTCCACAGATTCAAATCCATCCGGATTTATCCTTACAATTTTTTGCGGTAGGTGTTTTACTACAGCATTATCTGTTGGACCCTTAATTCGTTCAGCATTTTGATGAACCGATACAAGATCTGACCATTTCTGAGGCAGATCGAAACTTTTGATAAACATACTCTCTGGATGGTATGTATTTATCATAGTTGTATTATCGAGTACATGCTTCGCAATTAATACAGATTCTCTGTCATGCTCTGCATCAAATTGATAGTAGTAAAATAGAATACTCGAAACAATTATGACAGATAAAATAATTGATATTACTATATTCTTTTTCTGAAATTTTTCTACAAATAATTTGATTGGGAGAATAGAAAAAACAGCGAAGGAAGGAAATAGGAAAAATAGATATTTAATTTCTGCAAGTGGAAACGAATAAGCATAGAAAGCAGGAACTGAAATAAAAATTGTTATTACAACAATAGACATTCTCGTGCATGAACGATTTTTCAAGAATAAAATAAACCCTATAGGAGCTGTGATTATAAACATAGGTATGAGTGCCACACCGAGATATTTCACAAAATATTCAATACCTGTAATAGCAGATATTTTTGATGTTGTAACCAAACGATTATCAGAAGCGATACGAGTTTCTTCATCTGATGTTTGGAAATATTGTGCTGATGAATCAGTTATTCTAGAAAACACTGACGTTCCAGGATTCGTGTATTCAGTATATAATGCAAATGGTAGTAATACAATAAAGAATATTGTTATTACCGATAGATATTTTGGAAATTTAAATTTCTCATTTTTAAATTTAAAAATTAATAAAAATGACATAGCTAAGAATAGGAAAAATCCTTCAGGGCGAATGAGTGTAGAGATTCCTGCAAATAAGAATGATATATACAAACATTTTTTTGAATTTTTTAAGAACAAGAGTATTGTTGTTGTTAAAAATAATATGAATAGTGGTTCAGCAGTTCCATACATAGAATTTTCAATTAATCTAGGTACAAAAGCAAACATTGTAGCACCTATAATACTATATTTTTTTTCAACAAATACATTACATAAAAAATATAATGGAAATATTGTAATGCTTGAAATAAATATTGATGTGATTCTCTGTAATTGCATATATGAGTTTGTTTCAGAAAAATCAAAAACTGAAAATAACCCTGCTAGAAAAATTGACCAACCAGGTTTTGAAACCGCATAGTTTTCTGGTAATCCTCCTAATACGTTGATATCTATTGCGTATGAGAGATAACTTAGACCGTCCAACAGAATGGGTATTGTTGGATCATAAACATTCATTCTGAATCCTAGTGAGATTGCCCATATTGCAAATACCAAAAACAGTAGTTTATTTTTTAAAAAGAATGTTCTATTTCTTTGTGTTAAACTCATTTTTATTCAATTATTCTCTCTGATTGTATGAATAAGGAATTTTGTCATAACTTCCATTTTGTTTCATTCCTTGGTTTTAGTTATAAAATTCATGTATAAAATATACTAACAAATGATACTACAAGACAGAATTTTTAATACAACTGATTAATTTTTTGTGTAAAAATATGAGAATAAATTTATTAGATTAATTAATAGTTTGAAGTATAAATTCTATTACAGAATCTGAAATTTTATGTTCCATATGAGAAGAATCTAGATAGGTACTGTATTTTCCATTTCCGATAGTAGATGTAGCAGTTTTAACTTCATCTTCGTACAATTCATACAACATGCCTGCAAAGCAACAAGGATCATGTTTATTGAAAATCTGCACAAATTCCCGATTTTCTCCATGCGAACTCATAATGTACAAGTCAAGATAATTTGCAATATTGTAAATTCCTGGATGAAGTTGTTCCCAATCTCCAATATCTTGCACTTGATATCTTAATGGCAAGGGTAGAGAACCACTAATTGCAAAACTCTTTGATATTCTAGAATCAATTCCAGAATAGACAGTTGTGGTCCAACCACCACCAGAAATACCTATCATATGATAGTCAGTAAACTCGTAATTTTTATCCAAATAATTTAACGTCAAAGTTATTGGTGTGAAAAAATAAGTCAGTGGAGAAAAATCATCAGTTTCTAATAAAGAAAACTGTTTATGTTCCTGAAATTTGACATGTCCGATATTAGTTATATCAATAATAGGCTGACGGTCTTTTTCAATTAATGGCATTGAAAACGCAGCCACTGAATAACCATTTTTTAAGAATTCGTTTATTGTTGACTTGCCTTTAATAAAACCATTTGAATGACCTTGATGATAGACTACTAATTTACTGTTAGCATCATTTGGATGAAAAAGATAAACCATAGATGTTATACCATTTTCCATTTCTATAGAAATTTTATCGATTTCTTTTAAATTATCAAGACTTTCAAATCGTGGATCACTTATTCTATTCACTATATCAGCGGGAATTTTTTGTGGCAGTTGATCTGTTTTCCAAATATATTGAATTAATTTCTGTCTTTTTTCGTAAACATCATTTTCCTCATTGATGCTAATAAGAGATCTAGCATCAAAATTTGAAGTCACAGATACTTCAACATTGCTTAAGTCAGAATTCAAATCATCTTTTACAGATTTTATTATATTATAAGGAAAAGTTTTAGTTGCACCAGCATAAATACCAAAAATAAAAATTAAAACTACAATTGCAACGATGGGAATAACCAAATATTTTTTCATATAATTCCTTCAATTCCTAGCAATTAATATTTACTAACAAATTTACTAGTACTAGTTCTTATCAAAAATTTTCTCTACCTTTCTAGCTGCTTCAACACACGTGGTAATTTTTCCTGAGAATAATGTAACTATTTTATTGTTAATCTCTTTAACTATTGTAGGTCTAGCATCAGTTTCTTCAACTCTTGGAGGTACAGCTCTATACGTAAACATAGATCCTACATGCTTTGCTTCTGTAATTTCAGGAATGAAGTCTATTGTTGATTCAATAAATTTTGGGAAATTTGTCTGACTAGGATTTTTAATAATTCCTTTATCAATTAAATCTACAAATTTTTTATTTATAGATGGATATTTTCCAATATTTGTTTGATGTATTTCATGCACTACGTTACATAGTAAATGTAACCCAGTATTTCCTAAAGGATCTATACACATGAATGGACCATCCATTATTACAACGCTTTTGTTTTTAAAAGATTCAGGCAATTTTACTACAGGCTTTTCACACAATTCAAATTGATATTCATTTTGTTGTGTTGGATATTGTTTTAATAATTGATTGATACCTGCATAAGCACAAATTACAACACGATCAAATTTTTTAAATAAATCGTCTTTTACTTTATCGTTAAGATGGATTTTGACATTTTGATCTTTTAATTTTTTCCAACATACTTGTTTTAGTTTTTCTGGATCATATACTGACTCTTTAACACGTACACACATCTCAATACTATCTTTGTTCATAAATTGTAATTGAGAAGGAGTGTATTCTAATTGGAATTTATTACAAAAATCTAGAAATTGTTTAGCGCTAGTAAGACTATTTTCTTTTGCAATGCAATAATAGTGTTCAAAATTTGTTAACATTGCATCAGAAAAAACTTCTTTGAAACTATTTTCTGATTCAATAATATCTTTTACAGTATCTGGGCTACGTGGGTAATGGTATCCCCGATGAATCCTATATTGATTTGAACCTGAAGCCGATTGTAATAATTCATTATTTTTTTCAAATAATTCGACTTGGTGATTTTTGGCAAGAATGATTGATGCTGTAATACCAAAGATTCCACCTCCAACAATTGCAATTCTCATAGTTTTATCAAAAAATTGAATTAATTAATAGATTTACATAAAATAACAATTAAATTATTTTTTTGAGCGTAGGAAATGATATTTCTGTATCAAATTAAACACAGACGAATATAGTTTGTAAGAGGAATGTTTTCTAATTTTTCTAAAAATGTAATATGGGGTTTCTTTCCCACCCCATTTCTTTTTATATGACAATAAAGATGCAGCAACACCACCACCAGAAAAATCATATATTTTAAAATTATTGGTTTTTGCCCATTCGACTGCATACCATGTTAGTAACGTTCCGCCCAAATTGGTCTCAATATCATATGAACTAATTACAAAATTAGTATGGACTATCTTGTTAAAGCATCCAAGTCCTAAACCTGCAATTAGTTTGCTTTCTTTGTATGCAAGAAGAATTTTTTCAACTCCACTTTTGTGGTTTTTCCAAAATATCTCTTTTTGTTTTTCAGGATTAGTTATTGTTAGATCTTTTGCCTTTGCCCATTCTTTATTCAGACTAACAAAATCACTAACTTCATCCATAGTTTCCAAAACCTTAGTTTGGATTTCTCGCCTTTTTGCTCTATTTACATCGCCTCTAGCTTTTTTTGATACATTAGACCAAAGCTCATCTGATGTAAGATTAAGATCTGCAAGAAATGATCTTGAATCAAGTTTAGTATACCCATTGTTACTAAAAATTTTCTGGTAATCTTCACCAATAAGAAAATCACAAGGCGAAGTTTGACCTTCAATAAATACTACATCATATTTTTCTGATACTTGATTAACTTCCTTTAAAATTTCTGTTAGAATATTTTTTCTTTCTTCAATATTCTTAGAGTGTATGATTGGACCATGAACCCAGATCATTCTTTTTGCAATATTTGAAATGATTTTACTATAACGTTGGAATAAAGGACTAGAATACATTACAGTTGAATCAATTATACGTAGACCTAGCTGTCCTACAATCTCATCATTTGTGTTAACCACATGAATAAAAATAGGAGTTATATTTTCTAAGTTTGAAGTCAGGTATTCAACAGTTTGGTAGGATGTAGAATATGTACTTTTTAGCAAATCATTATCCCAATTTATAGAATCTACATTTGTTGAGTGTTTAGAACTATATTTCAAGGCTAGTTAGCTGTAAGTAAAAAATGTCTAATATGAATTTCTAATCAATGATTTTATCTTTCTAATTTTGGTATATATACAAAAAAACCTCCTTGACAGTAACAAATTGATACATAAAAATAAAAGAGAAAAATTGAGTCAGAATGATATTGGAAGCACAAAAAACTGAAATTGGTTATCAATCATTTCAGGATTCAAAAGAATATTACATAGATGAGGATTTTATTGAGGAAAACCCTGACTGTTGGAAGATCATCAATTTCATTTCAGATAATCCGTTTTCCACTCAAGAAGAAATATCTAATAGATTTAATTTTTCAAAAAATGAATTAATAGAAAAAAATAAAAAAATTAGAGAATCTGACTGGGCTCAGGATTATATTATTAATTCTGGAATTGGCAGCAAGTACTGGAAAAATACTATAATCCCAAGTATACAGAGTGGTAAAGCTCAAGCAGTATTAGATGAAAAGTATTCATACCCAGATCGAGTTGGATTATGTCCTGGACTAAGTTGCATGTTTTTTTGTAGTTTCTGCGGAAGAAATTATTCAGCTTCTTATAAACGAGAATTTGGTGAAAAAGGGTTTCAAGTATTCAAACAAATAATTGATCAAACTCCAGAAGGTGTTAACAAAAAAAATGTTTATCATATAACAGGAGGTTTGGAACCACTTACTTTTCCTCGTATTGGTGATTTGATTTCGTACGCTCGAGAGAAAGGATTTGATATGGAAATGCAAACTAATGGATATAATCTTAATCATGATTTTGTTGCAAAACACCCAGGAATCAAAGATCTTTCAATTCTAAGAGTGAGTCTGTATGGAGTAGATGATCATTCAACATTTGAAGTCACAAAAAATAAAAAAGGGTATGAGATTGTAAGAAAAAATTTAATTGATTTTTTAAAATTAAAAACAAAAATAAAAGTCGGTTTGAATTATGTTCTATTACATGATCATCTTGATCATGCTTTGAAATTATTAGATTATATTAAAGAGATTAATATTGAGTCAGGTAATCAAATAGATTTTTTAACTCTTCGTGAAGATTTTAGTGATCGGGCAACAAATATCTCAGGAAAAGAAAGAGAAAAACTACACAGCATATTTAATGATGTTCAAACAAGATTAGAAGATAAAAATTTAGATCGATTGCACATTGATTATGGTTATGCTTTAGAAGCAATTCGTAAGAATAAAGAATCGTTTGAACCATTAAAAAGAGTTGATTATAAGCAACTACGACCAAAAGTATTTCCACAAATTGCAGTAATGATAGATGCTAAAGGTGATGTGTATTCATATCACGAAGCAGCATTTTTAGATCGAGAGGGTGCAAAAAGATACAGTATTGGTGTGATTGATCAAGAACATAGTATGCAAGATGTGATAAGTAACTTTCTGGATACTAAGGGAATAGATCCACTTCCCTCCGATACGGGTTATTTGGATGCATTTGATCATGTAACAACTTTATTTTTAAATCAACTTGAATCTGATATCAAATTTGGCATTCCATGGTCACAGGGCCCTATTAAAATTCCGTAGCCAGATTTTTATTATTTTGGAATTTTTAAAATTAAACTAGATATTTTCTTAGCAAGAATTGCAGAATCCACTGAATAGTTTTTTGCGCCTATAATTCTAATAAATTCTTTACATTCCAGGTATAACGGCATATTTTTAGACTGGAAGATCTTTTTGTACGTTTCAGTCTTTTCATCAAATTTTAACAATTCATCATTATCCCAAATGTAATAATTTTTTCTGGTAGTAATCATCACAGTTTTTTTCTTATAATGAGACGTTCGATCAATTTTTATCTCAGATCTTCTGGTTTTACCAAAAAATAATTCAAGTGAAAATCGATCAATAGGAGTAAGAAGACTATACTTGTTCTTTAATTGTATTTTTTTTGGCATGCCAAATAATTCTAAGTTCAAAGAAAGGTCATGGGATAACAAATTTTCAAATATATCCTCATCAAACGTACCAAGCTTCTTCCATTCAAAATTTGCATGTTTAATTGATTCATTTTTATGTATTTTTTTGATTTTCTGAAAAATTTCATTATATAGAAATACATGCCCTACAAACAAGCAGAGTTTGTTTCTTTTTGCAATATCTATGAGTTTTTCTGCTTGATCAACTGTTTTTGTTAGTGGTTTTTCTACAAAAACATGCTTTTTTGATTCTAATGATTTTCTTGCAATAGTAAAATGACTTTTGATAGGCGTTGCAATTACTACAGCATCAATATCAGAATCATTTAGGACTTGATTGATGTCTGTAGTGAGATCGATATTTGGATAGTTTTTTCGTAACCACATCATATTTTTTTTATTACCAGTTGTGACACATGTTTTAACTTTAGATAATTTAGAGAAATCACGAACTAAATTCTTGCCCCACCTACCCATACCTATAATTGCAATCTGTTTCATAAGCGTCATTTTTGATTGTGGTATTGTCTAATTATATTTAGACAGTTTTTTACACTAAATTCCATACTGAATTTCTCCTGAACAAATTTTCGTCCTGCTTCTCCCATTTGCTCTGATAGTTTTTTGTCATCAAGCAGCAACTCTAATTTTTCAATTAGTTGTTCATGATTACCTTTTTCTACCAAAAATCCCGTAACACCGTCAATCATTGTTTCTGATGTACCACCTACGTTGGTTGTTATCACCGGTTTCTTCATTAATTGAGCCTCTTTTAGGGATAATGGAGTTGTTTCCATACCTGTCGGCAATAGATACACATCGATCTCAGAAAGAAATTCTCTCACCTTATCAGGATATTGTAAGGATCCTAACCAATGAAAATTTTTGAATCCATCTAATTCCGACAAAATCTCATCTTCAATTTCACCACCACCAGCCCAATAGAAATTAACTTCAGGCATTTTACCCAAGATTTTTTTAAGAATTAACATTTCCGAGGACTTTGCCCAATGATGAGCGCGTTGAACTAAACCAACACATGGATGCTTTAACTCCATACCTTTTTCTGTATACCACTTTGAACTATCTATGCCCTCCACAAATACATGTAAATTCTGTTTAGGGTAATGTTCTCTGACAACATCAACTAAATAATTACAGAGAGGCAAAATGGCAGTAGCTCTCTCAAAAACTTGTTCATCATCTTTAAATCTCATTTCAACTAGTTTTCGCTTTAGCCGATTTTTATAGATGGTTTTTGCATTCCATTCATTTTGTAACCAATAATGCCCTCTAAAAATTAAAAAAAGAGGAATACCAGATTTTATCACTTCTAAACCAAATTTACTCATTCGATCTATAAATACAGCATCGGGTTTGAAAGTAGAAATTAATCTTTCAAATTTTTTTCTAGTACGAAATAACCCTTTTACTGCTTTACTTGGAAACTCTACAATATAATCATGATCAAGAACAACTTTGCATTCAACACCATGTTTACTTAATTCTTTTGAAAATTCATTTAATGAATATAAAAACGAAATTCCTGCACCGATAAGAATTTTCAATGTTTTATCACCAGATTTTTTAAAACTAAATCCTGCTGTTTTCGCGTAATTTGTGGATAAAGCGGTAGTGAAATTATCTCTTTATAGATCTGTTTACTATTAATTAACTTGCCAAACATCTTTGCATTTTTCTTATATGCAGTAAATGTGTGTAATGGTTTGTAATGAACTGAACTTCTAATACCATTTTTTAATAATTTTGTAAATAAATCATCTCTTGAAAATTTTCCTTGTTTTTTGAATCTTAATACATAGAGATGACATGCATGATCTTCATCTTTTAAAATTTTAGGTATAATAACAGACTTATTATTTTTTAATCTTGAATTATAATAAAGTGCAGCTTTCTTTCTTTTCAAATTGTTTTGCGTTATTCTTTTTAATTGACTGATCCCTAATGTCGCCCTGATTTCATCTAATCTATAATTATATCCTGGAACACTTACATTATATTCCCATGGTTTACCTTTTGTAAATCTATCCTGGTAGGATTTTGTTATTCCGTGATTTCTTAATGTTTTAATAGTTTCTGAAATTTTTTTAGAGTTTGTTATTACCATTCCACCTTCAAATGTAGTCAAATTCTTTGTTGGATAGAAACTGAAACAACCAGCATCACCAAATGTACCAACATGTTTCTTGTTTAGTTTACCTCCAATTGCATGTGCACAATCTTCAATTATCTTTAGATTATTTTTCCTAGCAATAGTTTGTATTTCCTGCATTTTACAAGATTTTCCAGCAAAATGTACCGGCATAATCGCTTTTGTTTTTTTAGTTAATGATTTCTTGATAGAATCTATAGATACATTGTAATCTTCTTTATCTATATCTACAATTACTGGCGTAGCGCCAGTGAATAAAATGGCATTTATTGAGGCGACAAATGTGAGATTAGGAACAATCACTTGATCTCCTTTTCCAATCCCTATTGCTTTCAATGAGAGTTGTAAACCTGCTGTTGCATTTGATACTCCTATCGCATGTCTAGCACCAGTAAATTTTGCAAATTTATTTTCAAATTCCTTCAGTTTAGGCCCATCGGTGAGTAAATTCTGATTAAGCGTGGCTAAAATTGCCCTTTTATCTTCATTTGTTATCTCAGGAAGCACAAAGGGGACCTTAATGTGTAAATCGTTAAATGCGTCAGAATTTTTTCTTTTTTTCATAATGATTTTAACATCCGTTTACAATTCATCTATTAATAATTTGGTTATACATTCTCAAAGTTTTTTCCGCCATTGATTTTGAATTACATTCTGTCTTAACTAAGTTATAACCAGATAATCCATACTCCAAACATTTTTGCTTATCATTAATTAATTCCATAATTGCTTCAGCCAGTTCATGATAATCTTCATTCTTTACCAGTATACCATTTTTTTTATCAGTTATAGTAGATGGAATGCCATGTACATTAGTGCTTATTACTGGTTTTTTGAAAGCAAATCCTTCTAATGGTGTCAATGGAGATAATTCCCATCTTGATGGCAGTACTAAGAATTCACTTTCACTGTATGCTGCTATAACATCCTCTCTACTGGGGTTCGTGATTAGATGAATTTTTTCTTTAATATCAAAATCATCAATCATTTGAATCATTTGATTCTGAAAACCGAAATCAACACCCATTATTACAAAACGAATATTTTCTAATTCAGATCGATCTTTCAGTATTTTTATTGCATGTAGTAATATGTCAATTCCTTTTACCTTACTAAATCTACCAATAAATAATACAAAAGGAAGGACTATTCCATGTTTTTTCTTAAAATTTTTAGTTTTTGTTTTCATTGTTTCTAAATTAATTCCGTTTCGTATAACTTCAATTTTTGATGTCTGATTAAACTTTTCAAAAATTTTTTTCTCATATTCATTTGCCACACTAATTTTTGTTGAATTATTAATAATGAAATGAATCATAGGTGTTTGAAGTTTATACAGAATTTTTTTAAAAATTCCTCCACTTTTCAGATCTGGATGAGTTGTTAATCCTCCCTGATCTGAAATTACTAGTGGAATTTTTTTCTTTTTTGCAACTATGGTAGCAATGAATGACTGAAAACTCCTGACTCCAATAGTGTGAATAATATCAGGAGAATCTTTCATCATTTGAAAATATATTCCAGGGTTTAGAAAAAATAAACTTATTTTCAGCCAGACATGAGATCGTTTTATAGTAAAGTTATCTAAAGTTTCTTTTTTAGGCAAATTTTTATTGAATGTGCTTGCGTTATTAGCAAAATCTAAATCTGTTGTGTAAATCACTACATCATTTCCTAAGTTTGCAGCTTCTTTTGCAATATCAGCAACTAGAAACATAATCCCTCCAAACTGAGTAGCAGGAAATGATGCAGGACTGACCAGAGCAATTTTCATATCATTTCAGCTCCGATTTAAACTATTTAGCATTCACTCAGTTTTTATCAAACTTAAAATCAATAATTTTTGCAATTTAGACATAATCTATTTTCTAGCTATTAAAAACCCCATATCGTCATAATGAGGCACAGTTTTTATTTTAAAACCAGCATTTTTGATTTTTAGTATAAGATTTTTTATGAGTTCAGGTTTTGTATCAGCTAAATGATATTCTATTGCCATGTTTTGAATTTTATCTAAATATTCTATTGGCAATGAATCAATAATATCATATTCTGCTCCCTCACAATCTAATTTTAATAGTTTGCAAGAAGAAATTTTTTTTTCATCAAAAATTTTTTGTAAGGAAGTTGATTCAACAGCGATTGATTCTGAGCCTTGGAAAAATGCTATATGCTGATTGATCATTATTTAAAAATAAATTTAATTTGTCTGATTTTTTTGAAACTCCTACATTAAATGGAAAAACATTTTTTATATGATTTAACGCTAAATTTGATACAAGTAGATCAAAATTCTCACGTATTGGTTCAAAACTAAATATTTTTCCTGTCTTACAAAATTGTGAAACGAGTAATGAAAATAATCCAATATGTGCCCCAACATCTATTATAATATCACTTGAATTAATTTCAAAACCATCAACATCATATTCATTTATCATCCACACATTAGTGAGTGCCATCAGATCAGTTGATTTTACACGAATCTTGATCTTTAGACCAGTTTTGGTTTCAAATACTACAATCTTGTCATTAGTAAGTTGCCAGTACACCTTGGGGTAAATATACCAGTTTTTGAAGATTTTTCTTGAATTAAGAAGAATTTGCAATTTTGAGAAAAATCCCAATTTCATATAGATAGCTATAAAATTTCTAGTAAAAATATTTTAGTAGAACTGTGTAAATGAACTTTTAACCTATAGAATTTTGAAATAATTTGTTGAAATTACTCATAACAGGCGGACTTGGATTCATTGGAAGCAATCTTGTAGATTCGTTATCAAAAAAAAATCACAAAATTAAGATTCTAACAAAAACTTTTTCGAAAAAGAACAATATAAAAAACTCATATGATAAAGTAGAAATCGAAAAAATCAATCTGACTAATTTTAAAAGGTTGGGGCAAATTATAGAAAAATTCAAACCAGATATCATTATTCATTTGGCAGGTAATACTTCACATTCTAAATCATTTGAAGAACCACTAGGAGATATTGATTCAAATTCAAAAACTACTTTGTTTATGTTAGAAAAGATTAGAGAACTTGGATTATCATGTAAATTTGTACTTGCTAGTACTTTTATTGTAATTGGCAAGCCAACAAAACTACCCGTCACTGAAAGTACACCGTGCAACCCAACTACAATTTATGGAACTAATAAATTAGCAAGTGAACATTTCTGTAAAATTTATCATGATGTTTATGGACTAGATACAGTTATTTTTCGAATCACAAACTCATATGGACCACGTGAGCAAGTTATTTCCACTAAAAACGCTGTTAATTTCTTAATCTATGAAGCATCTAACAGAAAAGAAATAAGTATTTACAATAAAGGAAAATTCTTTAGAGATTTTATCTACATAGATGACGTTGTTTCTGGAATTAACGTTATTTTAAAAAAAGGTAAATCTGGAGAACTGTATTGGATATCTTCTGGAAAGAAAACTTGGTTTTATGAATTTGCAAATATTTTAGAAAAAAACACTAACTGCAAAGTAGTTTATCCAAAAACTCCAACATACACCAAAAAAGTTGATGTTGGAAATTTTATCGTAAACAACGCAAAATTACGTAAATTAGGTTGGTCACCAAAAATTTCGATTAATGTTGGAATTAAGAAAACATTAGATTATTTCCAATCTAATTAGAAATATTCATTCCTTGAGATATATAATTTTCAAACGATGTAAATTCAAATTCTTCTAAAATATCATTCATTCTTTTGTAAGTATCGTTAATGTTATGGAAAGTGGCAAAATTATCCTTAAATGGTAAGTCTAATTTTGGCATGTATTCTGGAGTTAGTTCCCACGAATGAACATAGAAACTAGCTGGTATGCCTTGTTTTTCATAATTTTTGATTGCGTTTTTTGTAATTTTTATTGGTAAAGATCTAAGGTAAAAACCACCAGCTGCAGGAATTTTTTTTCCGAGGAAGTTTGTTACTAATAACGGAAACTCAATTATTGTTCCATCAGAATTATTTTTTTCAATATTTTTACTAGAAATTTTATATGGAGATTTTTGTGCATTTGGTAAACCATACAGACTAGTTTTAGCTGGAACAACACTGCTATCATACATGTAATTATTTTCTGCTAAAATATCAATTGCCCATGAACTATTACTGTTGAGTGAAAATGTAGGTGCTCTGAATCCATGTGATTTATGATTTGTTAATTCTGCAAATTTTTTAATTTCATCACGAAATTTTTCTTTATACCCAGGTGAATCCAATCTATCATGATGCATTGTATGAAATCCAATTTCATGACCGTTTTCAACGATCTTATCAAAAATATCTGGTTTAATTTCTAATAATTCACCAACAACAAAAAATGTTGCCAATGTTTCATGCTTTCTTAATAACTCCAATATTTTATCAATGCCATTTATGACAGTTGCATTATGTTTTTCATTTTTGAGATTTTTTTTAACTAGTTCCGGATGGTACCAATCCTCGAAATCAATTCCTAAAATATTCAATTTGTTTACTCTATTTTTCTTACAACCCTTGCAGGATTGCCCACTACAACGCAATGATCAGGTACATCTTGAGTAACAACACTTCCAGGCGATACAATTGAATTTTTTCCAACTGTAACACCAGATGTAATAATACTACCTGGATTGATAACAGCGCCAGATTTTATTATAACCTCAGCAACCTTTCGAGGATAATTACCTTTTTTTAAAAATAAATTTGCAGTAGGATTACTGTGCGCAAAGATCATTGAGAAAGATCCTAGTGTAACATTATCTTCAATTTGTACCAGTTCAGGATAGATAAGATCAATAAACGCGTAAGGATTGAAATGGCAATTTTTTCCAATTTTAACACCTCTAGCTTTTTGCATTCTAATGGCAAAACCAGAATGTGTAGAAGAAAAGGCCAGTCTATGTAATATCCAAGAATTGACGTATTTTATTCTAATTTGAAAACGACCAAAAGTACCACTGTAACCATGATACTCCATAAGCTCTTTTTCATTTAGCTTAGTTGCATCGCCAATTAGATCATTATATTTACTCACAACCGTCAGGTTTACCGAATGTATCTAAATATTTCTAAGAAGATCCATTGATAGAAGAATTAGTAACAAATACTAAATTTAGCTAATTTCTCAATAGCGATATATGCCTAGTGAGGAAAAACTGTCTTCATATCTCAACAAGTCAAAACTCATATCTAATTCTAATTACGCAAAGAAAATTCGAATAGCCATTCTAGGGGGTTTTACACTAAATGGGTTAGAAGAAACTATGAGGGTTAAATGTGATGAAAAAAAAATACAATGTACAACCTATGTATCTGGATATAATCAGTATAATCAGGAAATTCTTGATGAAAAAAGCCAACTATACAAATTTTCTCCAGACATAACATTTTTGATCATTGACTGTAGAAATGTTTTTGGAGAACTTTTCTTAAACCCTTATTCTCTTTCCGCTGAAGAAAGAAAACAATTTGTACAAACCAAATCTGATGAAATAATTAATTTAGCAAAGACATTAGTAAAGAAATCTAATTCTAAACTAATTCTATCAAATTTTAGTATACCATCATATTCTCCCATTGGAATAAATGAAACCAGAGAAGAATTTGGTCTTCATGACATGGTAAGAAGTTTGAACCAAAATATCAAAGTTGGATTGAGACTTGAGCCCGAAATTTTTATCTATGATCTAAATTCTTTTGTCAGTAAATTTGGAGAACATAATGTCTTTAATTACAAACAATTTTTCTATGGAGATATTAGAATTTCTCTTGATTACATACCATATTTAGCTCAGGAGTTAATTGGATATGTAACAGCTGTACTAGGAATAATTAAAAAATGTATAGTATTAGATCTGGACAATACGCTCTGGGGCGGCATAATTGGCGAAGATGGATTTGAAGGAATCAAATTGAGCGATGATCCTATTGGAAGAGCTTATGTTGAATTCCAATATAACCTTCTAGCATTAAATCAACGTGGAATTTTATTAGCAATCAATAGTAAAAATAACTTTGATGAAGCTATTCAGGTAATCAAAGAACATCCAAATATGATTCTCAAAGAAGACAATTTTGCATGTGTTAGGATTAATTGGAATGATAAAGTTGCAAATATGAAAGAAATTTCTGATGAATTGAACATAGGACTTGACAGTATGGTATTTGTTGATGATGATCCTGTTAACATAGAATATGTGAGATCCAATCTTCCTGAAGTAGTGTCAATTCAGATGCCTGCTGATAATTGCCATAACAATGCTAGTCATCTTAAGTCAATGACCACTATTTTTGATATGCTAAAGCTAACTGATGAAGACAAAGCAAGGAACAAAATGTATTTGGAACAAAGAAAGAGAGCCGAATTTAAGACACAAGTAGGGAATTTAGAAAACTTTCTTAAACAGATGAATATTTCTGTTAACATAAAAAATGCAGATGATTTTACAATTCCAAGAATCTCACAGCTTACACTCAAAACAAATCAGTTTAATCTAACTACTCGAAGATATCAAGAAGAAGATATTAGAAAATTTTCACAGGATAGCAAAAAAATAGTAGAATGTGCGCAAATTGAAGATAAATTTGGTGATAATGGCATAACAGCAGCTTATATCGTGAACAAAGATAACGAACAACAGTGGACTATTGACACCTTTCTTCTAAGCTGTAGAGTAATAGGCAGAGGAGTGGAAGATAGTATTTTATCTCATATCATTGAAAAAGCTAGAAAGGATGGAATAAGTCAAGTTAGGGGTGAATACATTAAAACAGAAAAAAACCAACCTGCCGAAAATCTTTTTGTGGATTTTGGATTTAAAAAAGAAGGAGATTTTTGGATTTTTGATACAAATGACCAGTTTAAAAAACCTAAACACTTGGTGATATCATAAATGACAAAGATACTATTTGAAATCGTTTCTAGTGTTATGAATACACCAATAGAAAAAATTTCTGATAGCTCTGGACCCAATTCAATACCTGATTGGGATTCATTTAACATGTTCGTACTTTTAGATGAAATTGAGAAAGAATTTGATGTAAAATTTTCACTTGAAGAAACACTTCAAATAAAGACTGTTGGTGATTTCAGAAAGAAATCAGGTGTTGTTTAGATTGAAACTACATCATATAGGCATAGCAGTGAAAAATATCCAAGGATCACTTGGAGAACTAACTAAGTTTCTAAATTTTGAGTCAACAACGGTTCCAACTTTAGTTGGTTCACAAAAAGTTAACGTATGTTTTCTAAAAACAAACAATGTTTTTATTGAATTAATTGAACCAGCAGATGAGAATTCTCCCATTTCAGCATTCACAGCTAATGGTGGTGGATTCCATCATCTTTGTTTCGAAGTAGATGATATTCAGAAAGAAATAGAAAACATGGTAAAAAATGGTGGGCATATAATAGTTAAACCTGTCAAAGGTTTTGATGATAGATTGATTGCTTTTTTATTATTAAATATGAAAAATACTAATTGTAATTTAATTGAACTTGTAGAAACTAAAAGATAGTGAAAAACATTGAGTAAAAAAATTGGAATTGGTATTGATATTGTAGATATTAACAGATTTAGAAAGAAAAAATTGCAAAAAAATTTAAATTTTTATAGAAAAATCCTATCCGAATCTGAAATAAAATATTGTACAAAATTTAAGTCACCATACGAGCATTTTGCTGCAAAATTTGCAATTAAGGAATCAGTAATAAAATCAATTCCAGACAAAATTTCTTTTATGGATATTAAAACTTCAAATTCAAAATATGGTAAGCCTATCGTGAATCTATCTGGTAATTTAGAAGGGAGATATTCATTTTTAGTTTCTGTCAGTCATGAGAAGGAATATGCAATAGCAATAGTCACTGCTGAAGACATTTTACTAGAGAAATCTTCTTGAAAAACTACTTAAATTCTTAATAAAACCACTAAAAAAATCATTCTTTTGTGAATCCATAATTTTTGGAATTAATATTTCATCTTCAAATGTTTTGATTAATTTTTTATCAGGAACTATCCTTTCGTTTTGAATTTTTTTATATTTTTTATTTATGTATCCAAGATTTTTTAGAATGTTACATGTTGCTTTAATTTTTGAAATTGCAACACCCTTTTTTAAATAAAAAAGGAATACACAAATTTCAACAATCATCAATGCAGGCAACATTTTGCAATAAGTTTTTCTTGAATAATGTGTAAGTATACAGTATTGTCTATTACGTTCTAATAAATAATATTTAAAACCAGTCCATTTGAAACTAAACCCTTCTGAAGGATGATAAACTATTGAACTCGGAATATAATATGATTTAATATCTTGCATAGCTGCTCGCCAACATAAATCCAAGTCATCGTGATAAGCAAATAAAAATGAATCAAACATACCCAATTTTTGAAAGATTGCCGTAGAAGTAAACAAACATGTGCCTGAAGCATAACCCACAACTTCTGGCTTGTTAAATTTACCTTCATCTGATTCACCTTTGTTTCTAGAAAAACCAAAACCAAATAGTTGGATCATATTTCCTGTGCTTTGTAATATTTTATGATTATCTGTTGTAAGAAACTTTGGTTGATAAATCCCATCACCAAACTTTTGATATCCTTTAAGCAACTCCTTTAACCAATTTGGATCAACCAAAGTATCTGGGTTTAAAACAACGGAAAATTTTCCCCCAACATTTCTTAATCCAGTATTATTTCCTCCACAATAACCTAAATTCTTCTCATTTTCAATTAGTTTAATTTCTGGAAATTTTTTTTTACATTCTTTATGACTATTATCATTTGAGGCATTATCAACAACAATAATTTCATAATTTTCATAATCTGTATTTGTTATCGATTCAACACAATCTAATAGTAATTGCCCAGAATTGTAGTTTAAAATAACAATACTGACTTTTGGATACTCGCTAACATTTTCATCCAATTTTTAAAATTCCTAAATTTTGCTTGAATATATGAAAGACGTATAAAACATACTTGTCATAATGTTAAATTATTAAATAATTATATCAAAGTTATGGGCGAAACACTTCGAAGTGCAGTTTATTCCTCTGATCAAATAGGTAAGATTTTGGGATATTTTTCCACAAAATTTCAGTATAAACTGCTTTCATTTTATAAAGAAAAAAAAGCTGTTGATTTAATTAAAAATATAAAAAATGATGTGAATTTTGCATTTTTCCCATATGAGGCATATATGCTGTATTCGATAGCAAAATCACAACAGGGGTTGGATGGTGATATGGCAGAAGTTGGTGTGTATCAAGGAGGGTCTGCCAAACTAATATCTGAAGTCAAGGGTGGCAGAAAATTATTTTTGTTTGATACTTTCATCGGTCTTCAAGAGTTATCTGATGATGATACGCATTTCGGAAAAAAACATTGGAAGAAAAATGAATTTAGTGATACAAGTATAGAAAGAGTCAAGGACTATCTTTCTTTATTTAATAATATTGAGATTATTAAAGGAGAATTTCCAAAAACTTCTGCAATTATTGAAAACTCTAAGTTTTCATTTGTTCATTTGGATGTTGATCTATACAAAAGTACTATAGAATGCCTAAAATTTTTTTATCCGCGATTAATACAAGGCGGAATTATTCTTGTGCATGATTATCATAGTGATGGTATACAAAAAGCATTCAAGGAGTTCTTACAGAATAATAAGATTCATTTGATTGAGCTTACTGGATCCCAATCCATGATTATAAAGGATTGAAATATTTTATAATTTGATTTTAGTGCCTTCACCAAGTAAGAAAAGTTTCTTAGTTTTATCTTTATTATTACCATGCAGATTGCAATTTGCTGAAATAATACTATCTATGATGTTTAAACCACCATCTATTTCACAATCAGACATTATTATGGAATTTTCTATAACAACATCAGATGATATTATTGTATTATCACCTATACTTGCATTAGGACCAATACGGGCAGACTTGTCAATCTTACAATTTTTACCTATTATAGACGGTGTTATTATACTACTACCTGATTCAATGTTAGTTGATTTATCAATAATACACGTTTGATTACAAATATGTTCTAATACTTGGGCATTCGCATTAATAATATCCTCTGGAGTACCAGTATCTTTCCAATAGTCCGTTATTGTTTCGTAACCAATATTGTCATTTTGTTTTAATAAATTATCTAACGCATCTGTTATCTCTAATTCATTCCGCCAAGATGGTTTCAAATTATCTATGACTTCAAAAATTAGTGGCGTTAACAAGTAAATGCCAGTCACTGCTAGATTTGATGTAGGTTTTTTTGGTTTT
>Ga0114996_10002241_pt1 | contig 25162 bp, 21 predicted proteins | sample ArcticOcean_MG_C_4_FD_87039 | JGI IMG/M metagenome (GOLD analysis project Ga0114996, IMG submission 87039) | Marine microbial communities from western Arctic Ocean - ArcticOcean_MG_CB4_134 | ecosystem: Environmental > Aquatic > Marine > Oceanic | place: Arctic Ocean: Canada Basin | collected... | reverse complement strand
GGAGCCCGACACCGACATGGGAAAGCAAGACAGCCCCGGCGGCGACCCCACTCGGCGGACTTCAATGTCGCGGAGGAGCGGGTGCCCGTCGGGTACATCGATCTCGATGACCCAATGGTCCGGCGGCAGAAGCTCGCCCGCCCTCTCGGGCCACTCCACGAGTACGATCTCGTCCGCGTCCCCCAACTGTGTCCACGCCAATTCGTGTAGGTCGCGGGGCGATTCGATGCGATACAGGTCCAGGTGCACGACCTGGAGACCGCCATGACCCTCGTAACGCTGCAAGAGGGTGTACGAGGGGGAGGGCATCCGGTCTGCCACTCCCGCTCCCGCTCCAATCGCACGGGCGAGTACAGATTTTCCCGCCCCCAGCGGCCCCGAGAGCCCAATCAGAACGGGAGGGGGGGTCGACGCGCCAACGCTAACACCCCAACGAACCAGCTCTGCCTCATCGAGCCTCATGAGCCCCGGTCCGATTTCGATAGCCGCCCACGACCCTTCATGGGGCAGAATATAGTCTCTCGCGCTCGATGATCGCCGCGACGCCGGGCAATACCCAAACGCCCAGGTCTTGGCCATGGCGGATAGCTGCCCTCACGAAGGTAGACGAAACATCGAAGCGTCGTACCGGCACAAAGACGATCTCATGACCTCCGGAGATGGTATGCGTCATCGCTCGAGCGGACTCGCCCTCGCGGTCCATGACGGCCAGTCGTACATGCCGGAGGATCTCCTCGGGGTCCCTCCATGCGCGGAAGTCGCGGAACTGATCCGCGCCGATAATCAAGAAGAGCTCGGCGCCCGGAAGTTCTTCGCGGACAGACCGGACTGTATCGACGGCGTACGAGGGACCCGGCCGGTCGATCTCCAACGTAGAGACCTCGAAGCGCGTGTCCGACAGAGTCGCTTCTCGGACCATCTCCAGACGCACTCTCCTAGGAGTCACGGAGGTCGACGGTTTATGGGGCGGGGCACCTACGGGGATCCATCTGACGTGATCCAGCCCGAGATGATCCGCCACGTCCGCGGCGACCGCGACGTGGCCTCTGTGGGGTGGGTCGAACGTCCCCCCGAAAAGCCCGATGCGCGAAGCCCGCGTCTCCGTCAGGACGCCGACGGGTCCAAGAGGAGCTCGGCTGCCTCCGCGGAGTTCGGATACTCCCCCAGCAAGCGGCTCCGGGCCTCGGCGGCTAGATCCTCGTACCCGATCGCCTCATTGCCTCGGTAGATCCCGAGGAGCGCCTGCGGCGCGAACTCGGTCTCGGGGTATCCGTCCACAACGAACTGGAAGTATTTGATCGCCGGGTCGTACTGCCTGCGCCGGAAGTAGCCGCGGGCGATGAGAAAATCCTTCTCCGCCAAGATGTCCCGCATGGACTGGCGGATGCCCGCGGCCTCGGTCGACTCGGGCGAACCCGCGTAATCGATGATCACGTTGCCGCACATCGTAATGGCTTCGAAGGTAAAGCCCTGATCGCGCTCAGGATTGGGCACCAACTCGGCGAGCGACTTACACATCCCTAGCGCCGCGGCCGCGGAAGATTCGTGCCCTATGTAGCGATCGAGAAAGCGCAGATACTCGGCGCGAGCCGTAACGAACTCTCCCTTGTCGAAGTACGACTGCGCGAGGAGGAACCGGCCATCGGGGACCCGCGGGGAGCTCTGGTAGGCCACCATGAGCCGCTCGAGCGCAGAAATCGCGTTGTCGTACTCGCCCTCTTCGTACTCGGCTTGAGCCGTGAGAAAGAGCGTCTCCGCATCTAGGCTCTCGTATCGGTTGCTGCCCGCGCACGCGCCGAGGGCGAGGGCGAGGGGCAGCCATGCGATCGATCCGAAGGTTCTAATGGGGATTCGTGACATTTGGGGTTGGTCTACACTGGGGGGCCGCGGTGGTTTCTACCGACAGCGACCTTCACGCAAATGCTCGAGGCCGGTACCGAAGCGGATTTCGTCGAACCGTGACTGTGCGCGATCCACCCAGGATCCCGCCTGGTCAGCGTACCGTACCTGCGAATACGCCTCCTGCGCGGCGGTGCACTGCCCCAGCTCCGAGAGAACCTCGCCCTTCTCGAACCATGCCTGCGCCTGGATGTTCCGTGGCTCGCCCACCTCGACGGTGCGGTCTAGGAGCTCGAGCGCCCTCTCGAGCTCTTCGGGGGCGAGCATTCGACGACGGAGCTCACGCGCAATGTTGAACGAGCACGTCCCGATGTACCAGTCCACCTCGCCGCGCTCCCAGGGGCGGACCATCGCCCTGAACTGCTCGAAGAAGAAGAGGGCGTGCTCGCAGTCTCCGATCTCGTCGTGGGCGCGGGCGACCTCGAACACGATCTCGGGAATCGAGTCGGCGGCATCCCCTAGCGCCTTCTGGTAGAACGGAAGGGCGCGACCGTATTCCCCGTTCTGGAAATAGTGACGAGCGAGCGGAAGCGACATGTCCCCCACCCCGATTCCCGGGCGGAGCTGGAGGGCTGTCTCTACCGCGCTGGCCATAGCGAACCGGTCCTGCCGAGACTGCGCGTCCCAAGCCAGGCGCATGAGGTCCGAAACCGCTTGGTCCGCGAGCTCTGGGTCCCGCGCGGCGGCTTCGATGTAGTAGCCGCCCGCGTCGCCCACACGGCCCATCATCGCATAAGTGTGTGCGACTCGCGACGCGACCTCCGGGCCCTCTGCGCCTTGGCGCACCGCGAGCCGGTACTCCGCGAGTGCCTCATCGTAGTCACCCTGCGCGAAGGCCTCATCACCACGGCGCATCGCGTTTTCCTCGCTCGCATGCGACGTGCACGCAGCGAGCGCGGTGAGAAGCAGGGTCAGGGCTGCCGAGAGTGAACGGTTCATAGTCGCCTGTGAGACGTGCAAGGATCGGACCGGAGCCCAATACCGGCGCTCCTCATGACTGGCCGGCACCGTCTCTGATGCGCTCGTGGTGGACCGAAGCCAGGTAGGCGCGGGCACGCATGTCGGTGGGCTCGTCCTCCAGACACCGCTCCCATTCCGTGATGGCTCCGTCGTCTTCGCCGAGCCGATTGAGCACGACGCCCAAACGAACCCGTGCGCCCACAAAGGACGGACGGGTCTTGAGGATGAGCGTGAGTTCATCCTTGGCTCGCCCCAGCTGCCCCAACTCGATCAGCGTCTCGGCGAACTTGCTTCGAATATCCATGAAGCGGGGCCGAATCTCCAAGGCGTCCTCGTAATGCTTGATCGCCGCCTCCGGATGGTTGGCGACGAGGTACAGGTCACCCAATTGGGCGAGCGTCACTGCGATACGGTTGCCTACCTCGGACGGGAAGACCGGAGAGTCCTTCGTGTCCAGCTCCCCGGCTTTGCTGAACGCTTGGACCGCCTCCTCGTGACGACCAAGGTCGTTGAGGATAATGCCGCGATTGAGATGCGCCTCGGCGTAGGATGAATTCCTCTCCACCGCTTCGTCGAAGTGCGCGAGCGCCTCTTCCTGGCGGTTCAGCATCGCGAGGCACAGTCCCGCCTTGTTGTGCACATCCGCAAACTGGGGGTGCTCCTCGAGCACTCCCTGAAACGTCTCGAGCGCGGACTCGAAGTCGTCCCTCTCCCATGCGCTGATTCCTAGCGCGACGCTCTTGCGGGCCTGCTTCTTGTCGGTCGCCATGGGGAAAGCTGGGGGCCGGGGGGGGGGGGGAAAGGGTGGCGCCCCGCTAGATCGTGCGGGCTTTCGCGTCGTGCCGCTCCAGCTCGCCGCGGAAGTACGGGAGCGTGCGCCGTATGCCCTCGCGGAGCTCGATCGTCGGTTCCCAGCCCAGCTCCTCGCGGGCGATCGTGATGTCGGGCCGGCGGACCTTCGGGTCGTCAGCCGGAAGCGGAAGGGTCTCGATCGACGAGTCGCTCTCCGTCTCTTTGAGCACGACATCGGCCAGCTCGAGAATCGTGAATTCGTTGGGGTTACCGATGTTCGTGGGATGGACCCGATCCGCATGGAAGAGACGGTAGATGCCGTCCACCTCGTCGTCGACGTAGCAGAACGAGCGCGTCTGGCTTCCATCCCCGTAGATCGTGAGCGGGTCGCCGCGCAGCGCCTGGACGATGAAGTTCGAAACGACGCGTCCGTCGCCGGGACGCATGCGCGGGCCGTAGGTGTTGAAGATCCTGATGATGCGCGTGTCCACGCCGTGGTAGCGGTGATAGGCCATCGTGATGGCCTCGGCGAACCGCTTCGCCTCGTCGTAGACGCCCCTCAGGCCCACAGGATTCACGTTGCCCCAGTAGGTCTCGGGCTGCGGGTGGACCAGCGGGTCGCCGTAGACCTCGGAGGTCGATGCCAGGAAGAAGCGGGCTTCCTTCTCCTTCGCGATTCCCAAAGCGTTGTGCGTTCCCAGGCTCCCGACCTTGAGCGTCTGGATCGGGAGCTCCAGGTAGTCCACCGGGCTCGCCGGCGAGGCGAAGTGGAGCACCCCGTCGATGTCGTAATCGGGGTAGTACGGCTTCGAGATATCGTGCTCGACGAATGAAAACCCCTTGAGCGTCGCCAGGTGCTCGACGTTCGCGCGGGAGCCCGTGATGAAGTTGTCGAGCCCCACGACCTCGTGGCCCTCGGTGAGGAAGCGCTCCGCCAGGTGCGAGCCCAGGAAGCCCGCGGCGCCGGTGATGAGGACGCGCACGCGCTAGGCCCCGCCTGCAGACGGCATGCGAGGCCGTCGTCCGATGCTGTGGTACTCGAAGCCCTCCGCCGCGACCGAGTCCGGATCATACAGGTTGCGGCCGTCGAAGATGAGCGGCTGCGCCATCGCTGCGCGCATCCTGTCGAAGTCGGGGTGATGGTACGGGTGCCACTCCGTGTGGATCACGAGCGCGTGGGCGCCGTCGAGCGCGTCGTAGTTCGTCTTCACGTACTCGATGCGTGACCCGAAGTGGCGGTGGGCCTCTTCCTGGGCTACCGGGTCATGTGCCACGACCCGCGCCCCGCGCGCCAGCAGGCCCTCGATCGTCACGATGCTCGGCGCCTCACGCATGTCGTCGGTGTTCGGCTTGAAGGCCAGTCCCCACACCGCGATGACGCGGCCGGTGAGGTCCTCACCGAGCTTCGCGGCCAGGCGCTCCAGGAGCGTCGTCTTCTGGCTGGCGTTCAGGTCTTCCACTGCCTGTAGGATCGATGCGTCGACCCCTAGCTCGGTCATCGTCTTCGCGAGGGCCTTTACGTCTTTCGGAAAACAAGAGCCGCCGTAGCCGATACCCGGAAAGAGGAAGCTCATCCCGATGCGGCTGTCGGAGCCAATGCCCCGCCGCACGGCGTCGACGTCGGCCCCCGTCGCCTCGCAGAGCCGCCCGATGGCGTTCATGAAGCTGATGCGCGTCGCCAGCATCGCGTTGACGGCGTACTTCGTGATCTCGGCCGACAGGATGTCCATGATCAGAACCGAAGCACCGGTCCGCACGAAAGGCGCGTAGAGGTTCTTGAGCACTGATGCGGCGTATTCCGAGTCCACACCGAGCACGACCCGGTCCGGCTTCATGAAGTCTTGGACCGCGGCGCCCTCCTTGAGAAACTCCGGGTTAGAGCAGACGTGCACCTTATGCTTTGCCGTCTTCTCGATCGCGTCGCGGACGAGCCTGGCCGTGCCCACCGGAACCGTGCTCTTGGTGATGACGACCTTCTCGCCGTTCATCGACTCGCCGATCGTGTGCGCCACGGCGAGGACGTGCTTCAGGTCCGCCGAGCCGTCCTCGTCCGGTGGGGTCCCGACCGCGATGAAGACCACCTCGGAGGCCTGGACGGCCGCCGGGACATCGGTGGTGAAGGTCAGCCGACCAGCAGCCAGATTGCTCTCGATGAGCGGCTCCAGCCCCGGCTCGTAGATCGGCACCTCACCTGCGTTGAGACGCGCGATCTTGCCCGCGACGATGTCGGCGCAGATGACGTCGTTTCCGATCTCGGCGAGGCAGGCACCCGCGACCAGGCCCACATAGCCGGTGCCGATTACGGCAATCTTCATTCAGAGTGCGTCCTTTCGGAAAATGGCTGGTCCCGCGGGGAAGATGGCCCTTAGCGGAGGCGGACGGCAGGGGTGGCCGTGACAGGGTATGCAGCCCGCCCGGGAGCTATCTGCCACCGGCCACCCTGAGCTCGAAGAGCTGATCCCTGAGAAGCGCCGCACGCTCGAAGTCCAGAGCCTCTGCCGCCTCGCTCATTTCCTTCTCCAAGATCTTGATGAACTCCTCGATGTTGAGCTCGTCGGCGTAGGTCGCCGAGGGCTCCGCAACCTTCGCCGGGGCCGCATGGGCGTCCGCCAAACGCGTCGAAAACTCGATCTCCTCGATGCTCTTACGGATCGTCGTCGGCGTGATACCGTGCTCTTCGTTGTGCGCGACCTGGATCTCCCGGCGCCGGTTCGTCTCGTCGAGGCAGCGGCGCATAGACGCCGTGATGCGGTCCGCGTACATGATGGCGCGACCCTCCACGTTGCGGGCCGCGCGGCCAATCGTCTGGATGAGCGACCTGGCATCCCGAAGGAACCCTTCCTTGTCCGCATCCAGGATGGCGACGAGTGAGACCTCCGGCAGGTCCAGCCCTTCGCGGAGCAGGTTGATCCCCACGAGCACATCGATCTTGCCGAGCCGCAGCGATCGCAGGATCGACATCCTCTCGATGGCGTTGACATCCGAGTGCATGTAGCGGACTCGGACCCCGACCGACTGCAGGTACTCCGAGAGGTCTTCCGCCATTCGCTTGGTTAGCGTGGTAACCAGGACGCGCTCGCCCTTCTTCTCCCGCTTGCGGATCTCGGCGAGGAGGTCGTCGACCTGCCCCTTGACCGGCCGTACGTCGATCTCCGGGTCGACCAGACCCGTCGGGCGGATGATCTGCTCCACCACGACGCCTCCCGCTCGTTCCACTTCCCACTCGCCCGGCGTCGCGGAGAGGAAGATCCCCCGCGGATAGAGCTCGGCCCACTCGTCGAACTTGAGCGGACGATTGTCCAGCGCCGAGGGGAGGCGGAACCCATGGTCGATCAGTGTCAGCTTCCTCGAGCGGTCCCCATTGTACATCCCGTTGATCTGCGGGATGGAGGCATGTGACTCGTCGACAACCAAGAGGAAGTCGCTGGGGAAGTAGTCGATGAGGCACGCCGGCCGGTCTCCCGGATTGCGGCGGCTCGTGTAGAGCGAGTAGTTCTCGATTCCCGGACACGTGCCGATCTCGAGCATCATTTCGATGTCGAAGTTCGCTCGCTGCTCGAGCCGCTGCGCCTCCAGGAGCCGGCCCTCGGAGCGGAACTTGGCGAGCTGCCCGGCAAGCTCCTCTCGAATCTCCGGAACCATCGCATTGATCGTGCTGCGCTCCGTCACGTAGTGGCTGGCGGGATAGATCGCCGTGCGCTCCAGGGAAGTGATGATCTCCCCCGTGAGCGGATCGAAGCGGCTGATGCGCTCCACCTCGTCGCCCCAGAGCTCGATGCGGATCGCCTGCTCGTCGTACGCAGGGAAGACCTCGACCGTGTCCCCCCGCACGCGAAACGTGCCGCGCTCGAAGAGGTAATCGTTGCGCTTGTACTGAATGTCGACCAAGCCCTTCAGGATCGTCTTGCGGGGGCTCTCCGTGCCGACCTCGACGTGGAGCATTAGGCCCCGGTAGTCGATCGGATTACCCAGGCCGTAGATGCAGGAGACCGACGCGACGACGATGACATCCTCCCGCTCCATGAGCGAGGACGTCGCCCGCAGTCGCAGCCGCTGGATGTCCTCGTTGATGGACGCGTCCTTCTCGATATAGGTGTCCGTCGACGGGACGTATGCCTCCGGCTGGTAGTAGTCGTAGTAGGAGATGAAGTACTCCACCGCGTTGTGCGGGAAGAGCGACTTCAGCTCCCCGTAGAGCTGCGCAGCGAGCGTCTTGTTGTGCGACATCACCAGAGCAGGGCGGCCGTGATTCGCGATGACGTGCGCGATGGCGTAGGTCTTCCCGGTGCCGGTAGCGCCCAGGAGCACCTGGTGCCGGTCACCCCTCGACAGACCCTCGCTCAGCTCCTTGATGGCCTGCGGCTGATCACCGGCGGGCTGATGGGGAGATACGATCTGGAACGCGTTCATGCGGGAAGCTAGATCAGTTCGGCCGCCACCGGGCCGAGAGGCTGAGATTCAAGTTCCAGATGTCGAGCCCGTAGAAGTAGCGGTTGAACTCGCGCGTGATGATCATGCCGGCGCCGAGGTCGAAGTCACCCACGAAGACGAGACCGTTGCCACCGAGGTGGTAGAGGACGTTGTGGCAACAGGAGCCCATGTCGTTGGCCAGCGCCCAATCGAAGTAGGCGTCCTGATCGCGGACGTCGCGCTGGACGGTCAGCTGGGCGCGACCCCAGGGGGCGTAGAGGTCAGCGCCGAGGCCGAGGGCGTTGCCCGCCGGACCGATCCCGGCTCCGATGATCTGGCCCCTCTGGGTGTAGCCCTGGGTCACGATGCCATGCGCGTAGTAGGTCGGATTTCCGCGGATGATATAGGTGGGCTCTCTCGCCAAATGCGTGAGCTCTGCTCTCACGGTGACCATCCGGTCACCTGTGAGCTGGATCGCCTTCTGCAACCCCAGCATGTAGGCCTGAGAGTGCTCGGGCTCGAGCAGAAAGTCCCGCAGCTCCCATGAATGGTCGTTGCGCGCCCACTCCCAGAAGACCTCGAAGCCGCTCTCCGGCAGCACCCAGCGACCGAAGAGCGAGAGTATCTGATCGTGCTCGTCGTCGCCGGTCGGATTCTCCGGGGACACGAGCGCCTTCTTGCGCACCCCCTGGAAGACGGCGAAGTAGTCACCGATGGGCGTTCCACCATCCGGCACCGCGACGTAGAAGACGCGCGTCGCCCCGAGCGACAGGCCGGGAAGGAAGCTGGGCATGTATGTCGCGACGACGCCCGTGATGAACCGATCGTCGCCCGGAGCCGTGTACCCGAACCAGTCCGACTGGTCCAGGTCGCCCCAGATCCACTGCGCCTCCAACTGGCCGATCCCGATTCCGATCGGACCGTTCGTTCCCAGAAACGCATGCGGGATGCCCGGAGCATTGTTGCTCATGATGATCGGGTTCCGGACCGCGGGGCCCCACCAGAGGTTGGTCGTTCCGAAGCCCGCGGAGACGCCGTGCGTGTCGAGGCGGATCTCGGACTGGCCCGGATCGAGGGTCCAGAGTGCGTCCGACCCGAACCGCTGCGGGAGGTCGATCACGCGCCACGGGTATCCGTACTCGGTGGGGGCCGGCGCTGTTTCGAAGCTCGAGTTCTGCGTATATAGGACCGTCGGTCGGATCGACACCGTGAGGGCCCGCCAATTAAGCGTGGCTCCCGCGTCGAGCGCGGTCGTCAGGCCCCGGCCCTGCCAGACCACACCGTCGTTCTGACCCAGCGGGAAGCGCGAGTTGACGAACGTCCGAAGCTGAGGGTCGTCAACCAGGACATTGAGGCCGTCCACATCCCTGGACGCTGGCTGTCCAAGCCGATCCTGCCACGGATGGGCTGATGAGCCGAGGCGCTCCCGGAAGTCACCCGGAGGCATCGGCCGAACCGTGAACGACCCGAGGTCCGCCAGCCCTGAAATCTGGAGGATGCGCAGATAGTCCTCGATGGGGTCGCCGACCGGGAGCGTCTGGGCAGCAACTGGGCACGCGCCCGCGAGAGCCAGAACACAACCGACCGCTGTCCTCCGGGCCCCCAGACCAGCGTGCCTCAGCGCGGCCGCTCTAATGCGCACCTCTTCGCATCAAAACGGCGGCTGGCGTCAGAAGCAGGATCCACAGGTCTCCGAGCAACGACCAATTTCTCACATAGTCGAGGTCCATTTCGGCACGCTCGGGGAAAAGGATCGCGCTGCGGCCCGACACCTGCCACACCCCGGTCATCCCCGGCTTCACCGATAAAATGGCGGCAACCCGCGCCCCATAGTTCTCGAGCTCGAGCCCGACAACCGGCCTCGGCCCCACCAAGGACATGTCTCCGCGGATGACGTTGAAGAGCTGAGGTAGCTCGTCCAGACTGGTCTTTCGCATGAACCGGCCGACCCGAGTAATCCGGGGGTCCTCATCCGGCGGCAATTTGCAGCCGTTGGCAAGGAAGCGGTCATGCAGGTCGGTATCCTGGACCAGCATCTCCTCCGCATCCGTGTGCATGCTGCGCAACTTCAGCATCGCGAACGGACATCCGCGCATGCCGTGGCGACCTTGACGAAAGAGCACAGGTCCTGGCGAGTCGAGCTTGATCCAAACGGCCGTCAACAACAAAACAGGACTGAACAGGATCGCAGCCAAGGAGGCGACGGCAAGATCTAGGGCACGCTTCAACACCAGGTGTGAGGCGCGAAGGCCTGGGGTCGTCAACTCGAACCAAGGATGTCCTTCCATCCAGACGCGCTTCTTCTCTAGCCCCGGGACTTGGGCGGTGTAGGGAGCGCAGAGCAGTCGGCATCCGTGGGTCAAGGCGAAATCGGTCAACACCCCGAAGGTATGGGCCGGCAGGTCACCCCTCACCAGAATCGTGTCGACCCCCCCCTCAACCAGCGCTCCATCACCCCCAGATCGGGAGAGAGGCCTGCCTGGTCGAGGGACGCGACGAGCCTATAGGACGGTCCGAGGTCCGGGCAGCCGTTCGACACGCCGCTCGTCACTTCGAGCACGCGGTGCTCCATTCCAACCGGTGCAAATCTGTTCGACAGAACTCCGGCCAGGGACCGTGCTGCCACAAGGAGCGGGCCGAGCAGAAGCCACACCAACAGCCCCCGTCCCGCCACCGCAGCGGTCGGGCCGTGCCAGAGGTCTGAGTAGAAGGCAACCCCTACACCGATCGCGGATGCGGTGAGCATCCTCACCGGTTCACGCCATCGGTCCCCGTCCCGATAGCAGCCCAGAAAGAAGAAGCTCACCGCCACCGCAACCACCAGCTGTCCACCGGGGATCTCTGCAGCGGGAAGGAGGCGAGCTAAGAACTGGCCGGCGCCTTGACCGAGGACCCCGTCGTGCACCAACAGGAGGAGCAACCGCGCCGCGACGATCGCGGCGAGATCCACTAGCAAGAGGGCGACGAGACGCGCCGCTCCCTTCAGAAGGTGGCCCCTGAGATTGGCTCGGGCTGACCCGACTGGGTTGGTTTGCTCGTCCGGCGCTTGGGCCAGCGCGCGGGGCACCCCCCGCTCCCCGAGTGTTCGTGGCCGGTGCTTAACGGACGTGTTCAAGAATCACGCTCATAGCCCAAGAGGTACATCAGGTAAAGACTGAGCGCGAAGTACGTGACATCAGCCGGGGGGAAGCTAAACAATAATAATGACCTGAACTTACCCCACGCCGCAAGCCTTCACGCCCAGCCAAGATCATCCTCGTCAAAGTGCTCCCTCCGTTCCACGTCCAGCACGCCCTTCACCCGCCCGATGGCGTGGCGGACCTTCTCGAGTTGAGCGAGGTCACGGACCTCGACGACGAACTCCCCGTGCATACCGCCCCCGTGGGCGCGCATGTCCGCGTGGGAGATGTCGGTCCCGGTGCTGCTGATCGCTTCCGCGACGTCGGTCAGGAGCCCGCGCCGATCCGTACCCTGCATGAAAAGCTTAACGAAAAAGCGATCCCCCTTCTCCGCAGCCCACTCGATCTCGATGCGGCGCTCCGGATCCCGGGACAGGGACAGCACGTTCGGGCAGTCCTTACGGTGAATCGACACGCCCCTGCCCCTCGTGACGTAACCGACCACCGGGTCACCAGGGACGGGCTGACAGCAGCGGGAGTAACGGACCATGAGATTGTCCATCCCCTGAATCCGCACGCCCCGATCGGAGATTCGGAGCTTCGCTGCTAGCCTCGAGAGGGCTGAAGGAGCCCGCTTGGCGACCTCCTCAGGGTCGTGATCGGCATGAAACTGCTTGATGACCGCGGTCGGCCCGAGGTCGCCGCGGCCCAGCGCTTCGTAGACATGATCGAAGTCCGGATACCCAAGAGCTTCGGAACCCTTCCGGAGCGGCTCGGCCCGGCCCGGCAAGGTCCGCTTCGCCTTCTTCAGCTCGCGGTCCAGCAATTCCTTTCCGAGCTTGACCGCGTGGACGAACTCTTCGCGCCCCAACCACTGGCGGATGTACTGGCGAGCTCGGGAGGTCTTGGCGAAGGCCAGCCAGTCGCGGCTGGGCCATTGCTTCGGACTCGTCAGGACCTCGATGGCGTCCCCGTTCTTCAGCTCCCGGGAGAGCGGCGCGATTCGGCCGTTCACCTTCGCGCCGACGCAGTGGTACCCGATCTCCGTGTGCACCGCGAACGCGAAATCGATCGGGGTGGCACCTACCGGGAGCGCCTTCACATCGCCATCCGGCGTGAACACGAAGATCTCGCCGCGGAACAGGTCCATGCGGAGGAACTCCATGAACTCCTCCGGCTCCGCCGTGTCCTTCTGCCACTCGAGCACCTGCCGGAACCAGGTCAGCGCCTCATCGGCTTCGTCATCGACCCTCGCGGCATCGTCTCCCTGCTTGTATCGCCAGTGTGCTGCGATGCCGTATTCTGAGGTCCGGTGCATGTCCTCCGTGCGAATCTGGATCTCGTAGCGGCGCCCGCCCGGACCGAAGACCGTCGTGTGCAACGACCGGTACATGTTCGACTTCGGCGTGGCGATGTAGTCGTGAAAGCGCTCCGGGAGCGGGGCCCAGTCGCTGTGGATGACCCCCAGAGCCGCGTAGCAGTTTTGCACCGTGTCGGTGAGCACGCGCATGGCCATGAGGTCGTAGATCTCGTCGTACGGTCGGCCAGCCTTCACGATCTTCCTGTGGATCGACCAAAGATGCTTGGGCCGTCCGCTGATCTTGGCGGGTATTGCCGCGGCCTTCAGCGACTCCTCCAAGGGGCGCTGCATCTCGAGAATCTCTCGCTCACGCGCCTTCCGCCGTTGACGGATCTTCTTCACTAGATCGGCATAGGCCTCGGGCTCGAGGAACTTGAAGGCCAAGTCCTCCAGCTCCCACCGGATCGCCGCCATGCCGAGGCGGTGGGCCAGCGGCGCATAGATCTCTCTGGTCTCGACAGCGATGCGGTGACGCTTCGTTTCCGGAAGGTGCTCCAGCGTACGCATGTTGTGGAGCCGATCCGCCAGCTTGACGAGGATGACCCGCGCGTCGCTCGCCATCGACAGGAGCATCTTCCGGTAGTTCTCGACCTGGCGCTGGGTCGCCGAGCGGAATTGGATCCTGCCGAGCTTGGTGACCCCGTCGACGATCGCGGCAACCTGCGGACCGAATCTCTGCTCAACGTCGCGAAGGGAGGCTTCCGTGTCCTCGATCGTATCGTGGACCAGCCCTGCAACGATCGTGACGGTATCGAGCCCGAGTTGGGCCAGGATCGTCGCCACTTCCACCGTGTGGTCTACGTACTCGCCCCCCGACGCACGCGTCTGGCCCTCGTGCGCTTCGGCGGCGTATTCGTACGCCTCGCGGATCTTGTCGACGTCTAGGCGGTCCGCGTAGCTCTCAAGGGCCCTGGCGAGGGGGCGTGGGAGGCCGCGGAGGGTGGGGGTTGTTGTCATGCCTTACATCTCGGGGAGCTGCACCGGACGCTGTAAGGGTAAAAGCTAGGGCAGCGGCTCGCGTCCACCGAGTTCTCGGGCCGGTTGGCGGGTTGCCGGAACCGGCATCGAAGGTAGCTTCGGGCACTGTACGGAACATGACCCGACGCCGATTGCTTCCACGTCCTCGGCAAAGGGACCTGGCTCTGTGCTTGGTGACAGAGGCCCATTTTCGGCCACTCAGGTATGGCCCCATGATTTCTAGCGAAACCGCTGTGGTCCTCGGCGCAGCCGGCCAGGATGGACATTTTCTCTGCCAGCACCTCGTGTCGCGAGGGTATCGCGTGGTTGGTCTGGGCCACCGCGCATCGCCCCTCGACCTGCCCAAGGGCACGGACTACCAAGCCGTTGACGTTCGCGATTCCGGCCATCTGGCGCGAGTGCTCGACGAGTTGATGCCCGACTTGGTGTTTCACGTTGCTGCAGTGCATGGTTCGGCGGGGACCCCGTACGAATCGGTCTGGCAGGACATGCTGGCCGTGAACACCGGATCGGTCCACGTCGTCATGGAGTACCTGAGAACAACCAACCCGGCTGGCCAACTCGTCTACGCCAGCTCTGGTAAGGTGTTCAGTCCAGCCGAGGGCATAATAAACGAGCAGTCCCATACGGCCACTAGCTGTCTCTACACCGTGACGAAATTGGCGTCTCGGGACGTCATCGAACTTTACCGTCGGAAGCACGGCCTCAAGGCCTCGGTCGTCCATCTCTTCAATCATGAATCCGAAAGACGACCCGCTCATTTCTTCGTTCCTAAGATGGTCAGCGCCGTGGCAAGAGCCATCCAGGGCGGGGGTGGGGTTACCGAAGTGGATTCACTCGACTTCTACTGCGACTGGGGTAGCGCCAATGAATACATGGATCTGGTCGTGGACATCGCCCGTCACGAGTTCGCCGAAGACTTCGTGATCGGGAGTGGAGTGACCTGGCACGGCCGCCAGTTCGTCGAAGAGCTATTCGGCCGGCACGGCTTCGACTACTCGGCACATATAGAAGAGCGGGTCTCGGACCGGTGCGCTGGTCCCCGCTTCGTCGTATCGACCGAAAAGCTGTCGCGACTCGTCGGGCGGTCCCCGCGAGAAGACATCCTCAGCGTGTGCGATCGGATGCTCACTACTCATCTGCAGACCGGGACGACCGGCTCTTGAAGTTGGCCTTGGTGCACGACCAGCTCCTCACCTCGGGTGGATCCGAGCGGGTCTTCCTGACGATCGCGAAAGCGTTTCCTCAAGCCGACATCTTCACGCTTGCTTATAACCCAGCGACGACGCTTGAGGGCTATAAGGCACTGGGCGTAAAGACCATCTGGCCGAGGGGGCTCATACGTTCTCACGATGCGTTCAAACGAGTGTTCGCCCCTGGTACGCTCGCAATGGAGCGCCTCGATCTCCGAGGCTACGACCTGGTGCTCTCGTCCTCGGCCACTGTCGCCAAGTACGCTCGTCGACATCGCGGGAATCACATCTGCTACTGTTACTATCCGACCCGCGCCATATGGGAACCAACCACCTACTTCGGCGAAGGGGGAGGCGTATCACGAGCGATCTTTGCACGCCTACTACCTTGGCTTCGCCGCCGCGACTTGGAAGCCGCCCAGCGCGTGTCACGGTTCGTCGCGATCTCCGATGCTAGTCGAGAGGCCATTCACAGATACTACGACCGTGAGGCCGATGTCCTGCACTGTCCTATCGAGACCGAGCGGTTCAGGCCTCGTGGTCCGGTTCACCGAGAGTCGAGCTTCCTCTTAGTCTCGCGCTTGGAGCGGTGGAAGAGGGTGGAGTACGCTGTCGAGGCGTTCAGTCGACTCGGAATGCCTCTAAAAATCGTCGGCTCGGGGCCCGACGCAGCTCGGTTGGAACGCATGGCCGGCCCGAGTATCGAGTTCCTTGGGTCCCTAAACGACGACCAGTTGACCCTAGAGTATCAACGCGCTCGGGCGGTCATATTCACACCAGAGCTTGAATTCGGACTCATCCCGCTCGAGGCGAACGCCGCCGGGACCCCAGTGATCGCCCTGGGGCGGAGGGGAGTTTTAGAGACTATGGTCCCCGCGTCGACCAACGGTAGGCACGACGGCCGGCCGACAGCCGTCTTCTTCCCCGATCCCACGGCGGATGCGCTTGAGGGCGCATTGCTTCGATTCGAGGGAATCAGTTGGGACACTGATACACTCATCCGCCATGCCGGCAACTTCTCGGAAGCGAGGTTTCAGGATCGTATTCGGCGCATCGTAAACGAGTACTCGTGAACGCGCTCTCGGACCCGTCTACAATAGGATCCCACGTGGGGAGGTCCTGATAGACAGGGACGGCAGCTAACTGTAGAACGAGGGTCCATCCCTGGCCCGCGAGGTTCGCGAGGGTGTTTCGCTTCACGTCGATCCCTCGCGTTCCATCGCCGTCTCCGAGGTCAATCGCGCTCCCTCAGAGCGATGCGACGCAAGTACATTCGACGGGCTGCCGAGAAGATGAAATTCGGCACCAAGAACAACGGAGCAATTCTGATCCAAAACCGGGCATCGCGCCCATAAACCTTTACGTGTAGCTGGAATAGCTGGCGTTGCAGGGCGAGGCTCGCCCCGTTCGCCTTCTGAACGGCGAGCGTGCGGGCCACGCGATCCTGCAGCGTCCCCTTTCGTACTACAGCAACCGCGGGGTGACTAGGCCCAAATAGGCTTCGGACGACTTCGAGGAACCCTTCGTGGGTCACCGCCTGGCGCCGGAGGACCCCCAGGTCCTCGATGAAAGAATCGTTCGAGGTACGCGTCGCCACGCAGACACGCTCAAGGTACAACCATCGCGGCTCAGCCTGCGCCATTCGGCCTATCATATAGGTCATCAACCAGAGGCTGCCATCGTGAATCGCGATCTCTTCCGGTGTGGCCACCCTGCCCCAGAGTTCTCGCTTGATGATCTGCGCTGGCATATACCCGAGGTGCAACCCCAACGCACCAAACAGTGAGGGGGCGTCCTCGAACAAGGTATCGCGGATCAGTCGTCCGCCGATCGCCGCCGGCGTGGTACGGACCTTGTGCTGCAAGTGGACATCGTACGCCTGGTAATTGACCGATATCCCGGAGAGCGCGGGATCCGCCTCGAGCGCCTCCATCACGGCTGCGACCGCGCCCGGCTCAAGCCTATCGTCATCGCTCATCAACCAGCAGTAGTCTCCAGAGGCGAGACTTACCATCCAGGCTATGTCCTGATCGATGCCGACTCGGCTCTCTCGTTGGCGGAAGATCAACCGTCGGAAGCAGCCCTCGAAGGAGCGAACGACCTCGGGGGTCCTATCCTCGGAGCCACCGTCCACGACCACCACCTCTGCCATCCCCGCAGTCTCGGCCAGGATACTGGCGAGAGCGTTGGACAGGAGCTGTGCCCGGTTGAGCGTGGGAAGGCAAAATGACAGTGATGGTATCTGAGTCTCCTCACCCTCTCAGCACCGAAGCATCTACCACCTCGATCTCCGGCATCGGAAAGATCAGGCGGCCACCACCTGCGAGGAAATCGCGCTCCCTCGCAATGATACCCTCACGAAAATGCCAAGGGAGAACCAACAGGTAGTCGGGCCTCATCGCCTTTGCTTCGGTCTCGGAAACGATCGGAATCAGCGTACCGGGCGTAAAGCAGCCAAACTTGTCCGGGTTGACTTCGGCGATGGCAGTCAGGTCATCAGCTGTGAGGCCGCAATATTGAAGAATCACATTGCCTTTCGTCGAGGCGCCGTACCCCAGGACCCGTTTCCCATCGTCGTTGAGCGTGCGAATCAGCTCAACCAGGTCCTGACGATGACGCACAACCTTGTCGGCGAAGGCACCGTACGCCGTGACATCCGCCAGCCCAAGCTCTTCCTCTCGTTCAAGTAGCGCCTCGACCGCAGCATCATTGCGGGTGAGGGCGTGGCCCTTCGGGGCGCACGTCACCGCGAACGAGCCACCATTCACACGGTTTAGTTCAACATCGATGACGTCCAAACCTGCGCGCTCCGTCATCCACAAGATCTGACTCAGTCCATAGTACTCGAGATGCTCATGGCAAGCGGTGTCATACGACGTCGCCTCAAGCATTGACGGCAAATAGCTCTGCTCGAAGTGCCAGATGCCGTCGGGAGCCAACACCCGAGAAACGTCGAGCATAAAGTCCAGCGGTGCCTCGAGGTCGTAGAACATCGCAATGGACGTAACGATCTTGCACGGTTTCGTGCCGACGTTCGAGCGGAACGCATCGTACGAAAAGAACTCCGGGACGAGGCGCACGTGATCAGGATAGAACTGGCTGAACTTCGTTCCCGTCGGGTCTATGCCGACATACGTGACACCTCGGTCGGGGTAAGCGCGAAGCAGCGTGCTGTCGTTGCTGCCGATGTCGAGGACGATATCACCTTGGCCGAGGTTCACGCGCTCCCGGAGGCCACGCACCTTCTCCTCCAGATGGCGAACCATTCCGGCATTCAGGCCCGATCGATACCCGTAGTTCTCCCCGTACATTTCGCCGGCGTCGTACGAATGACGCAGCTGGACCAAACCGCCGTCGTGACAGAACACCAGTTCTAGTGGGCCCGAGTGAACGGGCTCGTCAGCCGACCGAGGGAAGACGCCGGTCAGCGCCTGGGAACCGAGGTCGAGAATTGGAGTCAGCCGCTGCGACCCCGTCATCCGACACGCAGTGATCTCACGATGCATCTGCTTGAGTCCGATTTCGTCTGTTGGTGAGGATGGCCGCAAGGCCTGCGACGGTCACTGGTGGACGGCCTGGGCCGTCGCCCGAGCCAGGTCCGCCTCGTACATCACGCGCACAAGCTCGTCGAACGTAGTTCGGGGGCGCCAATTGAGTACGTCTAGGGCCTTCTTCGGACTCCCTTGAAGCGCATCTACTTCAGCCGGACGGAAGTATCGCGGATCGATTTCCACATGCTCCTTCCAGTCGAGATCCGCGAGCGCGAACACCGCCAGAACGAACTCACGAACAGAATAGGACTCGCCAGTTGCGACGACGAAATCATCGGGCCGATCGGCCTGCAACATAGACCACATGGCTTCGACATAGTCACCCGCAAACCCCCAGTCCCTGCGCGCATCCAAGTTCCCCAAATACAGTTTCTTCTGGAGGCCCAGCTTAATCCTCGTGACCGCCAGAGTGATCTTTCGGGTCACGAAGTTCTCCCCTCGTCTCGGAGACTCGTGGTTGAAGAGAATCCCATTGGAGACGAACATCCCGTAGCTCTCCCTCGCATTCACCGCATACCAGTGCGCAGCGACCTTACTCGCCGCATAGGGACTCCTCGGGTGGAACGGCGTCCGTTCATCTTGGGGTGGTGGCGAGGATCCGAACATCTCCGACGAGCCAGCCTGGTAGAACCGAATCGGTCGAGCGCTGCGCTTGATCTGCTCCTGGACAGCCTCAAGCAGCCGCAGCGTCCCGATCGCCACAACCTCTGCGGTAAATTCAGGTTCTTCAAAGGATACCCATACATGCGATTGGGCGCCGAGGTTATACACCTCGTCCGGGTCGACCGCCGCCACGATGCGGCGCAGCGAACTGCCGTCAGTCAGGTCACCATAGTGCAAGAAGATCCTGCACCCGGGCTCATGTGGATCGGTATAGATCGCATCGAGTCGACTGGTCGTCCTGATTGACGTGCGCCGAATGATCCCGTGGACCTCGTATCCTTTCTCCAGCAGGAACTCGGCCAGATAGGAGCCGTCTTGCCCGCTGATTCCAGTGATCAGAGCACGCTTCACGTCACGACCCTCTGCAGACGAGGGGTAGGGACAACTCGGTACATCCAGTCTGCGCTCCTACGTCTTCGAATTCGCACTCTTCCCGGTACAGAACGGACCTCCTTGCAGAATGACTGTGGTTAAGTACAGCTGAGCCTGCTCGGCTCCAAACCGGACTAGGGAATCTCTTCTTCCCCGGCGATATCGCCAATCGGGGTAGCGCGGTAGATCGGACTCGAGCCATCCACCACCATTCGCCAAATGACCCGCCCATCGGGCGTGACTTCGAACGTTGACGACGGTCCCGTGGCCGGGAGCCCGGCAAATCCGGCGGTTGTCCCGACATTTACGACGGTGTTCCCGTTCGGCAACCGGCGAGCGGAGGAGATGATCGGAGCAAAGATGTCCGGCTGCGGTCGGAATTCCCACGCGATGTGGGCAGTGCCGGCCTCTCGATCGAGCCGAACCTCGAGAGCCCTCGAGTACATCCCACCATCGTCGCGGGTGCCAGGCCAGCCATTGTCGAACACCAGAACACGATCGGTATCCACCTCAGCAGCGGTGTGCTGCCCAACCTGTAGGAAATCAGTGCTCGAAAATGTGGAAGCCGCACCACCAAGCCTCCACTCGAGCGACTGGAAATTCGGCGCGATAGAGACCACCTCGCTGATGAAGAAGAATGAAACGATGGTGTTACCGCGCGGGCCTATCGACAGCGAGTTCGCGTGCACCCAGTCCCCGGGTCTAGACAGGGGACCACGATCGGTCTCAGGTGAAAAGAAGGCTCCTGTCTCCCAGCGACGCTCCAATTGCGTCGGAGACCGGATCCCACTCCCAAATCTCGTCACCCAGCCAAGTCGTATCACGCAGCGTGACCTCGCCGCCATGCGTAAGAAACAGCGCAGTGCCGCGGGGAGTGGCGATGACATCGTGGTGGATGTTGAAGACACTCTTGCCCGTGCGCTGTTGCCTCCAACTCCGTGAGCTCCGCGACGATGTCACCCTTCGGCGTCACGACCTCAAGGCCGAGGGGTGTATTGAACAACAGTTCCATGTCTTTGAGACGAGCAAACCCCTGCGTTCGTCTCCCTCGCTGTGGTCGAAACCAGACGATGTTCCCATCCCTGTCGACCACAATCGGAAACGGCAAGGAATCCGCCGCCGGATCATCGAACGGAAGGTCGCCGAGTGGCTCGAGCATTACCAAGTCGAAGGTCGGCGTGCCTATGACCTGGAAATCAATAGCCGCCAGATCAGGCGGCAGAGAGTCAGTGGTGAAGGCACCCGAGAGCGGCTCCCCCGACTCGCCGTCGGGTCCGACAGCGGCCACTTCGAACGAATAGCTGGAAGCCCCGCGAAGACGAGGTAGGAAGACCCGGTGGGTAGTCGTGTCCACGTCACTAGTTACACGGAGTGGCGGAGAGCCAGCCCTCCAATAGTCCACCCGAATAGCCTCCGCCCGATCGAGTTCGACTGTCAGATCTCGGAAGATGGGACTGCCGCCATCGGAGATTAACGCCGATAGGACGACGCCAGTCTGGACGTGAGGCTCAGTCGCACCGTCTGTGCAGGCGACCATGAGGAGCAACGAGGCCACTTTTGGCCAAAGCGCCTGCTTAGTCAACGTGCCCCCGGCCAAGCCCCGACCGTATGCCAAGCCCAACCCGGTTCACGCGTAACTGCCTCGGCTCCATGACCTATGCCTAACAGCACCTTATGCACCTCCTAGTCCCTTCAGTCTGATGATGCGACGTCCTCCGCAGCCACAAGAGGAAGCTGTTTCAGGCAGGAGCCAGAACAACCCGCGGAACCAGAAATATCCCACTCACCCCCCATGACACTTCTTGTACTTCTTCCCACTCCCACAAGGACAAGCATCATTCCGCCCCGGCTCCTGCTCCACGCTCACCGGCGTCCTCTCCCGTTCTTCCCCTCGGTTGGTAGCCAGCTGCCGAGGATCCGGCCCTGCCGGCGTTAGCCCCGCCGCACTAGCCCTAGCCGACATCCCCATCTCGTCCCGCTCCGCACGCGCAGGAGGTCGACCCGCTGCCCTGCCCTGCGCAGCGGCCTGATCCGCGAGCCCGCCGCCACCCGCAGCCGCCTCGGTCGGCCCAGAGTAAGCCAGCCGCTGCGGTTGACGCTGACGCTGCTGCGGCTGACCGAACTGCGCCCGGAAGAAGTAGCTCCCCACCGTCTTCCGCAAGTCCGTCATGAGGCCCACGAACATCTCGTAGGCTTCGCCCTTGTACTCGACGAGGGGATCCTTCTGACCCCAGCCGCGGAAGCCGATCGAGGCCTTGAGGTGATCGAGGTCGTAGAGGTGGTCCTTCCACTTCTCGTCGATGACCGAGAGCATGATGAAGCTGGAGATGGGCTCGGAGTGCTCGCCCAGCGACTCGAGTTTCCTGTGGAAGGCGTCCTTCAGCGCGCCGATGACCCACTCCTCGACCTCGTGCCGCTCGTGCTGATGCTCCGTCTCGCCCTGCTCGGGGAGCTGGTTCACGAGCACGAAGTAGTCGAGCAGGATGCGGCGGCGCAGACCGGCGAGATCCCAATTCTCCTCCCGCGCGTCCGAGGGCGTGTACTCCTCGATGACGCCCCGCGCCGAGAGTTCGATCATCTCCCAGATCTCGCCCTTGAGATCTTCCCCGCCCTCGAGGGCGAAGAGGCGCATGTCGTAAATGACTTCGCGCTGCTGGTTCATGACGTCGTCGTAGTCCAGCAGCCGCTTACGCGCCTCGAAGTTGTTCATCTCGACGCGCTTCTGCGCGTTCTCGATGGACCTCGTGACGAGCCCGTGCGTGATGACCTCTCCCTCCTCCGCGCCGAACCGGTCCATCACGCTCGCGATGCGCTCGGCCCCGAACAGACGCATGAGGTCGTCTTCGAGGGAGAGGTAGAATTGCGATGCGCCGGGATCGCCCTGGCGTCCTGAGCGACCCCTGAGCTGACGGTCGATGCGCCTGGAGTCGTGCCGCTCCGATCCGAGAATCTGGAGCCCGCCCTCCTCGAGCACGTCGTCGTCGTGGACCAGCTTCAGCTTCTCTGCCCGCACCGGATCGACGGGCATGACTTCTTCCACCGGAATCCCACGGGAACGGAGCCACGCCACGGTGCGGGGCTCCGTCACACCCTTGCCGAGCTTAATGTCGGTGCCGCGGCCGGCCATGTTCGTCGCGATCGTGATCGTGCCGGGCTGACCAGCGTCCCGGACGATATCCGACTCGGACTTGTGGTGCTTGGCGTTGAGGACCTGGTGCTCGATGCCTCGCCGCTTGAGCATCCGTGAAAGAGTCTCTGAGACCTCTACGTTGGTGGTGCCGACCAGCACCGGAAGCTCCATGCGGCTCAGACGCTCGATCTCGTCCATGATCGCCACGAACTTCTCGCGCTTGGTGCGGAAGATCAGATCGTTCCTGTCGTCGCGGACGACGGGCCGGTTGGTGGGGATGACGAGCACATCGAGGCCGTAGATCTGGTGGAATTCCGTCTCTTCGGTCTCAGCGGTCCCGGTCATACCCGCCAATTTGTCGTACATCCGGAAATAGTTCTGGATGGTGATCGTCGCCAGCGTCTGCGTCTCGCCGCGGATCTCAACCCCTTCCTTGGCCTCAACCGCCTGGTGGAGGCCATCGCTCCACCGACGTCCAGCCATCTGGCGCCCGGTGAACTCGTCGACGATGACGACCTGGCCGTCCTCGCCGATGATGTACTTCTCGTCCTTCTGGAAGAGCGTATACGCCTTCAGGAGCTGATGGATGACGTGGATCCTCTCGCTCTTGCCCGCATACTCGGCTTCGAGCGCCTCTATTTGCTCACGCTTCTCGTCGACGGTGAGGGTCTCCGACCCCTCGATCACACCCAGCTCGTGCGAAAGATCGGGGACGGTGAACGCCTCGGAGTCGCCCGGTGACAGCTCGTCGAGGCCGCGATCGGAGAGGTGCACATTGTGGCCCTTCTCATCCATCGCGAAGTACAGCAGCTCGTCCACTTCATGCAGGCGCTTCTCCCGCATGAAGTCCCCCTCGACCTTATTCACGAGCGTCTGGAGCGACGGCGCATCGGCGAAGAGCTTCATCAGCTTCCGATGCCTGGGCATGCCCCGCTTCACCGCGAGCAGCTTCTCACCAGCGTCGAACTCTTCGTCGGCCGCGAGATGCTTCTCCGCATCGGCCACGAGCTCATTGGTGATCCTCATCTGCTTCTTATAGAGGCCAGAAACAAGCGAGTTGTACTGCTTGAACGGAGTGGACGTGTCTCGGCCCACTGGACCGGAGATGATGAGGGGGGTGCGGGCCTCATCGATGAGGATCGAGTCCACCTCGTCCAGAATCGCGTACGAGTACTCTCGCTGAACCCGTTGCTCGAGCTGGTGGACCATGTTGTCGCGCAGGTAGTCGAAGCCGAACTCGTTGTTCGTGCCGTACGTGATGTCGGCCGCGTAAGCCTCGCGCCGCTCGGGGGTGCCTGGGTCATGCGAGTCGATCACGCCGACAGTGAGCCCTAGGAACTTGAAAACCGTCCCCATCCACTCGGAGTCACGCTGTGCCAGATAAGAGTTCACCGTGATGAGGTGGGCGCCGCGCCCCGTGAGCGAGTTCAGGTAGAGGGGCATCGTCGCGACCAGCGTCTTTCCCTCACCGGTCGCCATCTCCGCCACCGTTCCCCGGTGGAGCGTAATCGCCCCGATCAGCTGCACATCGTAGGGAACCATGTCCCACTTGAGCGGCTGTCCCGTCACTGTGACTTCCCGGCCGACGAGCCTTCGACAGGTGTCCTTCACCACCGCAAACGCTTCAGGCAGCAGGTCCTCCAGCACGTCCTCGAGCGTCTCGAGGAGCTCCTTCTCCAGATTGTTGATCTCTATGGAGAGGCGCTCACGCTCGGAGGGCTCCTCCGACTTACGCTTTTCCTCCCGTAGCTCCGAGATGCTGGCCTTCAGGCCGGACGTTTCCTCCTCGATATGCCCCCGGAACTCCTCCGTCTTCTCCTTGAGCTGTTCGTCAGTGAGGGAGGCCAGCCCCTCGGCGATCTCGTTGATCTCGTCGATGATGGGCTTAAGCTTCTTAGCCTCCCGTTTGTGGCGGGATCCGATGATGGCCTTGAAGGCGGACTTGAGCAAAGAAGGGACCTCAAACTCACGCTACGGGGAACGTTCGGGACTACAAATGTGACCTTACCGCGGGCTGCTTCGTCTCATTATTATTAATATCGAAGCTTACTAATATCGAAGCTATTGAGGACCCGGAGGCTTGGAACCCCCTACAGGGCAAAAAGATCGGAGGGATCCGAGCTGGCCCTCACGCATATCAGGCCCGTCACAGGCACCAAGGATTATTCGTACTCTTATAGTATCGTTCATATCTTGCTTCAATACATGATCGCCCTAGCTTCTCCCTGATGGCACACACCGCAACCGCGGGCGTGGCAGACGCTCCCGTTATCCGGGAAGGCTCCGCCCACCATGCCCAATCGAACCCGCGGTTACGAGTACAGCGAGCGGCGGCCCGAACGAAACGCCGCCACTTTCTCAGAGCTTTTCGCAGGTTGGTCGTGCTCGGTGCCATCGATCTGTCTGTGCTCTTCGCGGGGCGGGCGCTCCTTCAGGTCCTGAGGGGGGCAGAATGGTCGACGGCCGCGACGACACTCCTATTCCCCGAGGGTCTCATGGGGGGATGGGGTTCGGTGGCAGCAGTGGTGGTGGGGCTGGTGGCCGCCGGTGCTTATGCTTCTGAGGAGCGCTGGGCGTCCTTCGCGACTGTGCTCAAGGGAGTCACATTCGGCGTGGCGTGACCCCCTGAAACGAGACCAGCGCGGATGTTAGGATCCGTGGCTGGTCGCAGCTTCAGAGAGGAGGTCAGCGATGAGCAGGAGAAGGCACACGCCGGAACAGATCATCACGGCACT